>ERZ1108170.1564-NODE-1564-length-13913-cov-3.063862_pt1 | contig 13913 bp, 7 predicted proteins | sample MGYA00403705_ERZ1108170 | MGnify/ENA primary metagenome ERZ1108170 (study PRJEB35170, sample SAMEA104062422) | human gut metagenome | biome: human gut; feature: human-associated habitat; material: faeces | place: Denmark | collected 2012-06-15 ...
CGGTCTTTCATGCAGCAGGGGCTCTCAATGTTTTTATGTCCTGCTCATATCGTCTGTGCCGGCAGGTGGGGACGCTCCTTTGCTAGAAGATCCGGCGCAGGTCTCCGCGGTTGAGGGCTTCGTCGAAGAGGTGCCTGAACACCACGCTGCCGTGCAGACCGTCGTGCTCGAACTCGTTGGTCACCCAGGCATGCGAGTTGCCCACGCGGCTGAGCGTATCAAGCTGCAGGCCCGAATCCACGTACATGTCGTCGAAATACACCGCGGCCTGCAGGGGCACCTCGTTGCAGGCTAGGCGTTGCGGGTCGTAGATCTTGTCCCAGCTGGTGTCTTCCATCAGCAGATCCATGGCGGGCTTGAAGGGCTTGAGCTCGGGCATCTGCTCGAACATCCACGGGAACATGGCCTCCCCGGTAAACATGAGCGGGCGCGCGAGCGTGTCGAACTCGGCACGATGAGCTTTCTCTTCTGCCGCGGCCCAGCGAATGGGCATGGTGTCGCCGTCGGCGTAGATGAACTCCTGCAGTGTCCAGTACAGCGGGTTTGTACGCGTGTTGGTGCGCTCGAAGGCGCGCATCAAAAAGCTGTCAGATACCGAGGCGCCGCAGGTCAGCGTGCCGTCGCCGTCAACAAAAGCGTGATCGATAATCCAATGCATGCGCTCAAAGCTCGGCTTCATGCCAAAGTCGCTGCCCATGAGCTGTAGGCGCTCGACCGTCATCGGCGAGCCGTCGGGCAGCACGGGCTTCTGGGCCTCGAGCGCATCGGCCAGGGCTGCCACGCGCTCGACGTCAGCGGGGTAGCGGTCGTAATACTGCTGCGTCTTGGCGGCCATGCGCGGGAAGGTGTGCTCGTAGACCTCGCTGGCGCTCGCCGGAACGTGGGGGATGCCGCCGCAGGTAAAGCTCGCTGCCACGCCCTCGGGGAAGAGCGACAGGTAGCTCAGCGTCAAAAAACCGCCGTAGCTCTGGCCGAGCGTGACCCACGGCTTGCCGCCAAAGCCCACTAGGCGCAGGTACTCAAAATCGCGCACGATGGAGCTGGCGAGGTGGCGCTTGAGGAAGTCCGCCTGCGAGCGTGCTGTATCGGCGCCGGCGGCCGTTGCGCGATCACCCAGTGCCTTGATCGTGCGTCCGTCCACGCAGCTACTGCGTCCGGTGCCGCGCTGGTCGGGAAGGACCACGCGGAAGTGCTTGACGGCCTCCTCGATCCAGCCGTCGCTTGTGGGCGACAGCGGACGCGGGCTCTCGCCGCCGGGGCCGCCCTGCAAAAACAGGAGCAGCGGCAGATCGTCGTTGATGCGGTCGGGCGCGCAAACCACGCGGTAGAAGAGCTTGATGCTCTCGGGCGCGCCGGCGATGGGTGCCGGCATAGCGCCGCGGCGCATGGTGCTGCCGACGGCCAGGAGCATCGGCTCCAGGCCGCGCCAGTCAAGGGGGACGTCGATGCTGTGGTCCTCGACGTAAAGGCCGGGGACGTGGTACGAAGTGATGAGGGCCATGTGAGTCTTCCGTTCGTTGCGGTGTTTCGGGTTGACCAATTCTACCGCCGCGGGCGAGGCCATGCGCAAATCGGCTACCATGGTTGCAAACTTCTAGGAGAAAGGGCCGCCCATGTCGGTCGATATAGCCACGTATGTCCACGATCTTGCCGTTGCCGCCAAGGCAGCGTCGGCCTCGCTTGCCACGGCGAGCGATGAGCAGCGCCAGGAGGCCGTGCGCGCCATGGCCGCAGCACTGCGCAACGGTGTCGACTCCATCGTCGCCGCTAACGAGCTCGATATGTCCGCCGCGCGCGATGCGGGTACCTCGGCCGGACTGCTCGATCGCCTGCTGCTGACGCCCGAGCGCGTCGAGGGCATGGCCGCCGGCCTGGAAAAGCTCGCCGAGCTGCCCGATCCCGTGGGCCGCGTGCTCGACCACCGCGTGCTTGCAAGCGGCGTGGACCTGACCCGTGTGAGTGTGCCGCTGGGCCTGGTCGCCATGGTCTACGAGGCGCGCCCCAACGTGACGGCCGACGCCGCGGGCATCTGCATCCGCACCGGCAATGCCTGCATTCTGCGCGGCGGCTCGCTGGCCTATCACTCGTGTGCCATGATCGCCGAGCTGCTGGCCGATGCGCTCGAGGCCAAGGGCTTCCCGCGCGAGGCCGTGTCGATGATCGAGTCCACCGACCGCGAGGCCACTGGCGAGCTCATGAAGCTCCGCGGCATCGTCGACGTACTCATTCCACGTGGCGGTGCAGGCCTGATCCAGCGCTGCGTGCGCGAGTCGCTTGTGCCGGTGATCGAGACGGGCACGGGCAACTGCCACATCTACGTGCATGAATCCGCCGACTTTGATAAAGCGCTCAACATTATCGTTAATGCCAAGACCCAGCGCGTAGGCGTGTGCAATGCCGCCGAGTCGCTGCTGGTCGACCGTGCTGTGGCCGATGCGTTTTTGCCCGCGGCCGTGGCCGTGCTGCATGACCACGGCGTGCTCATTCACGGCGACGAGGCCACGTGCGCCGCGTGCGCCGACGCCGGCTTTGTGGAGGGCGATGACTACGTCGCCGCGACTGAGGAGGACTGGGGTCGCGAGTACCTGGCGCTCGAGATGAGCGTGAAGGTCGTGGCAAACGAGGACGAGGCCATCGCACACATCAACCGCTACGGCACGATGCACTCCGAGGCCATCGTTGCCGAGGACACGGATGCTTGCGAGCGCTTCCTGGATGCGGTCGATGCCTCGGCCGTGTACGCCAACGCCAGCACGCGCTTCACCGACGGCGGCGAGTTTGGCCTGGGCGCCGAGATCGGCATCTCGACCCAAAAGCTCCACGCCCGTGGCCCCTTTGCCGCCGAGGCCCTCACCACCTACAAATACAAGCTCCGCGGCACCGGCCAGGTCCGCCCCTAACGCCCGCGCAAGAAAAACCACCACAAAGGTGCCTTTCTCCTTTGTGGTGGTTTTAGGTGGCGTGGGCGGTTAGGCCTGGAAGGTATCGCGGTCGGGGGCGAAGGACTGCATGGCCGCGATGGTGCGGTCAAAGAGTTCGGGTAGCTCCCAACCCAGCATCTCGGCGCCCTGCGTAATCACGTCGCGCGAACAGCCGGCGGCAAAGCGCTTGTCCTTGAACTTCTTCTTGAGCGACTTGGTCGTAAAGTCCATAACGCTCTTGCTCGGGCGCATGATGACTGCAGCGCCGATCAGGCCGGTGAGCTCATCGCAGGCAAACAGGATCTTTTCCATCTGCAGCTCGGGTTTGGGCAGCGAGGTGTTGAAGTCCGACGTGTGCGTCTGGATGGCGTGAATGAGCTCGGGAGACGCACCTTCGCCCTCAAGAATCTCTGCAGCATAGATGGTGTGGTTCACGGGATCGTCCTCATGCTCCTCCCAATCCAGGTCGTGCAGCAGACCGACGATGCCCCAAAACTCCTCGTTCTCGGGATCGAACTCGCGCGCAAAGTAGCGCATAGTGCCCTCGACCGTCTCGCCATGGGTGATGTGGAACGGATCTTTGTTGTGCTCGTTAAGCAGTTCAAACGCGCGGTCGCGGGTGATTCCGGCGGTAAGCGGCTCTGCCATAAGAGACTCCTTGTGCTCGTGGGTATCGATAAGAATGAATACTACTAGAACAAGAAAACCACCACAAAGGTGCCTGTCCCCTTTGTGGTGGTTTTTGGCGCGGATGGGTTAGTTGAGGGCGGCTTGGGCTAGGCGAGCTTCGGCGTCCTCCTCGGTGACGCCCAAGGCCACGGCGAACTCCTCGATGGAGCGGCGCTTGGCCTCCTTGAGTACGCGCATGTAGTAGGAGCTGGGTTTTTTATCAGCTTCCTCGGCCTGGCGAATGCGGTGCATCATGGTCTTTGCCACGCGGACCGTCTCGGGTGCGCCCAGCTTGAGCTGCTGCTTAAAGTGTGTCTCCTCAAGCGAGCTGTTGCGCTCGGTAAAGGTGTCGCACTCCAGCTCGTCATAGTGGCTCAGCAGGTGCTCGGCATCTTGCTGCGAGATGGCGGCGTGCAAACGGTCGGCCTGCGCCACGGGGTACATGAGGATCGTCTGCGCATGTCCCTGCTTGGTCTCGAGCAGCAGCATGGGCTGCGGTGTGTCGTCCCTAAAACCGACGACGGTGCAGACTCCCTGGCCCGGATGAATGACGTGTTGACCGATTGAGAACATGCTACCTCCAACTTATACGAATTTACGTATGTCTAGAATAACACGCTGACGTGCGCAAACCCTTACTTTATGCAGGAAAAGCACACAACTCTGATAGGTAAGAGTATTCGATAACAGACGCAGCTCATTCACACCTTTATGCATTTTCAACGCCTGCATAATCTGCAGGCAGACTGGCATCTTTGAGTGACTCCATACAAGCTGTAGTCATTTTTGTGCATATGCAATATCTATTAGCTTTACCCTGCGACAGTGCCCGTCGCTTGTGATAGAGTGCTACAAACTCTGGCTTTTGCCCTACGAGTGACCAAGAGCTCGGGGGCTTTAACACAAGGAGGATCTATGCCCGAGAAGATTGAAGAGCTGGTACGCGCTGCGCTTGCTGCGGCCCAGGAGGCCGGCGACTTTTCCGCATTTGAACTTGACGATTGCGCTATCGAGCGACCGGCTGACACTTCTCATGGCGAGTGGACCTCTACCATGGCCCTGAAGTCCGCCAAGCTGGCCCACTGCGCCCCGCGCAAGATCGCCGAGGCCATCGTTGCCCATATGCCCGAGGACCCCGCGATCGAGAAGGTCGAGATCGCAGGCCCCGGCTTCATCAACTTCTACCTCTCCGTTGCCGTCAAGAATGCCATCTTTGGCGAGGCTCGCGAGAAGGGTATGGACTTCGCTAAGTCCAACGTCGGTGGTGGCCTGAAGACCCAGGTCGAGTTCGTTTCCGCCAACCCCGTCGGCCCCATGCACATCGGCCACGGCCGCTGGGCCGCGCTGGGCGACTCGCTCTGCCGCGTTATGGATCACGCCGGTTACGACATCCAGCGTGAGTTCTACATCAACGACCACGGCTCTCAGATGAACACCTTCGGCAACTCCATCAGCACGCGCTATATGCAGCTTGCCGACATCATCGCCAAGCAGGGCGTGGATATCGATGAGGCTCACAAGCTGCTGATCGCCGACCGCGACGCCTTCGTTGCCGACGAGAACGACGAGCATCCCGAGACCCATCCGTACCAGGATAACTTTGCCGAGACCCTTGGCAAGGACTCCTATGGCGGCGACTACATTATCGACGAGGCCGCCGAGTTCTGGCGCACCGACGGCGATAAGTGGGTCAACGCCGATCCTCAGGAGCGCATGGAGAGCTTCCGCGAGCGCGGCTATGTAAAGATGGTCGACAACATGCGCGACCTCTGCCACGCCGTCAATTGCGACTTCGATCGTTGGTACTCCGAGCGTTCGCTGTACGTGAAGGACACCGAGGGCGAGACCGCCGGCACCTCCGCCGTTGACCGCGCCTTTGAGAAGCTCGACAAGATGGGTTACCTCTACACCAAGGACGGCGCCCTGTGGTTCCGCTCCACCGACCTGGGCGATGACAAGGACCGCGTCCTGATCAAGTCCGACGGCGAGTACACCTACTTCGCCTCCGACGTTGCCTATCACTGGGATAAGTTCCAGCGCGTTGACCACGTCATCGACATCTGGGGTGCCGACCACCACGGCTACATCGAGCGCGTCCGCTGCGTCTGCGATGCTCTCGGCTATCCCGGCAAGTTTGAGGTTCTGCTGGGCCAGCTCGTCAACCTGCTGCGCAACGGCAAGCCCGTCCGTATGTCCAAGCGCAAGGGCACCATGGTGACTCTGCAGGAGCTCGTCGACGAGGTTGGCTCCGACGCCGCTCGTTACACGCTCATCTCCAAGAGCTCCAACCAGATGGTTGACTTCGATATCGAGGCCGTCAAGAAGCGCGACAACTCCAACCCGGTCTATTACGTACAGTACGCTCACGCCCGCGTGTGTTCCATCCTGCGCCGTGCCGCCGACGTTACGCCCGAGCAGGCTGACGAGATGGGCATGAAGGCCGTCGCCGCGAAGGCCATCGGTGAGAACGTCGATTACTCGCTACTGACCGACCCGACCGAGCTCGCCCTTTCGCGTAAGCTCAACGAGCTCACCGACCTCATCGCCAGCTGCGCTCGCGACCGCGCCCCGTTCCGTCTGACGCACTTTGCCGAGGAGCTCGCCGGCGACTTTCACAGCTTCTACGCTGCCTGCCAGGTTCTGCCGAGTGAGGGCCGTCCCGTCGACCCCGAGCTTTCGCGCGCCCGTCTGGCCGCTTGCGACGCCGTCCGCGTGACGCTCGCCCTGGTGCTCACCCTCGTTGGCGTTTCCGCACCCGAGCAGATGTAATCTGTGAGTCATTTGACCGTGTAGGTTCGGCTTTGCTGAGCCCTATAAGCCCGATCTCCATGCGGAGGTCGGGCTTTTTGCATAAACGCCGGCGTGTTGACGAATTTGGGGTTGCTGGAAATACGAAACTATGCCGGTTTACTACGATGAATTGAGATATTCCAACCACGCCGGCTTTTCGCTAAAAAGTGCAAGGCATCTACCTGCGGTTTTAGTTCAACAAGTTTCGGAGTGGTCGCGGTTGAGCGATTCATCGTGGTAAACCGCCATAGTTTTGGCGGAGGCAGTCAGATTTGTGGGTGTTAAACCAAAGAGTGTCCCTTTTGACTAGTCGTTTAAGAACGTCCCCAATGACTAAGTTGCAGGTGGCGGCGGTTGTGTTACACTAACGCTGCGTATATGACGCAAATATCTCGATACAGATCAATGATGTCCGTCGGTATTTGACGGAGCTAGACTGTTTAGCCGCCCTGAAGGTTTATGCAGGGAGCATGTGATCACAGGGCTTGAAAAGAAAGTTGAGCAAACACTGTGTCTGATCAACAGCAAGAAAACGAAATAACGACGACGCAGGCCGCTCCCGCTGCACCGGTTGCGTCGGACCAGGTCGCGGCGCCCGCGCAAGCCTCGGCTCCTGAGACGCCTAAGGCTGCTTCGACGCCTACGCCTGCAGCGGCCGAGAAGGCCGTGCCTGCAACTGGTGAGGAGGCTGCTCCGGCAAAGCCCAAGCGCACGCGCCGCGCGGCCAAGCCTGCCGCTGACGGCGAGGAGGTCACCAAGCCCAAGCGCCGTACCGCGCGCACGACGCGCGCCAAGCGCACCGTTGCAGCTGACTCCTCGGCGCCGATTTCCGATGAGGTCGCGCAGGCACGTGCGTTGGCGCAGATTAGCGAGGCTCAGGTGGTGCGCGCCCGCCGTCGTGCTGCCGAGCGTGAGGCCGCGGCTCTGACCGAGCTTGCAGCTCCGTCTGTGCCCGAGACGCCTGCCGCCACCGAGACCCCTGTCGCCGACCAGCCAACCGAGAAGCCGGTACCGCGCACACGCCGTCGCACGGCTGCTAAGGCCGAGCAGGTTGCCGATCAGGTAACCTCCGAGCTCGCTGAGGCTTCGGTCCGTTCCGCGGCAGGGGAGGGCACATCGCCTGTTGAGCCCGCTGCGCCTGTCGAGGCCAGCGAAGTTCCCGTTGTCGATCCGGCTTTGCGCCCGCACCGTCGCGGTCGCAAGCCCAAGGCTTTCGTCGAGGCCGAGAAGGCCGCAGCCGCAGCCGCCGCCGCTCGGGATGCTGCGGCGACCGCCGAGCCTGCAACCGCTGCCGACGCACCCGTCCAGGATGCTACGACTTCCGAGGCCGTTTCTGCCGATGTCGAGCCCGCCGACGTCCGTCCCGGTCGCAGCCATCGTACTGCTGCTAAGCGCACGTCCAAGGCCAAGGCTGCCAAGAAGGGTGCGTCCGAGGATTCCGCCGAGACGACCGCCGATGCATCGACTGATGCCGCCGAGCCCCAAGACGTCGAACAGTCTGCGTCCGAGAAGCCCAAGCGCGGTCGCAAGAAGTCCGCTAAGGCCAAGGCGTCCGAGCAGCATGCCGAGGCCGAGCCGCAGGGCGATTCCAATGCCGAGGCCAGCGATGATGCTTCGGCTAACGAAGACGCCTCCGCAACCGATGGCACCGCCCCCGTCGAGACCGAAGAGAGCGCTCGCCCCAACCGCCGTCAGCACAAGCGCAACGACGAGCGTAATGACCGCAACGAGCGTAAGGACGAACGCAACAACGACCGTCGCAGCCGTCAGCGCGATCGCAAACAGCGCAACAAGGAGCGCAACGCCGCCCCCACCGAGCCCACGCTTTCGCGTGAGGAGCTCGCTGCCATGAAGGTCGCCGAGCTGCGTGAGAAGGCCAAGGAGTTCGAGATCGAGACGACCGGCAAGAAGAAAGCCGAACTCGTCGAGGAGATCTACGTCACCGCCGCGAAGGCCGAGGGCTTCCGCGACATCAAGGGCATTCTGCAGATTCGCCCGGACAGCTCCGGCATCATCCACGCCCATGGCTACATGAAGTCCAACGACGACGCCTTCGTCCCCGCCTACCTCATTCGCTCCGCGCGTCTGCGCACGGGCGACTTCATCGAGGGCTCGCTTCGTCCTTCGCGCGGCGGCGACAAGCGCGCCGGCCTCGCCAAAATCACGACCGTCAACGGTCTGGATCCCGAGCAGATTCGCAACCGCCCCAAGTTCGGCGACCTCACCCCGGTCTATCCTAACGAGCCGCTGCGCATGGAGCACGGCAAGGACTCCATTACTGGTCGCGCCATCGACATCGTGTCGCCGATCGGCAAGGGTCAGCGTGGCCTGATCGTGTCCCCGCCCAAGGCCGGCAAGACCACGATCCTCAAGAAGATCTGCCAGTCTATCTCGATTAACAATCCCGAGGTGCACCTCATCTGCCTGCTCGTCGACGAGCGCCCCGAAGAGGTCACCGATATGCAGCGTTCCATCAAGGGCGAGGTTGTGGCGTCGACCTTCGATATGCCCGCCGAAAACCACACTCGCGTGGCAGAGCTCGTCATCGAGCGCGCCAAGCGCATCGTGGAGCTGGGCGGCGATGTCGTGGTGGTGCTCGACTCCATCACGCGTCTTGCCCGTGCCTACAACTTGGCGGCGCCCGCCTCAGGTCGCATCCTTTCGGGTGGCGTCGATTCGGCGGCACTGTATCCGCCCAAGCGCTTCCTGGGCGCAGCCCGCAATATCGAGAACGGTGGCTCGCTCACCATCCTGGCCTCTGCCCTCATCGACACCGGTTCCAAGATGGACGAGGTCATCTTTGAGGAGTTCAAGGGCACCGGCAACATGGAGCTTAAGCTCGACCGCGACCTGGCCGACCGTCGCATCTTCCCGGCTATCGACCCCGTTGCCTCCGGTACGCGTAATGAGGACCTGTTGGTCGACGAGCAGATGCGTCCGTTTGTCTTTGGTCTGCGTCGCATTCTTGCCGGCATGAACAACACCGAGCGCGCAGCCGCATCGTTTATCAAGGGTCTTAAGGGCACCAACACCAACCAAGAGTTCCTGGTGCGTTCGGCCAAAAAGCACAGCGACTACGAGCAGACGTTCTAGGTTGTCATCCACACGCAGCGATAGTCATCAATGCGATAAAGGGTCGGGGCTTTGAGCCTCGGCCCTTTTCCATATCGCCGCTCCGCGCTTATTTTTAACCATAAGACCGACGAGCAGCAGGTTTCCCGTTTCAATCCGACATCGTCGCTTGCAATCGACAGGGCGGTTTCGCATAATAGCTTTTAAGCTTCGCGACGGAAAACGCAGATGAAACGAACCATATACCGTTGCTTTGGGGCACAGCCCCGCTTCATCTTCTCTCGCGCAGCCAACTAAATGATGCGATTTGGGTGCTGGAAGATGGGGAGAGCTCATGGCTTCTTCTGATGCAACACAACGAGCAGTCCTTGCCGGACTTTCGTGCGGGATCGGCCTGGCCGCTCCCGTGGTTATGTATGCCGCGACGCTGCCGTTTTCATCGGTGAACGAGACGGTCGTGGCGGGTGCGGTTCCCTTCGCCGTGGGCGCGGTGGCGGGCGTGGGTATCTATGCCGCCTCGCTGGGCATCTCCGAGTACCGTGCGCAGCGTGAAGAGCGTCTGTTCCAGCCCGATGCCATGGGCGGTGCCGCCAATCTCAATCAGCATCAAAGCGAGTTCAAGACCGCCTCGATTCCAGCTCAGCAGCAGGATGCGACTCCTTACGCTGCGGCTTCTGCTTCTCAGGCTCAGGCGGAGCAGTCTACCTCGGCATTCCTTTCCGGCCTGACTGGTGCGTTCCAGCGCCGTCATGCCGATGATGGTGTCCCTACCATCGCTCGAGCCGCAGATGCTATGGACGAGGCCGAGGCTTGGTCCATGATCGACAGTATGCTTGACGACGATTCGCCGGTGAGCTGCGACCCTGCACACTCGCGCGACGTCTATCAAGTCGCCATCGACGAGCTTACCAACGGCGGGCAGACCGGCTCCTTCAATCGTGACGACATCGCCGCCGCGGCGCGCGCCGTGTCTGGCTCCCAGGCCGCCCCTGCGGGCAGCACGGCGGCTTTCGTGGCACTCGTCGCCAACGCGGCAGCCAATAACGCCTACAGCGCTACCTCGGCGGACGCGAACGCTTCTGCCGACAATTCGTACGTTGATGAAGCCATGGCCGCGGACGAGGAGGCCGTTGCCGCCCGCCGTGCCGCCGAAAGCTCGCTGTGGGGCGCTCCTGCCCAGCAGCAGGCGGCTGAGGCTGCGCCGTACAATGTAAACCTCGCCAGCATGCCTATCATCTCCGGTGCCGCGGATATCGATTTCGATGACCTCGATGAGCCTGCAGCCATCACCGCATCGATTGATGCCCAAGATCGCATCGACACCGGCGACCTTCCGGATGCCTCACTCGAGGTTGATGTCCCCATGGCTGATTACTCGGGCCACGAGGACATGTGGGCCGCCGCCACCGCGATTCTGGATGAGATTGACGAGCCCGCTCCTGTTGCAGCCCCCGCTCCCGTCGCTGCCCCTCAGCCTGCTGCCCCCGCCTATGTCGGCCGTCACAGCGCTGTGTTCCCCGAGGATACTGCCCGTATCTCGCGCGAGAGCATCGAGCGGGCCGAGGCTATTGCCGCCGGCATTATGGAAAACCGTCGTCACGAGCGCGTCAATCAGATCCTCGAGGAGGAGATCGAGCGCCTGCAGTCCTCTACCGCCAAGCGTACGGGCCGTGCCTACCTGAGCGTTATCGAGGGCGGTACCGCCAGCTTTGCGCCGCTCCGCGCGGAGGCATAACTTCTGCATGGTTAAGATCAATCGAAAATGGGCGGTCGTGACCTGCCTGATGGCGCTCTTGATCTGGGGCAATTCGCTGGTTCCCGGCTCGGGGTCGGGCTCGCTGAGCCTAACGGTCATGGAAGCTATCCGCGGTTTCCTGCACGGCGTGGGACTTCCATATGAATGGGTGACCAACTTTGTTGTTCGCAAGTGCGCGCATTTTACCGAGTATATGGTGCTCGGCATCTTGGCAACGCACGCCTTTGATTTTGAGGGCCGGTGCACCTTTGACGTGCTGCTGCCCACAGCGGTGTTCCTGCTACTGATTCCCTCGATCGACGAGACGATTCAGCTCTTTGTGCCGGGACGCGCCGGCATGATCACCGATGTGATGATCGACTGCTGTGGAGCGGCAACGGGCGTTGTGCTCCGATATCTCTTACGGTCGCTGATGTGCGCCAAAAAGGCCGCCTAGGACGTATTGTTTGGTCCTAGGCGGCCTTTTATATTTGAGGGCTTATATGAGGCGTGGTGGCGTCGTTCCGTAGGTCGGATTTGCCGGGCGCGCCACGTCCTGTGGGTGCGTCTGCTACTGAAGCGCCTGTGCGCCCAGGGCCAGGCAACCCATGATGCCCTGCTTGCCCTCGAGGCTGTTGTTGACGATGTAGTTATCGATGTCGTTGACCTCGGGCGTGACGATATAGCCGTTGAGCATCTCGGCGCACTTCTTGCGGGCGAGCGGCACGATGGGGGTGTGATCGGCAACGCCACCGCCGATGATGATCTTCTGCGGTGCGTAGCACAGCGTGTAGGTCATGAGCGCCTGTGCCAGATAGCCTGCGAGCAGGTCCATGGCCTCCGGGTCGTCGGCCATGTCTCCGGCGCTCTTGCCATCCCAGCGCTTTTTAACGCCAGGGCCGGCGATGAGGCCCTCGAGGCAGTTGTCATGGAAGGGGCAGGCGCTATGCTCGCCGATGGTGTCGCGCGGGTCGCGCGTGACCGGGATGTGGCCGGCCTCGGGATGCATCATGCCGTGCACGAGCTGGCCGCCCGAGAGCACGCCAGCGCCCACACCGGTGCCGATGGTCAGGTAGACCACGTCGGTGAGGCCCTTGGCGCAACCAAAGGTAACCTCGCCCAGGCAGGCGACGTTGACGTCGGTATCGTAGCCGCAGGGGATATTGAGCTCGTTTTGGATGGTGCCCAGCAGGTCAAAGTAGCGCCATGCCGTTTTGGGCGTCTCCAGGATCTTGCCGTATTGGGGCGAAGCGGGGTTGACTGCGGTGGGGCCAAATGCGCCGATGCCCAGCGCGGCGATGCCCTTGTCGGCAAACCATGCATTGACGGCCTCAACGGTCTCCTGCGGGGTCGTGGTCGCGATCTGCTCGCGCTCTAGGACCGTACCGTCCGCATAGCCCGTGGCGCAGACCATCTTGGTGCCGCCGGCCTCGAGCGCTCCGATAAGCTGCTGCTCTGCCATAGTATTCCTCTCTCTGGGACGAGTTGCTCCGTGACTAAAGTATAGAGCTCTAAACCATTTAAGAAAGCGCTATAGAAAGAAGCCTCGCAACGCGGCGGGCGGTGCGAGGCTTCTTTGGTTGCTTTAGTTGCCGGGCCGTCCTTACCCGCGCGGCTTGATTGTATCACGTAGCGACTTGAGGTTCTCCAGCGCCGCGTTAAGCGTCTCGTCTCGCTTGGCAAAGTGGAAACGAATCAGATGGTTGACGGGCTCGCGGAAGAAGCTCGAGCCGGGCACGGCGCCCACGCCCACCTTAGACGCGAGGTCCTCGCAGAATTCGAGGTCGCTGTCATAGCCAAATTCAGAGATGTCCATCATGACGTAGTAGGCGCCCTGCGGCACGTTATGCTCAAGACCGATGCTGTCGAGTCCCTGGCAGAACAGGTCGCGTTTGGCGGTATAGAGGTCGAGGACCTCATCGTAATAGCTGTCGTCGAAATTGAGGGCGGTGACGACGGCTTCCTGCAGGGGGGCGGCGGCGCCCACGGTGAGGAAGTCGTGGACCTTTTTGATGCGCTCGGTGATTCCGGCAGGGGCGATAGTGTAGCCCAGGCGCCAGCCGGTGATGGAGTACGTCTTAGACAGCGAGCTGCAGCTGATGGTTCGTTCGAACATGCCGGGCAGCGTGGCCATATAGACGTGCTCGTGGGGCGCGTAGACGATGTGCTCGTATACCTCGTCGGTAATGCAGTAGACGTCGTACTTTTTGCAGAGGTCGGCGATAAAGGTGAGCTCCTCGCGCGTAAAGACCTTGCCGCAGGGGTTGGAAGGGTTGCACAGGACGATGGCCTTGGGGTCGTTGTCGCGGAAGGCCGCCTCGAGTGTCTCGCGGTCAAAGTCGAATGTGGGCGGGTTGAGCGGCACGTAGATGGGCTCGGCACCCGAAAGTATCGTGTCGGCGCCGTAGTTCTCGTAGAACGGCGAGAAGATGACGACCTTGTCGCCGGGGTTGGTGACCGTCATCATGGCGGCCATCATGGCCTCGGTGGAGCCGCAGGTGACTACGATATTCTCGTTGGGGTTCACCGGCATGCCCATAAAGTGCTCCTGTTTGGCGGCGAGCGCCTCGCGCATGGCCTGGGAGCCCCAGGTGATGGAGTACTGGTGATAGAGCGGCTTGGGGTCGCTGGCGATGGTGCTCAGGCTATCGAGCAGCTGCGCCGGGGGATCGAAGTCGGGGAAGCCCTGCGAGAGATTGACGGCGCCGTACTTATTGGAGATGCGC
>ERZ1108170.1568-NODE-1568-length-13895-cov-10.794003_pt1 | contig 13895 bp, 6 predicted proteins | sample MGYA00403705_ERZ1108170 | MGnify/ENA primary metagenome ERZ1108170 (study PRJEB35170, sample SAMEA104062422) | human gut metagenome | biome: human gut; feature: human-associated habitat; material: faeces | place: Denmark | collected 2012-06-15 ...
TATGGTTCCCTTGCCCCCTCTTGACTCCCCGCAAACCCTCCTTTACGCTGACACATCGGAGATGTGCAGCGAAACGGGGGTTACGGGGGCTCGATTCCGTGCGTCGGGCAGATTTTGGGACGCTGTAAGGCCCTGAGGTCAGCTTGCGTGATTTGCCGCGCATAACAGTGCGCGGCCATTCTGTGCTGGGCGTTCGATTGGCGCTGCGAAAAGCTCCGCTTCCATCAAGCGTTGACCCTTGGAGCACCAAACGCCCCTGTGGGCCCCTCGCATTTAGACGCGCGACCGAAGGGAGTCGCGTCCTAAGGAAGATGAGGGGGAGTCAAGAGGGGGATAAGAAACCATTCGGTGTCTTATCCCCCTTTTGTTCCCGCCGGTGAACACCGGCATCTCCGCCGCCAGACGGCGGCAATTCCCCCCTGCCGTGGGTACGGCAATAAACCAAAGGAGCGGCCCCAGCCGCTCCTTTGCCGTTTTCTGCTTGTTTTACTTCCTGCATCTGTAAATCAGGGTCACGATCTGCGCTCTCGTGCAGTTATCGTCCGGGGCGAATGCGGTCTCGCTCACGCCCTTGGCCGCGCCGCTTTCGACCGCCCAGAGCACTGCATTATAGTAGTACGCAGCCGCGGGAACGTCAGCGAACGGGTTTTCGCCGCCGGATGCCGGGGACTGCTGCGCGCGCCACAGGAAGGTGACGATCTGCGCACGGGTGCAGCTGGCGTTTGGAGCGAATGCGGTCTCGCTCACGCCCTTCGCAACATTGTTTTCGACCGCCCACGCGACTGCCTTCGCGTAATAAGCGTCCGCCGGGACATCGGTGAACGGCAGGTCAGCGGATTTCGGCTCGGGCGAGCCTGCCGCACGCCACAGGAAGGTGACAGCCTGCGCACGGGTGCAGCCGGCGTTCGGAGCAAACAGCGTATCGCTCGTGCCGCCGGTCACGCCCTCCTGCGCCGCCCACAGCACTGCGTCATAGTAGTAATCCTCTGCGTGCACATCGGTGAAGAAGTTGAGCATGGTGTTGTCGTCCATAAAGACCGCCTTCACCGTGATCTTGCCCGCAGGCATGGTAAAGGTGTACCTGCCGCCGCCCTTGTCGGTCAGCGCGAGCGCCTTGCCGTCCTTGTCCAGCACGGTCAGGCTTTCGAGGGTGTAGCCCTTGTCGGGGGCCACGGTGATGGTCACAGTGTCGCCCTTGGACGCGGACTCGGGAGATACGGTCACGGTGCCGTGCTCATAGATGCCGGTCGGGATCTTGGTGTCGGGAATGGAGACGCTTCCGCCACCGCCGGAGGACGAACGTCTGGTAAAGGTTGCTGCGGCAACGGCACTGTCATTCATGTCTGCCTTGACCGCAATCGCCTTGATCGTGGTGGTAGAGGTCAGGCTGATCGCACCGCTGTAAATCGTACCGGTGCTGGTCGGCGTTGTGCCATCCGTTGTGTAATAAATGGAAGCACCGGGTGTTGCGCAGGAAATCTCCACCGTCTGCGTACCGCGGAAGCTGGTCGTGCCGTCCGGCTTGAATACCGGCGCTGCAACGGTCAGCTTGGGAGCGGTCTGCGTGCTGCTGGTCACCGCACTTGCCTTCTGCGTATCGGTTTCCGGGATTCGCACATAGCCGGTATATTCCGTGTTCGGCGCACAGTCCGTCTTGGTATTGACTGCGGAATACTGTTTCCCGTCGAAGCTGTACTCCGCATTTTCCACCTCTGGAATGGTCGCTGTGAAGGTCTTTTGGTCCTCATTGAGTGCAAAACCGAGGGTAAATGCAGCCGGAGCCGCAGGACCGTCTGCTTTTTCGACCACCTTGGTAACAGCAGTTATCGAACCGAGTTCCTTACTGCTCTTTACCATCGCGGTGATCGTCCTGCCGATATCGTCCGCAGTCAGCGTGTACTTATCGGTATCGGTTGCAATCGGCGCGTTTTCACCGCTGCGATACCACTTATAGGTCAAGGTGCCGGTGTTATTCGTACCGGTCAGCGTTGCCGCCAGCTCCTGTCCAAACTTCGCAGCACCGTTGATCTCGAGCGTTCCGGTGAGCGCCGTGCCCTTCTGCAGCTGCAATGTTTTGCTTTTCTCATCATAGATTACGGCATAACCCGCCATATCCGAGTAGAAAAAGCGGCTGTTATCCGTGTCGCAGGCTACGGACAGGGTATATGGTACTTTATTGTCCTCCAGAGGCGATACGCTGATGCCGATGTTGGTGTCGGGTGCCATGTTTTTGTCCAAAACAACACTTGGAGTATAATTAAATACATAGTTACTATCGCTCCACCGGAATATGAAGCAGAAGTTTCCCTTTGTATTACCGGTTATCTTACCGCCGGACAAGATAGTTTTCGGTTCGTTATCCGTCATACATACGCCATAGCCGCTGTTGCCGGTGATTTCACCGCCGCTGATGGTAAGATCGCTCCAAATCACATCTATACCATGCGCCACATTTCCTTTTCCGACAGCGGTGTTATTGCAGATTTTTCCTCCATAGATATTAACATTACTGTGGGTTGCATCAACAGCAGCGGTTCCATTCTGACCTGTATACGGTGTCATTTGGTTGCCGCTGATTTCACCGCCGTACATATTAAATACACCCGGAACATTAGGCTGCCCCTTATAAAGTCCGCTGGCGCTGGAGCTGTCTACATCAATAACCGACTGTGCATTTGTCGTACAGTTCGTAATCTTACCGCCGTACATATTAAATATACCGCCATACAGCTTTACTGCGCCCGGATAGGTAGTGTTAGTCGGCACCTCGCTGCTGCCGCCGCCGCTGATTTCGCCGCCGAAGAGATTGAGCGTGCTCTTCCGCAGGCATTGGAACAGTGCCGAATACGATTTCCCGTCATCCGAAATCTGAACGATCTTGCCGTTTTGTCCCTCCGAGCAGTCGCAGATAGAGAAGCTGGCGTCGTCTCTCAGATAAATACGGCAAAGACCTGCTATTTCGGTCGTCCGAGGCCTGTATTTCATCGTATGACCGTTCAGGCAGATCTTCACGTCTCCGGTGACGACGATCTTTCTTGAATAGGCACTATTGGCAAGAATCGTATCTTTGGTCAGGTAATAGTTTCCCGGTTCTATCCATTCTTCGGTTCCGTGAGTCTCTGTATGGATATACTCGACCGGTGTCCAGGCTATGTTTTCGTGATTTTCAGCGTGATCCGGAGCCGTGCAGTCTGCACCGTCTCCGCATATCGGATGAATGCCGCCCTGGTGTTTGGCGCTTTCACGCACGAAAAAGAGCTGTTCTCCGTTATACCACGCGCTCCAGGGGTTTCCCTGGTCGTATTTTGCTCCGCTGGGTGCCGGGAAATGACCGGCATCCGCCTCGCTCATCGTACCGATGCAGTGGAAAACCATATCGGGGGATTCCATTCCAGCAAAGTTGATCTGATAGGTCGTATTTTCAGCTAAGCCGCCTTCTCCTACATCAATACCGTCGATATCTAAGTGAACCAAGTAGATATCGCCAAGGATCGGTGCACCGGAAAGGCACATACGGCCATACCCATACAAAGCAACATCGCTGCCATTCCCGGCCGTGTTTCCGGTGATTTTTCCGCCGTACATATTGAAGATAGAACCTTTATCTTCAACGCAGACACCGCCGCCATAGGAATAATATCTACCAGCACAAGTATTACCGGAAATTTCACCGCCATACATATTGAAAGTACCCTCGCGCCTTACCCGAACGCCGCCTCCATAAGCACTCAAATCAGTAGTTTTATTGTTGTTTCCGGTAATTTTACCGCCATACATATTAAAGACCGCTGTGCTTGCATATACATCTACACCATTGCAGGTAGAACCGGTGATTTTACCGGTCTGGTTTTTCGAGCAGTCACAAATGGTGAAGTTTGTATCGCTGGCAAGCCAAATACCGTCCGATGTGATGTTCTGTCCTTTATTCTTAAAAGTAATGCTATGACCGTTCAGACACAGTACAATACTTGTATCGCACCTCCAATCACTGTCAAAAACAACATCATCTGTTAAATAGTAGTGTCCGTTCGCTTGTGCTGCCCGCAGTTCACTCTCACTGCCGATCGGCTGCCAGTCCGTGATAACCTCGTGGCTGGCATGATTCGGGTCTGTGCAGGCGTCCCCGCTGCCGCAAATCGGATGAGCGTGTTCTGCGACAGCAGCCTGAACGTCAACAGCATCCGCATCAATATCCAGAGCGTCAACATCCGCATCATCGCTGCTCGCCACAGCGTCGTTCTCAACAACTGTGTCTTTAACGATGACATTCTCGACGACAGCGTCATTGTCAGTCGTGTTTTCGATATTCTCAGTATCAGCTTTCTCAACGATAGTGTTCCGGGCCGCATCTTCACTGCCGTCCGGCTCCTCCGCCAGCGCTCCCATCGGCAGCATGCTCAGGCACAGCAGCACAGACAGAACTGCGCTCAGCCCCCGCCGCCGTATCGTTCGCTTTTTACTCATACTGTTTTCCTCCTTTTCTGTGGTGTTCCTGCTCCGCCATGGACAGAAGCTCGTCGTGGCTCAGCTCTACGTCGCAGAAGCGGACAAAAATGCCGTTCGTCACCGCGCTGTTCCAGATCTGCGGGTCGGAAAGAGACCGGAATCGGAACTTGTCCAGATACGGCTCCATGTCCAGCAGGAGCCTGCTCCCGGAGACGAAATCGACCTGAAGCACATGACCGCCGAGCGGACGGACGGCCTCGATATATTTCCGCTCCATCTGCCCTCCCCTCCTTTCTCAGAATGCAGATAAAAAGGTTCCACCGTATTTGTAGGATACAGCGGAACCTGAAAAATAACCATTAACAACTTGTTAGTTTGTGCGCCGTGCGCGGAACAGGGAAAACGGATACGGGAGAGCCGCCGTGCAGAAAAATACACGTTCTGCGGTTTTTCTGCATCGTTTCCTTCCAGTTTATTCCTTGAATACGCTCCGCTCCGGTGCTATAATTGGGAAATACACAGTATATTTCATGCTGAGAAAGGAATGATATGGATATGAAAAGGCGTATTTTATCCTGTTTTCTGGCATTCTGCATGATCTTCGCCCTGCTTCCGGCACCGGCGCAGGCGGCAGGGAACGCAGAAAACGCGACGGAGACCGTCACGGCCACCGTGCAGCACGCGGCGACCGGACAGATCACCGCGCAGATCGAGGCTTACATGACCGATTCGGCCAACAAGACCCGGACGGTCAAGCCCTGCGACATCATTTTTCTGATCGAGCAGTCAAAATTCATGAATACGCAGAACGGCTCGGCCAGTTCCGGCGACGAGCGCGCGGAAATCCTGAGCGCCATAGACCGCCTGCTGGACGGGATGCCGCAGCCGACCACCGGCGGCGAGCACCGCATTGCGATCGCGGGCTACGGCCGCATCAACAACCCCGGCCGCAGCGACGGCTATAATGCCGCGCTCTACCCCGGCACGCTGCCGAGCAGTAATGACAGCCTGAACACCGGCTATTATACCAAAGACGGCACCAAAGTCGACTTTCATTCGCAGAGCGGCTGGACGGAATACAGTAAAGATGATCCAAAGGCCCTGCCGCAGCTGCCGTCGGGCTATCTGACAGATAAATATGACGATGTGTTCCTGTCGGTCGACGACGCCAAGCAGGTCATCGACGCCGATACAATGGTGCCGTGGCACGCCGGTGCGGCGCGCATGGACGCCGGTCTGACCATCACGGAGCGGCTTGCCGAGATCGCCAAGGCCGAGGCAGACAGTAAGGATCGAAATCTGATCGTCTGCATCGCCGCCAGCTCGCTCCCCTACCAGAACAACGGCACTTATCAGCAGCTGCGCCCGAACGCGGCAATCGAGGCGGCGAACACGCTCAAGACAACCTATGGCGCGACCATTTTCGGTCTGGGCGATTTCAACAAGCTGAACCTGGGAGACAGTGAGTCTTTGAACGACCCCGACAAGCAGCGGAAGAACTTCAACGACACCATGGCGTCCATCTGCGGCAATTCGTCTACAAGCGGCGCGGACTATTTCAAGGGACTCAGTCAGGTGCACGACATCGACGAGGCGCTCAACGAGCTGATGACCAAAATCGACGCCAATGTCGGCGAGGGCGCAGCCGAGGAGCTGAGCATTGATGTGGACCACTTCACCGAGGGCGCGGGCGGATACAGCTGGAGCCAGCTGAAGGACGGCCACCATATCCTGTCCGCCGGCAGCATCCGCGAGGTCGCGTCGGTGGATTATTACCGCTTCACCGGCTATGACAGCAGCGGAACGCCGCTGTTCGAGTCGACGCCCTCCCGCCATACCGAACAGAGCCTTGCGGCCATCGGCGACGGCGACGCCATCAAGACCTCTCTGAACATTCTGCCGATTCCGCCGCAGGCGCAGGCAGGCGAGATCAGGGGCGCGAATTACGGCGAGAAGGTCGTCATCACCATCACCGACCCGGTCTGCATCGACTATGCATGGATCGGGCGCTGGACGCCGGCGAAACTTGCTCCGCCCAAACACGAGCACGCCGCGCGCGGAACGACGCACAAGCCTGCCGCGCCGACGCAGAACGCAGTGGCCGGGAAGGACCTGAACCTGAAATTCGACGGCTGGTACTGCCTGTGGGACGAGACGATCGACCAGGGAAAGCCAACGTGGACATACAACGGAAAGACCTACGTCAAATACACCGGGACCGTGTTCCCGGCGTTCGGCAGCGACCTCAAGCTGTACGGCCGCTGGCTGCCCGAAATTCAGGTCTCGTTTCACTGGGCCAGCTCGGTCGTCCCGGTGGACGGGGACGGCAATAAAATCGCGGCGCCGTCCGCGCTGAGCCTTTCGCTTGACGGAAACGGAAAACGTTACTATAAGGCGACTGCGCCGACGGCGGACGGCTTCGAGTTCGACGGCTGGTACAAAGATTCCGCCTGCACGCAGAAATTCGAAGAGGGCGGCGAGGATCTGACCGCAAACACCGACCTTTACGGCCGCTGGACGAGGCTCGGCACGAAGACCGTGACCTTCAAGGTGCAGAACGGCAAATGGTCGGACGGCACAGCAGAGGACAATACCGTTACCGTCGAGCTGCGCAACGGCCTCGGAACGCTGTCTCCGAAAGACGTGCCGACGGATATGACTCCGGTCGACGAAAACGAATACAAGGCTACCGGCACGTGGGACATCCGCCCGAACACCGACCCGAACGGCATCAGTGAGACGGGAAACTATGTCTATACCTATACCTTCCCTCCGAAGAACAAATGCACGGTAACTTATCACTGGGTGAGCACGGAGAACCCGGATTCCGCCGCCCTCCCGAAGCAGGCGACAGTGACCGAGAATACGTCTTATCCGGTCGAAACGGTTCCCGACATAAAGGGCTGGACGTTCTCTGGCTGGTATGATAACGAGGCCTGCGAAGGTAAGCGCGTAGACAAGGAAATTAACATCAAAGATCAAAACATCGACCTCTACGGCAAATGGACACATAATCCCTGTACCGTAACGTTTCTCGCGGAGTACGCGGATTATATGATGCCCGAACGCGGATCCCTGAATGTGGGCCTTCCGAAAACCGTTTCTAAATATGAGGTTCCGGTTTCCTACGGCTCTACCCTGCAAAATGCAGTCAAAAGCCTGCCGACACCGGTTCCCGGTGGGGAAAATCAATGGTTTTTCAAGAGCTGGGACCTGGAGGCGGATGGTTCGGAGGACCTCTTCTATACCGATCTGGAAGTTCTGAATATGCCTGTGCGCTCCAATCTGACCTTCGTCGCCCAGTGGTGGCCGATCGTGACGTTCGACGCCAACGGCGGCGCATGGAGCAGCGGCGAGACCATGCACTATGTGAAAATTACCGATAAGGTTGCGGCGGAAAGTACGCCGGTCAGAAACGGCTATACCTTCCTCGGCTGGTATACCGGCGACGGCGTTCGGGCGAATTTTGAAGACACGGTGTACGGCCCCAAAACCCTGTATGCACACTGGGCAAAAAATGCCGCCGTCACGTTCCGCATCGTCAACGGCACATGGTCGGGCGGCGCAGCAGAGGACAAGACCGTAACGGTCGTGCTCTATCCGCAGGCGGACGGCACCGCGAGCGGCACGCTGGACGCAAGCTATGTACCGCAGATCATGCTCCCGGCGCCGGGATACGAAAATATCGCCGGCGGCTGGGAACAGACGCCGAACACCGACCCGAACGGCATTACCGGAGATGTGACCTATGTCTACCGGTTCGGCAGCACCGGCGGCGGCAGCTCTTCCGGCCACTCGACCCGGTACACCCTGCACTATGAGTCGAACGGCGGCACGGCTTACAAGGATGAGCGCTGTTCTTCCGGCACGAAGGTGACGCTCGACAAGACCCCGACCCGCGAGAGCTATACCTTTACCGGCTGGTATGCCGACAAGGCGCTGACGCAGAAGATCACAAGCGTGACGATGAACAGCGACAAGACGGTCTATGCAGGCTGGGAGGCGACCGGCGTGCCGGACAAGCTCAACGGCGACGACCATTTCGCCTATGTCATCGGCTATCCGGACGGAAAGGTGCACCCGGAGGGCAATATCAGCCGCGCGGAAACGGCGACAATCTTCTTCAGACTGCTCAAAGCTGACATTCGCGACGGAAATCTGACTGCCGACAACGAATTTTCCGATGTTTCGGACGGCCAGTGGCACAACAAGGCGATTTCCACGATGGCGAAGCTCGGCATCGTCAAGGGCCGCCGAGCGGACCGCTTTGACCCCGATGCCTCGATCACCCGTGCGGAGTTTGCGGCAATCTGCGCGCGCTTCAGCACCAAACCGGTCGAGAACAGCAGCAGCTTCTCCGACATTTCCGGTCACTGGGCGGAAAACGAGATCGAGAGAGCGGCGGCGTTCGGCTGGATTTCGGGCTATCCGGACGGCACGTTCCGCCCCGATGCCCGCATCACACGCGCTGAGGCTATGACCATGATCAACCGCGTACTCTGCCGTATGCCGCAGAGCGAAAGCGACCTGCTGGACAGCATGGTAACGTGGCCGGACAACAAGCCGTCCGACTGGCACTATCTCGCCGTGCAGGAGGCCACGAACAGCCATGACTTCAACCGTCAGGGCGAGGTCGGCGAAAGCTGGACGAAGCTGACGAGCGTCCCCGACTGGACACGGTATCAATAAATAGAAAGTTGCAGAGTTATAACGTTGTAAAGTTATAACTCTGCAACTTTTTAGCTTTACAGCGTTTCGAGAAACGCGCAGCCGTCACGGAGCGACGCTCTGCCCGCAGCGCGAAGTGCCCCCCCGGATTTAACACGCAGGCAAAGCAATGCAGGCAGCCTGTATGTTTCATTACACACAGGCTGCTCAATCAAATTTATTATAATTGATGAAAAAGAGGATATCCCACCAATACCTGCTATCCCTGATACCTTATTCTTTCTACCAGCGTTTCCTTTTTCAGATTACTGCTTAAAACACAGGAAAGCACAATTTGTAGAATACCAACCAGAAGAATCATAACAAGAATCGGGATAAGAGGAACGTGATAAACGTTCATTCCAAAAATCCCATTATGCTTCGCATAGGAAAACAGTGCATAGCCAAGGGGCAGACCGGCAGCAAGTGCGACGCAGATGGTGCCAACCGTAAAAATCAAGCCCTGTATTTGTAAGCTCAGATTCAACTGCTTATTGGTCATGCCTACCGCTTGCAGCACACCGTATTCCTGCTTCTTCGTGGTGATATTGATGATCATGGTGTTTGCCAGATTCATAAACCCAATGAGACCGACAATTGCCATGAACAGATAGCAGCCAAGCTTCATCATACGGCTTGCGTATTCTGCGGTTTGCAATTCTGCGTGATAGGTGTTCAGCTTGATATGAGAAGTATCGGAGAGCAGGTCATTCAGGCTTTGCTCTACAGATGCCACATCTTTTTCAGCACAATCCACCCACAGGTATCCATAAGATGTCCCTTTCGGATTTACAGAGCGGTATACTTCTTCCGGAATGACCAGATAAGTGTCCGCGCTTACAAAGGAGCCTGCGATTTTTCCATGATAGGTATAGGTTCCGCTTCCGTTATCAAAGCTGAATGTAATCGGTGCACCCGCAGAATACCCGTCAGCTTCCATCCACATGGACCAGCCAAAGAAAACATCCCCGTTTTTGACAGCCTGTGCATAGTCCATGGAACCGATATCGCCATCCCCGCGCATCCTTTCAAAATCCTCTTGATTTACGATTGCAACCGGAAATTTTGTTCCGTTCACATCTGCAGAGACGATTTCTCTCGTCAGTACATCCGTTACACCGGGGATGGATTTGATTTCTTTAATCAAAGAATCATTCAGTGGGTCGTTCTGCAGGATTGTGTCCAGATTATTCTCCGAATAGGCTTCATCATAATTCTGGGAATAATCCAGCTGCAACTCAAATTGTCCATGGTTGATTGCAATCCGCGCCTCGTGCTCCGTGTCAATATTCCCAACATAATTAGAGATAATTACAAACAATACACAGGAAAGCCCCATGGTAAGAATCGTAGCAATGGTTCTTTTCGGATTGCCTGTCACATTTGCCATTGCCATGGAGAAAACGGTGACATCTTTTCTGCCTTTTCGTCTGCCCTGTTTTTGCGTTTTGGAGCCGTCAAGATACCGTGTCGCTTCGATGGGTGAAATCCGGGAAACAATTTTCATGGGTTTGCGCAGAGCCAAAACGACCGTAAGAAACGATACAAAAATGCAGATGAGCATAATTGTCAGTGAAAACAGAGGCACCTGATGGTTCTTGATTCCGGACGATACCAGATTTCCCTGCTCCACCAGCCAGTTGAAGCTGACTTTTGCAATCAGGAAACCAAACAGCAGCCCCAGCGGTATCGAAGGAACCGCCAGAAGAATGCCCTCACGAAAGATCAACTGCTTCATCTGCTTTCTGGTTGCACCCAGCGCCTTGATTTTTCCGTACTCCTGAACCTTCTGGGCGATCCCGACCTGGAAGATATTATAAATGACCACAACGGAAAACAGCACGATTCCGAGGATCAGGGTTCCACAAACCACAATCATTTCATAGCTCGGCTGCAATACCCACTGCAGGTAGAGGTCATTGATGATCACGTTTTTCTGGTCAATGCCGCAGGAATCCGCGATTTCTTTTATAACAGGCGCAACATTATTCATAGATACATTTGCAGAATCGCTCAAGGTAAAATAGATATTATATTGCCTGTCACCCTCCGCAACACGCTCATTATAAAAATCCTGCGAACCGAATACAACATAGGAAGCCTCGATGGTATATTCATCCCGGTCATATAAAATCCCGCTGACAGTAAATTCCACCGGTGCGTATTCCGACTGCATGCCGGAACGGTACTCCAATGTTACGGTGTCTCCGACCTTTACATCATGGTATCCCACTGCATCAAAGAAAGCGCGTCCTGCGGCAATTTCCTGCGCCTTTTCCGGATAGGTACCTTCCTTCAACACATATTCCTGATTATAGGGAAGCATTTTCCTGACCGTTTCATCCGCACTGACAAAGCCGCCATTTTCATTTCCTTTCAGGATGCCCTCCGTACACATGATGCCGATATCAGATATCTCAGCTCTGCGTTCCACTTCTTTTAATTGCGTACCATCTGCGGCGATAAACAGGCCGTAGTTGCTTCCGTATGAGCTTGCAGCCTGATCCTTCTGTAAGAGGATCAGTCCATTTCCAATGGTACTGATAATGACCAGAAGCATGGTAGTCAGGCAAATCGCCGTCATAATGAGGACACTTCTTGTCCGATTTCTTTTGTCGTTGCTGAATGCGATTTTGCTGATCGTCCTCAATTAAAATCCACCACCTGTCCATCCTCGATGACTAAAATACGGTCAGCAACCTGCGCGATCTCATCATCATGGGTAATCATGACAATCGTCTGTCCATATTTTTTTGCGCTCATTTTCAGCAGCGCGATCACCTCGTCACTTGTCTTGGAATCAAGATTTCCGGTTGGCTCGTCCGCAAGCAAAATCTCCGGTCTGTTTACCAGGGCTCTTGCAATCGCAACGCGCTGCTGCTGTCCTCCGGAGAGGGTATTCGGAAGATTATGAATCCGGTGTTCAAGACCCAGAGTTGCAATAATATCATTTACATACGCTTTATCCACTTTTTTTCCGTCAAGCCCCAGCGGAAGCACGATATTTTCCCACACATTGATGGAGGATACCAGATTGAATGCCTGAAATACAAATCCGATCTTTCTTCTCCGGAAAACGGCAAGGGCATCTTCCTTCATCCTGTATAAATCTTTCCCTGCTAAAGTAACACTGCCTTTTGTCGGGGTGTCAAGCCCTCCAAGCATATGAAGTAATGTACTTTTACCGGAACCTGACTTTCCGACAATGGCGACAAATTCTCCCTGCCCAATCTGGATATTCACATGATTGACGGCTTTGACCTGATTTTCCCCCGTCCCATAAAATTTGCAAAGCTGATTCGTTTCTAATATCACGCCCACTCCAATGGCCTCCTTTTCTTATTTATCAGCATTATATCAAAGGAACCTTTCATTTCACTTTCAAAAAGAGAGCAGAAGTCTTACAGATTTGAAAGACTTCTGCTCATCATCTCTACGAAAGTCCATTCTCCGGCAGCTGAATCAAAAAGGTACTTCCTTTTCTGACTTTGCCGGAGGCTACCGTGATTGTCCCACCATGCTGCTCAATAATCTGTCTGGACAGATACAGACCGATGCCGGTTCCGCTCTTTTCGCGGACTTCCGGCGCAGTCCCTCTGTAAAACCGCTGGAATATTTTATGGTATTCACTCTGCGGGATTCCGATTCCCTGATCCTCGATCTCAATTCTCACAAAGCCGGTTCTTTTTTGCAGACGGATCGTGATTTTTGAATGTTCCGGGCTGTATTTGATGGCATTGTCCAAAACGTTAATGATCGCTTCTCCAAGCCAGCGTTTATCCTGCATGAGTGCACAATGCTCCAGTGATTCGTTGCAGTCGAAAATAAGTTCTATCCCTTTCTCCGCTGCCTTTGGATACGTTCGGTTTACTGCGGAGATGATCGTATCCATAATGGGAAGTGTCTTCCGATCAAGCTGAATCAAACCTGTCTCCAGTTTGGATATTTCCAGCAGAGACTGCAGCAATGTTTCCAATCCGTCCAATGCACTCCGGCAGCGGATGCGAAATTCCTGTTGCTCCGTCTCACTCAGATTGTTCCGCAGCAATATGCTAAAGCAGGTATCCAAGGCTGCAACCGGGGTTTTCAGCTGATGGGAAATGTCGGATACCATTTCCTTTGTGCTTTCCTTCTCCGCTCTGGCTTGCTCCTGCAGCAGCTGGATATGATGTCCGATTGCTTCAAGCTGAAATTTCAGTCTTTCCTGCCCGACATGATCTTCTGTGTCCGGCACTACCTCAAAGTGATTTTCCCGAAATGCAATCAGGATTTGCTCTAGCTGCTCCAATCGTTTCCGACTTTCTTTCGCCTCAGCTTTCTTCCGGTAAAACAGGAACGTTAGCAAAGACAGACACAGCACTGCACTTGTACAGCCGGTTATCATGATATTCTGCCGGAAGCGCACATAAAACGAGGTCCCTTTGTTTTCCCAGTACCCGTATTGCTCTAATAATTGCTTACCTTGTTCATTGGCTTGATGGTCGTTTCCTTTCAGCCATCCTGCGGCAACATCCATGCCGGTGGTCTCTGCGCCCGCCGCAACTTCTGTCAGGATATCCATTTTACATTGATAATCCTGATAATATAAATAGGTGGTAAAGCAGTTCAATACCGCAAAAAAGAGAAGGACCGGCAGCGCCAGTGACAAGGCATCAACCCACTTTTTACGATGTCGTTTCGTCACTGACTTACCTCCTGATTCCATATATACCCAAGACCTCTGATATTCTTTATATAGACCG
>ERZ1108170.1576-NODE-1576-length-13831-cov-2.302120_pt1 | contig 13831 bp, 10 predicted proteins | sample MGYA00403705_ERZ1108170 | MGnify/ENA primary metagenome ERZ1108170 (study PRJEB35170, sample SAMEA104062422) | human gut metagenome | biome: human gut; feature: human-associated habitat; material: faeces | place: Denmark | collected 2012-06-15 ...
TCCTTGCGCATGCGGCGCACGAAATCCTCGGGCGAAACCGTCCAATAAAATTCATAAGTATTGGGGATAAAGATCGAAAAGAGCTGCAGGCTGTCGGTCCCGACCTCCCGGGCGAGCTGCGGGTCGGTCAGCGCCCGCATCAGCTCCGCAGAATCGGCATCGAGCTGGCGGGCCAGCCGCGAAGCGAGAAAAGCGCGGGTACGGGCATAGTTGAGCGTAACGCGCACGGGCGTCTGCATCCCCAGTTTGAGCATCCGGGCGATTTCGACGACGTTCATTCCCGGTTCCAGTACGTAGTGCCCCGGTTTGAAGGAGCGCTCCAGCTCCAGACGGCCGGCATACCGGTCAAAAGCCCAGTGATGGTCCGTACGGGGACGCAGAGAGTCGAGCAGCCCCGGGTAGTCCGTGCGGGCGCTTATATAAAGGTCGCTCCGCTCCCGGACGGCATCTCCGAAAAACTGAAAGATGAAAACCAAAGCCACCGTTGCCCCGACTGCAACCGCAGCAATAAACACGACAAGCAATCTTTTTTTCGCCGTCATTCTCTTCATTCATTAACTCTCCCCGCACCGCCCTCCGAGACACATCCAGGCAGCCTTTTCGGCATCCGGCTCTCGAAAAACAGCGACAAAATCGCAGATAGTTCCTTTTTTCTTTGCAAAGATACAAAAAATTCGTATTTTTGTGCTGGGGTAAGTCTTATACGACCAGCTCCCACAGACTCCCCCAGGTGAGGAATCAAGCAAGGGTATGTGGTCGTAGCGGTGCGATATAAGTAGCTTACCCTTTTTTTGTGTACCCGCCCATTTCCGGCCGACTTCAAAAACCGTCGATACCAATTCAGGGAACAATCATAAGCAATACCGGGAAATACATATTTCCCGGTATTGCTGTATTCCTTTCGTTTCAGCATCGAATCGAGCAACGAAACCTCTGCGGGACAAATATTATAATACGAATAATATTCAGCGCTGCAAATATCCGACTTACTAAAAATCAATTGATTTTCGGCAAAAAACGATCAGTTGTTAGCCAGCGCGATCGCAGCGATCGCCTCCACCACGACCGGACAGCGCAGGGCGATGCAGGCGTCGTGCCGCCCTTTGACGACGAACTCTTCCATCCGTCCCGTCGCAAAATTGAACGTATATTGTTTCTTCGCGATGCTGGAAGTAGGTTTGACAGCGATGCGGAACACCACGGGATTGCCGTTCGAGATACCGCCGTTGATGCCGCCCGCTCCGTTGGTAGCGGTTTTTCCCTCTCCGTTCACAAAACAGTCGTTATGCTCCGAACCTTTCATACGGGCTGCGGCGAATCCGTCGCCGAACTCGATGCCCCGCACCGCCGGAATCGAAAATGCCAGGTGAGCCAATTGCGATTCGAGCGAATCGAAGAACGGCTCGCCCAATCCGACGGGCACCTTGTCGCAGGTACACTCAATGACCCCGCCTACGGAATCCAACTCCCGGAGCGTGCGGTCAATCAGCTCGTCCCAGAGCGTCGGGGCACCCTCGGCGCCCAATTCCTTCCCCGGCTCGCAATTCAGCCGCTCGCGGGGAATACCGCCCAGCTCGGTGATCCGGGCCCGGATTTCGATCGGGCCGATCATCTTCTTGGCCACGACTCCGGCCGCCACCAGCGTCAGCGTCAGCCGCCCCGAAAAATGGCCGCCGCCCCGCAGATCGTTGAAGGCACGGTATTTCCGTTCCGCCACGAAATCGGCATGGCCCGGACGGGGCGTCGCGCGAAAGTCCGAATAGTCGCCCGAACGGGTATTGCTGTTGCGAAATACGATCGTGAGCGGAGCACCCGTAGTGTGCCCGTCGCAGACGCCGCTTACGATCTCCGGCAAATCGCTCTCCTTACGGGGCGTGCTTCCCTTCGCACCGCTGCGGCGACGGTCGAGATCCGCGAGGAAATCCTCGCGCGAAAGCGGCATGCCCGCAGGCACGCCGTCGAGCACCACGCCGATCAGCGGACCGTGCGACTCCCCGAAAATCGAGAGTCTGAATTTTGTTCCGTATGAATTCATAGCCAATTAAGTTTCTTCGAGTTTACTTCAATCGTCCGGCCCCATCGTTTCCGCGCTTCGCCGCACGGAAAGCGTTCTTTCCGCCGGAACGGAAATACCATCTGCCCGCCCCGCTACTCCTGCCGGGCGAGCAGATCGAGGAACGAAGGAAACGACTTGTCGATGCACTTCACGTCGTCCAGCCGCACCGGCTCCGGCGTGAACAACCCGGCGACGATCAGGCTCATGGCAATCCGGTGGTCGTTGTGCGAGCGGACATCTCCTCCATGCAACGGCCCGCCCGTAACGAACATCTCGTCGCCCTGGATGTCGATCCGCGCCCCCAGCGTCCGGAACTCGGCATAGATCGTTTCGGCCCGGTTGCTCTCCTTCTGCGTCAGACGTCCGACACCCGCGATACGGCTCGTACCGTCGCAATGGGCAGCCAGCACCGCAAGGATCGGGAACAGATCGGGGCAATGCGTGGCATCGACCTCGAAAGCCTTCAGCCGCCGGCCGGTCGCAGTAACGGAGATGTTCTGCAAATCTCCCGGCATATCGCCCCTTACGGATACGTCCGCAGGCGCGACGCTCACATCGGCACCGCACGAACGCAGGATGTCGAGTATCTTTTCATCGGCCTGCAGCGAATCGAGCCGCATATTGCGCAGCGTAATCCCCTCGATCCGCCCCAGCGACGAAGCGACGGCTCCGGCCACCGCGAAATAGGCGGCCGAACTCCAATCAGCATCCAGGAAGAGGTCCGAAGGACGGTACTCCTGCCCGCCCGGTACCGAAAAGACGATTTTCGAAGGCGTCCCGGGCTTCCGTCCGCCGCACCCCCCGTCGTAAAACGCCTCCCTGTCGAGTCGGATACCGAACCGAGTCAGCGTCCGCAAAGTAAGCTCCAGGTAGGGAATGCTCGACGGCTCGGTTACCGTCAGCACGGTCGCATCCTGCAACAACGGCAAAGTCATCAGGAAACCCGATACGGTCTGCGAACTCTCCCGCCCCGAAAAGGCGATCTCACGACGGGTAATACCGCCCTCGATCCGAAACGGAAGATACCCCTCCTCACGAGCAGAACAATGCACGCCGGCTTCGCGCAGCGCGGCGACCGCCTCGTGCAGATTGCGCTTCAGAATACTGCCATGCCCGGAAATTTCCACCGGGGCACCGCCGTTCAAAGCGGAAATATGGGATGCCAGCGGAGTCAGTAGCCGCGTGAGCAGCCCCGATTCGCCGGTTTCGATCTTCGAGCAACGTCCCAAGCGCTCCGCTCCGACACCCTCGATATGCAGCGTCGTACCGTCCGACGCAATCCGGCAGCCCATACCCCGGATGACCTCGACGGCTCCGACTATATCGTTGCAAGGGGCGTAATTGGCGAGCCGGCTCTCTCCCGCAGCCAGCGCAGCAGCCAACACGGCCCGCTGAGCCACGCTCTTGGAACAAGGAACGGCAACCGTCGTCCGACGGAACTCGCGAAATCCCTCGAAAGGATAATTTTCGGCCGAAAGCAGCCGCTCCATCTCCTCGCGGGTATATTGCCCCGACGCCGTGGCGTTGGATGCTCCAGCTGAAACATACGTATAAGGCGCACCGAGCTTCAGGCAGAGCAGACGGGTGAATTTCCCGGCTTCGCCCATCGAAAAAGCGACCAACTGCGGACGCTCCGCAGCGGCGGCACCCTCGAAAAGCGCTCCGTCGGCTTGCAGGTCATACAAACGCATCGTACGGGCGGCATCCGAAATATTCCGGGCCGTCGTGACGATCTTCACCAGATCGGCCCCCTTCGTGCGACACAGCCGGGCGATCCCCTTCAGCTCGTCGAGGGAGGGAGTTCCCTCGAAATCGTGGAACGAAACGATCAGCCGGCACCCGTACTCGCGGGCGAGCGTACGAATATATTCCAGATGCTCGTCGGGCGCTTCGATCTCTATATCGACATAACGCGCCCCTCTGCGGATCGCCGCCTCGAGCTGCTCGCGGGCGAATGTCTCGGAAGAGTTCGCAATCCGGCAGGTGGCAATCAGGGTCGGCCGAATCTCCACGAGCCGCTCGACCTCTTCGACCGAAAGACGGCAAAGGTCCGCCCGGAGTTCGGCCATTTCACACGATTCGAGGATCGCCCGGCAATCCCCGAAACTCTTTTCCTGTACGCTAACGCAGATCACGGGCGACCTCCTCCAACTGTTTTAACGGAATCGCACGATCCACCACCTCCCCCACCGCACGGGGCAGGATGAAATGAATGGCATCGCCCTCCACCTTCTTATCTTTTTCCAACGCTTCCAGCAAAACACCGATAGCTATGGGCGACTGGGTGGGAAGCCCGACCTTCTTCAAATCCTCCGCCAGACCGACCGCCAGTCCCGCCGGGGCGAGTCCCAGCCGTTCGGATACCCCGGCAGCCAGCACCAGACCGATCGCCACGGCTTCGCCGTGCATGATCGGACAATTTTTCTCGATGGCGTGAGCGAAGGTATGCCCCAGATTCAGCAAGCGCCGCTCCCCCTTCTCGAAAGCATCCCGCTCCACTACGGCACACTTGTATAACGCCGTTTTGCGAATGATTTCGGTAAGCTCCTCCTGCCCGTACACACATTCGCCCCCGCAACAGGTTCCCGCTTTCCGCAAGTGGGCCTCCATCCGGGCGAAATAATCCACGGCCTTGCGATAGTATTCCGCATCGAACAGGATGAAAGTCTTCAGGACTTCGGCGATTCCGGCCCGGAACTCCCGGGGCGAAAGCGTCCGCAGCGCATCGGTACAGATATAGATCCATTCAGGCTGGGTGATCGTACCGACCATATTCTTATAGGCATGGAAATTCACGCCGTTCTTACCCCCGATCGAAGCGTCCACCTGCGCCAGCAGCGTCGTAGGTACGAAACCGAACCGAATACCCCGTTTGTAAACCGACGCCGCGAAACCGCAGAGGTCGGTCGTGATGCCGCCGCCCACGCCCACGAGAAACGAGCTCCGGTCGGCTCCCCGCTCCAGCAACTGTTCGATAATATATTCTACCGTAGCGAAGGTTTTAACCTTCTCGGAGGTCTGGATCGGAATGAGTTCATACCGTTCGAAAAGGCCGAAAAAGGGCTTCAGGTTGCTGTCGATAACGACGAAAACCCGTCGGCCCTGCGGAATCAGGGCATCCAAACCGCTGAAATCGGATGATATATGAAGATTACTCACGTTTATTCGAAATTGTTTGTCCCGACAAATTTAGGAATTTTATGCCCGAAATAAAAAAGCGAAAAAAATTTTGTCATTTTCCGAAAAATGCGATACATTTGTCCCGTTAAATACCCTGGACGGATATTCGACGACAAAAACGATATGCAACACGTTCAGTTTACATACTCCTATTATTACCTTTATTCGGGCCGAGTAAAGGCGGGAGTTTGCGTGTTGTAAAGTTCGATCGACAGAATTACGAATTTAGATCATAGCTCCTGCCTTGAGGCGGGAGCTTTTTTGTTTTCAGTATGAAAAAACAGCAACCTGCGGAGCTTGGCGGCTCCGAAGAAACGAAACCGGCGAAACCGACCGTCACCCCGGCCCGCCGGGTGGAAAACGTCGAAGAGTACTACTTCTCCGTGAAACTGAAAGAGGTGGCCCGGATGAACGAATCCGGCGCGTCCGATCCATACGACGCGTTCTTCGTGTTCGATGCCGACAACAAGCTTGACAAGCATTACGTCGAAGAGATGAACAAGGCGTTCCAGTCGGGATTCAAGATTCTCACCAGCTACCGTAATTCCGTGAATTTGTCCGACAATTGGGTCTCTTCCGGTTCTGCATTGTGGTTCATTCGTGAATCTCGATTCCTGTCGGCCTCGCGCATGTGGCTCGGCAACAGCTGCCATGTAGGGGGTACTGGCTTCATGTTCTCGCGGGAGATCATGCGTCGCAATAATGGTTGGAAATTCCATTTGCTGACTGAGGATTTGGAATTCACCATGGATTCCTTGCTGCACGGTGACCGCATCGGCTACTGCGGTACTGCGGTTCTGTATGACGAGCAGCCTGTCACCTTCGCGCAGAGCTGGCGTCAGCGTTTGCGTTGGAGCAAGGGCTTCCTGCAAGTGTTCCGTTATTACGGGCCGGCTTTGATCAAACGTGCCATCAGGGAACGTGATTTCTCCGCCGTTGATTTCACGCTGTTGTTGTGTCCGTTCACGGTGATCGGTATTGTGCGCATTCTGCTTGGTTTGCTGTTTGCCGCATGCGGATTCGTTACATGGCAGAGCCAGTTGAGCTCGTTGGCCGGTTGGACGTCCGGCATTGTGACGTCGGTGATCGGCATGATGGCGTTGGCCGCGTTGACGATCATTGTGGAACGCGATCAGATTGGCGCCACCAACAAGGAGCTGTTCGCGTACGTGCTGAGCTTCCCGATCTATATGTTCAGCTATGTGCCGATCTCGTTCCAGGCGATGTTCGCCAAGTCGGAATGGAAGCCAATCGAGCATAAAGGATGACGTTCTTTCGCTAGCTTTCGCGTTTCCTGCTTTTTCGTTTTCATTTCGATTTTTCATTTCGATTTCTGCTTATGACTGGAGTGTTGCTGTTCCATGGATGATTCGGCTGAATACCGGCATGTGAAACGTCGTCGATACATCACGGTGGCGCTTTCCGTGGCGCTCACTACGGTATTGTGCGTTGGCTATGTCGTGGCCGACATTTTCGACAAGCTGCCGGGCGTTCTTACCCTGCAGGAGGTCGAACACATCACCGCCAAGACGCCGGGCAACGCCGTTCCTGCGGCAACGGTGGTCGGAGGGCTTGACGCTTCAAAGACCGTGGATGCAGCTGCGGCGAAGGCGCTGATCAGCCAATTCGAAACGGCCGCCTCCGACTTCGGTGACGAATATGCCATCGCCATCGCCGATGCGGCTGGCAATGTGGTCGCCGAGCATGCTCTCGACAAGTCGTATACGCCGGCATCCACCATGAAAACGTTGACGGCATATGCGGTGGCGACCACGCTTGACATGGGCGAGACTCTGGACACGCAAACCTATCTGGAACAGCGCGAGGACGGCACTTCGCGATTGGTGCTCAAAGGCAATGGCGACATGCTGCTCGGTGCCGGTGCGTCCGATTCGTCGCATATCAATGGGCGTGCTGGGTTGGGAACGCTTGCCGCGAACACGGCCCAAGCGTTACGTCAGCGGGGCATCACTTCCGTGACGCTTGTCTACGATGATTCCCTGTTCGGTAACGACCGTTGGCCAAGCGGCATTGCCGAACTCGATTCAAACCACGTGTACTACGCGCCGACCTCGTCCATGGCGGTGGACGGCGGGCGCAATTGGAACGGTGCCGATCCCGCCGATCCCGATATGTTCAGCACATACCCAGCTTTGAGCACGCAGCCAGCCCGCGAGGCCGCACAGGTGTTCGCGCAACGCTTGGCTGAACACGGCATTGCCGTGAACTCTTCCGTGGAACAGGGAACGGTCCCCGAGGGCACTAGTCCCATCGCGGCCGTGCGTTCCGCATCGCTGAATGAAATCATGGCGTTCATGCTTCGGCATTCCGACAATTCCCTGGCCGAGGAATTCGGCAGACTGCTGGCCTTGCATCTCGGCGCCGACAATTCGCCGACCGGGGCTGTGCGGTCAGTCGAACAGGTGCTGGTTCAGCAGGGAATCTCCACCGAAGGTCTCAACATGCTCAACTGTTCGGGTCTGTCCGAGGAGTCCAAACTCACCGCGCGTACCCTGCTTGAAGTACAGCAACGCAACCTAACGAGCGGTGCCGGAGCTGCCGCTGCCGAAGGACTGTCGGTCGTGGGGTTCGTGGGTACTGCCGCGAATCGTTTGAACGATGACAACGAGGCTGGTCTCATCCGTGTCAAAACCGGCAGTTTGGGAGACGTGACCTCCATGACCGGCAATGTGTCGCGTCACAACGGAGGCGCGTTGAGCTTTGCCGTGATTGTCAATAATCCCGATGATTTCGAGGCCGCGAAATCCGCTATCGACACTTTTGTGGCCGCGCTGCCGAAGCTGTGATGCCATGGTGTATTCGTCTCGTTTGCGTAAGGGTGTCGGTGAGTTGCGGGCCGCGCTGCAATCGGCCGGATTTGGATTGCAGGATGCCCGATTCGCCCGCCATGGCGAGCACACGCCCGATGCGGACGCTCCTCTGATTATGGTGGCCTGTTCCGGTGGCCGCGATTCGATGGCGTTGGCTGCGGTTGCTGCGAAAACATGCGCTTCATTGGGATTGCGATGCGGGACGATTATCATCGACCATCAGTTGCAGCAAGGCTCTGCCGGGGTCGCGCAAACAACCGCCGATCGTTGTGTTGCGTTGGGTCTTGACCCAGTTCGTGTTCGTGCGATTGACGTACCTGACTCCCGCGGCATCGGTGTTGAGGCAGCGGCGCGTGAAGCACGCTACCATGCGATTGTCGACGCATGTTCCGACGCTTCGGCCGTGCTGCTGGCTCATACGAAAAACGATCAGGCGGAAACCGTGATCATTGGTTTGTTGCGTTCCTCGGGCCTCGATGCGGTTTGCGGTATGAACGGTTCCTTCATACGAGACGGGGTGCGTTTTCTACGCCCGTGGCTGAGTATGACCCGCGAAGAAACCACCGGCATCTGCGAGGATCTGCGGCTTGCCTGGTGGGACGATCCCACAAATGGGCCGGATGTGGGGAATTCGGGCGGAAACGAGCCTCTTCCCGCGAACTATCCGCTGCGATCCCGAATACGGCACGATCTCATGCCATATCTTGAATCATTTGCGGGAAGCGACGTTGTGTCGAAACTTGCGCTTGGAGCGAGGCTTGCCGAAGACGATCGCGCATATCTTGACGGTGTGGCGCAACGCGTGTGCGAACAGGGCGTAACCGTGAACAACGGCGAGATAATCATCGACGCGCGTGCGTTGCAATCGCAAGACATTGCCATCAGAAGACGTGTGATTGTACGCTCGCTTGCAGAAGCAGGCATTTCGTGCATGGCACGGCAGGTTGAAGGAATCGACAGGCTGATCTGCGACTGGCACGGCCAGAAAGGTGTGAATCTTCCCAGCGGATATTCAGCATATCGCCAGAAACACGTCATTCGCGTGTGCCAAGATGGTGGGCATGCGAATCGCTGACGTACAAGAAGATATTGATCACGAGCTGATCAGCAAAGAAGAGATTGCCGACATCATCAACCATGCTGCTGCTCAGGCCAGTGAAGACTACCGTGGCAAGAACCCGCTGCTGGTTTGCGTGCTCAAGGGTGCAGTGAACACGCTTGCGGCGTTCTCACAGGCCATGAGCATCCAGGCGGAGATGGATTTCATGAGCTTGTCGAGCTACGGTTCCGGCACTCAATCGAGCGGCAAGATCACCGTGCGGCAGGATCTGTCCACCGATGTTCGCGGTCGTCACGTGCTTATTGTGGAAGACATTATCGATTCGGGCGTCACGTTGGCGTGGCTCGTCGATGAACTCAAGAGCCGCGGTGCCGCTTCCGTGGAGATTTTTGCGCTGTTGGAGAAGCCGGCGCGCCGTAAGGTGGATGTTCCTGTGAAATATAAGGGACGTGAGATTCCCGATGAATTCGTGGTCGGTTTTGGCTTGGATTATGACGAGCGATACCGCAACCTTGATTCGATCGCGGTGCTGAAGCCGGAAGTGTATGAAGGAGGTCAGGCATGAGTTTTCCTGGTCCGGGACAGTCGCCGAATAACAACGGCGGCGGCAATAACCCGTTCACCAATCCGTTTGGACGCAACAATAATGCCGGCAATGGCAAAGATTCCAACGGCAACGGCGATAAGTCCAACGGCAACGGATCCAATGGCGGTCCGCGTCCGTTCTGGCAGTCCCCATGGCTGTGGGTTGTGGTTGTAGCATTGCTTGCCGTGACCATGTTCCAGATTTTCGCTGGAACCGGTTCCCAGACCATCGACACCAAGGATGGTCTGCAGATACTTAACGGCAACAATGTTGAATACGCGCAGATCGTAGACAACACCCAGCAGGTCAAGCTCAAGCTTAAGAGCGACTACTCCGCTACCAACCCTGATACCGGGCGTATGAAGAACTACGGCAAAAACGTTCAGTTCTACTACACGTACGCGCAGTCCGCGACTGTGGTCAAGGCCGTACAGAAGGCTGATCCGGTCAAGGGCTGGACGGCGACCATGCAGCAGAGCAGCATTTGGACGTATCTGCTGACCTCGCTACTGCCGTTCCTCATTATCTTTGGTCTGTTCTGGTTCATGATGAGCCGTATGGGCGGTGCCGGCGGCATGCTCGGCATGGGCGGCAAGAAGAACAGCGGCAAGCTGCTCGAAGGCCAGACCCCGACCACCAAGTTCTCCGACGTGGCCGGCGAAGACGCTGCCGTGCAGGAGGTCGAGGAAATCAAGGACTTCCTCAAGGATCCGTCCAAGTACAAGGCGCTGGGTGCGCGCATCCCGCGCGGCGTGCTGCTGTACGGCCCTCCAGGCACCGGTAAGACGCTGCTGGCGCGCGCCATCGCAGGCGAGGCCGGCGTGCCGTTCTACTCCATGGCCGGCTCCGACTTCGTGGAGATGTTCGTGGGCCTTGGCGCCTCCCGTGTGCGTGACCTGTTCGATGAGGCCAAGAAGAACGCTCCGGCCATCATCTTCATCGATGAGATCGATGCCGTCGGTCGTAAGCGTGGCGGTTCCGGTATGAGCGGTGGCCACGACGAACGTGAGCAGACGCTGAACCAGCTGCTAGTTGAGATGGACGGCTTCAATAACGATACCAATCTGATCATCATCGCCGCGACCAACCGCCCCGATGTGCTTGATCCGGCACTGCTTCGTCCGGGCCGTTTCGACCGTCAGGTGGCCGTCGAAGCGCCTGATTTGGAAGGCCGCGAGGCTATTTTGAAGGTGCATGCCAAGGGCAAGCCGTTCGTGCCTGACGTCGATCTGCATATGATTGCCGTGCGTACGCCGGGCTTCACCGGCGCCGATCTGGCCAATGTGTTGAACGAAGCTGCATTGTTGTGCGCCCGCGCCGGTGCGCAGCTGATCGACAATCGTGCCATCGATGAGGCCATCGACCGCGTGCAGGCGGGCCCGAAGCGCCGTTCCAAGGGCATGGCGCTCGACGAACTGCGCAATACCGCATACCACGAGGGTGGTCACGCGCTGGTGGCAGCCGCTATGAACGATACCGATCCGGTCACCAAGGTCACCATTCTGCCGCGTGGCCGTGCGCTTGGCTACACCGCGGTAATGCCTACCGAAGATCGATATTCCATGTCGCGCAACCAGCTGCTCGACCAGATGGCGTACGCCATGGGCGGTCGTACTGCGGAAGAGGTCGTGTTCCACGATCCGACCACCGGTGCTTCCAACGACATCGAAAAGGCGACGAACATCGCACGTCAGATGGTGCTTGACTACGGTTTCTCCGACAAACTGGGTGCCATCAAGTGGTCTGATGACGAGCAGAGCGACCTTGGATCGCTGAACCACAAGTATTCCGCACGCACCGCCGAAATCATCGACGAGGAAGTGCTCAAACTGGTGGAAACCGCGCATACCGAAGCGTGGAACGTCATCAACGAAAATCGTGAGATTCTTGACGAGCTTGTACGTCAGCTGCTCGTCAAGGAAACACTCAACGAAAAGGAGCTCGCGGAAATCTTCGCTAATGTCAAGAAGGCACCGAAGCGTGAAGTGTGGCTGAGTGACAGCAAGCGCCCGGATTCCGACATTCCGCCGGTTCCGATTCCCGAATCCCTGAAGAAAAGCGCAGGATTGACCAACTGATGAGTGATACCGAAGCATTCGATACCCTCTTCGATGACAAGGCCCGTGCCGCCCATACGGCCGGGCCTGTCGGCTATGACGAGGAAGGCGTGCGCCAGGCAGTACGCCTGTTTTTAAAATCCATTGGCGAAGACCCGGACCGTGAAGGACTGCTCGACACCCCAGACCGTATCGGGCGTGCCTGCAAGGAGCTGTTCGCAGGCCTTGGCCACGGCCCCGAGGAAGTGCTCAAAACCAAGTTCAAAGTCGATACCGACGAAATGGTGCTGGTACGCGATATTGAACTCTTCTCGGTATGCGAACACCACCTGCTGCCGTTCCATGGCGTGGCCCACGTCGGCTATATTCCGTCAAACGGCCAAGTGGCGGGCTTAAGCAAGCTTGCACGACTGGTGGAACTGTATGCCCGACGTCCGCAAGTGCAGGAACGCCTCACCCAACAGGTGGCCGACGCGCTGATGGAAGGCATCGAAGCACGTGGCGTGATCGTGGTCACCGAATGCGACCACATGTGCATGGCCATGCGTGGCGTAAAGAAGGCGCAATCGCGTACGGTCACGTCGGCGGTACGCGGCTGCATGCGAGACGCGACGACGCGAGCCGAAGCCATGAGCCTGATCCTGTCGCAGCATTCGTGATCGACGCGGCCGCAGCAAGTCGAATCGTGAATAACAATAACCGGATATAGGAGGGGAAACCGGATGACCATTGATATGAAAGCGATTCATGATAGTGACCGTACGCTGGTGATGGGCGTGCTCAACATTACGGAGGATTCGTTCTCCGATGGAGGGCTGTGGCTCGATCCTGCGAATGCGAAAGCGCACGGCGAGGCGATGATGAAGGATGGGGCTGACATCATCGACATCGGTGCCGAATCCACTCGCCCCGGAGCCAAACGCGTCAGTGAGGAAGATGAGCAAACCCGCGTGCTAGGTGCCGTGGATGCGTTGATTCCGGAAGGTGTGGTGCTGTCAATCGATACCACGCGCGCATCGGTGGCTCGCATGGCGTTGGAGCATGGTGCGCAGATTATCAACGACGTGTCCGGCGGTCGGCTGGACCGCGAAGTGCCCCATGTGGTGGCCGAGCATTCGGAAAGCCTTTACATTGTGCAGCATTGGCGCGGCTGGCTTGCCGGCTCCACAGGCGACGTGCCTGACGCTGATACGTCCGTGTACGCCAATGGCGTGGTGGATGACGTGTATGACGAACTCATGAAGCAGGTTGACGACGTGCTTCAGGCAGGCGTCTCACCGTCACAAATCATCATCGATCCGGGTCTTGGATTCTCCAAACCGAGCGTCGAGCATAACTTCCCGCTGATGACGGCATTGGAGAGGTTCAATGCTACCGGGTATCCGGTGCTGATTGGAGCCTCGCGCAAACGATTCGTCGGCGCGGCGCTTGCCGATGCTGGTATTGACAAGCCAAACATGGATAGCAAAGACAATGCGACCGCCGCCATCAGCGCCCTATGTGCCGAACATGGAGCGTGGGCCGTGCGCGTGCATGACGTGAAGAAAAGCCGCGATGCAGTGGCGATCGGCAACGCGTGGCGTTCCTTCGCTAACGACTGATGCACGGTGCTCGCATACGTCGTGCGTTCCCGACAGCGTAGGTGCGGCAACGCATTTCCACCATTAAACCTTGAGATATGCAAAGAAGGGCTGGCATGGATCAGATTCGATTGACTGGCGTTCGCGCGGTCGGCAAACACGGAGTGCTTGATTTCGAACATGAGCGTGCGCAAACGTTCGTCGTCGACGCCACGTTGTTTCTTGATCTTGCGCCAGCCGGGCATTCCGACGACCTGCGGGACACCGTCGATTACGGTGCCATCGCCAAAGGAATAGTTGCCATCATCGAAGGCGAACATGTCGATCTCATTGAAAAACTCGCTGATCGCATCGCCAGCATGATTCTTGAATATCCTGCCGTGGCACAGACGCAGGTGACCGTGCACAAGCCGAGCGCGCCAATCGTCGTACCATTCGACGACGTGAGCGTAACCGTGGAACGTTCCCGTGAAACAACTTC
>ERZ1108170.1577-NODE-1577-length-13826-cov-4.497422_pt1 | contig 13826 bp, 12 predicted proteins | sample MGYA00403705_ERZ1108170 | MGnify/ENA primary metagenome ERZ1108170 (study PRJEB35170, sample SAMEA104062422) | human gut metagenome | biome: human gut; feature: human-associated habitat; material: faeces | place: Denmark | collected 2012-06-15 ...
CCGCCGACGCCGCAGGCGTACAGGCGGTACAATCCGGCGGGCAGGCCGGTGCAGGCAGCGCGGAAGGACGTGTCCGTTCCCGCGGGCTCCACGTACAGCGTGCCCACGCGGCGGCCATCCAGACAGACAGGCACCTCCACGGTCCTCGCCCCCCCTTCCCTACGAAAAACAGGTCTGTGCCATGGTATGCACAGACCTGTTCTGCTTATGCGTTTTTCCCGTGTGGGACGGCTACACCAGGTGGCTGCCGGTAAGGCCGAAGCTGACGGCGATGGCGGCATCCACCTGCTCCATCACCGCGCCGTCCACCCGGCCCATCCGCTCCCGCAGGCGGCGTTTGTCCAGGGTGCGGATCTGCTCCAGCAGGATCACGGAATCCTTGGGCAGGCCGCAGCACTGGGCCGCCACCTCGATATGGGTGGGCAGCTTCGCCTTCCCCATCTGGGAGGTGATCGCCGCTGCGATGACGGTGGGGCTGTGCCGGTTGCCCGTGTCGTTCTGCACGATCAGCACTGGGCGCACGCCCCCCTGCTCGCTGCCCACCACGGGGCTGAGGTCGGCATAATAGATTTCGCCGCGCTTGACATTCGTATCCACAAACGTTCACACTCCGCCGGAAGAAGTACCCGAAGCATCGGGTCACTTTCATTCTCCCACGCAGCCGGGGAATTTATACCCGGTTTTCCCGCCCCGTTTCATTCTATGGAGCCGGGGCGGCCAGTGTGCGTCAGAACCGCAGCAGCAGCTCCCGCTCGGTGACCTGCCCGTTTTGCAGATACACCCGGGGCACCCGCTTGCTGACGGCGCAGGTCAGCTCATAGGGGATGGTCCCCGCCTGGGCGGCCATGGTCTCCACCGGGTTCCGGGGCCCGAAGATCTCCACCTCGTCCCCCACGTCCACCCCGGGCAGGTCCGTCAGGTCGATCATGGACATATCCATGCAGATGCGGCCCCGCTGGGGCGCGGGACCCTTGGCGGTCATCAGGCTGCACCGGCCGGACAGGCACCGGAAGAACCCGTCGGCATAGCCGTAGGGCACCACGCCCATGCGGGTGCGGCGCTGGGTGGTGAACAGCCGTCCATAGCTGACGGAGGTGCCGGGCTCATAGGTCTTGGTGGTGCTGATGGTGGTTTTCAGGGTCATCACCGGCCGCAGGTCCAGCCCCTTGGCAAACTCCCCATACCCATACAGCAGCAGGCCCGGGCGCACCATGTCCAGGTGCATCTCCGGATAGCAGGCGGTGGCCCCGGTGTTGGCGCAGTGGCGCAGGGGGAAGCGCCTGCCGCGCTTTTCCTCCACCGCCCGGATCACCCGGCAGAACAGGTCAAACTGCCGGCGGGTATAGGCCACGCTGTCCGGGTCCGGCTCATCGGCCACGGCAAAGTGGGTGAAGATGCCCTCGGCCTCCAGCCCCGGCAGGGCGCAGGCCTGGCAGATGCCCTCCACGCCGCCGTCAAAGTGACTGCCGTCGCAGAGATAGCCCAGCCTGGACATGCCGGTATCCACCTTGATGTGGATCTTCAGCGTGCCGCCCAGGGCCGTGGCCTCATGGCTGTATTCCAGGGCCTTGGCCTTGCAGGTGACGGCCTGGGTAATGTGGTGCTCTATCAGCCGCCCCACCTGCTCCTTGGGGGTGTGGCCCAGGATCAGCAGCGGCATGGTGATGCCGGCGCTGCGCAGCTCGCGGCGCATGACGCGCGCGAACGGGCAGCCGCTCGTCTGACTGATGTCGCAGAGTTCAAACCGGCTCGCGTCCATCTTGTTGCCGGTGCCGAGCGCCGACACGATCGGGATGCCGCGCGCGTGCGCGGTGCGGATCAGATCCACCTTGCACGACACGAGGTCGATGCAGTCGGCAATATAATCATACTCCGTGTCGAAAAACCGCTCCCGCGTCGCCGCCTCGTAGCGCTCGGCGCGCGCGTCGACGGCGATGCTAGGGTCAATATCGTGCACGCGCGCGGCCATGACGGCCGCCTTCGGCTGGCCGATCGTGGAGTGCAGCGCGCAGCACTGGCGGTTGAGGTTACTCTCGCTGACGGTGTCCTCGTCCACGAGCGTGAGCGCGCCGACGCCGGTGCGGGCCAGCGCCTCGGCGCACCAGCTGCCCACGCCGCCGAGACCGAGCACCGCCACACGGCTGCCCCGCAGGCGCGCGAGCGCGCCCTCGCCGAGGAGCATCTGCGTGCGGATGGTCTGCTCGGTCATCGCGCGTCCTCCCGCTCGAAGGTCACGACGAAGTCCGTGCCGTCATAGCCCGCCTCCGCGACCTCCCAGCCGGCCTTCTCCTCGATCTCGAGCGCGTCGGCAAGGGCGCGCGCGTCGAGCACGGTCGTGTCATAGCGCTGCGTTTTTGTCTTGGTCATGGTGATCCCTCCGTGGAAACATGGAAACGTTGAAGCCCTGCTTTCAGATAGACGCAGAGCCGCCCGTCGGGCGGCCCTGTCGCATATCTTTCGCGTGTCTGATTTATCCGACGTACTTCATGCCCTTGAGCTCGGTGCTGGTCCAGCCATCAAAGAACGTGTCCTCCCAGGCGTTGAAATCATCCGTGCGCAGCGCCTGATCGCCAAGGTAGTCGCAGTAGCTCTCGCCCTGGCCGACGTAATACACAAGGTGATAGCCGCAGTAGGAATCGCTCTCGTTAAAGACGATGCCCACATCGCCCGGCTTGCGCGCGGGATCGAAGCAGAAATCGTTGAACTCCTGCACCATCTGGCCCTTGTAGACGTTCTCGTACAGGCCGCCCTTCGTGTTCGAGCCGCTGTCCTGGCTGAAAGAGTTGGCCAGCTGCGCGAAGTCGTCCTCGGTCTGGTCGCTCTGCTCCCAGCGGGCGTAAACATCGTCGATCGCGGCCTTGGCTTTCTGCTTTTCCTCGTCGGAATACGTGCCGTCGCCGTCGCTGTCCTCCGCCTTGATGAGGATGTGGCGGACGTTGACGGTGTTGTAGGCATTATCATCGCGGCTCTCGAAGAGCATGACATAGTAGCCGCTGTTTTCCTGCTCCACGACGGTCACGTCGTTGGCAGTACGGTCGGCGCTGTAGAGCCAGTCGGCGTACACGGCGGAGCTGAAGTTCGAGCCCTTGGTATCGGCGTTGTCCGTGACGCTCGGCGCGGTGCTCGTGCCGTCCTCGGACGTCTTGGCGGGAACATTGGCCGTGACGGCGGCAGTGAAGCTCTCCGCGTCATGCGTGGCGACGGCGATCTTGTCGGCCGTGGCCTTGGCGGCCGCCATCGTGGCGTCCGTGGTCTTGGAGGTCGCGTTGCCGTCGTCGTCCGTGCTGTCCTCGGTATCCGCCTGGACGAAATAGTACTGATAGTTGAATGTATCGCAGCTGTTCTTATTCTCGGCGTAGCTGGCCGCGATCTCCTCGGGCGTATAGGTGTAGCTGTCATACTGCTGCTGCGAGTACTTCGTGGCGAGCTCGCTGAGCTCGAGCATATGGCGCACGACCTTTTTGGTCACGCCGTTGCCATAGGCCGCCTGCAGATACTTGCTGACGGAGTTGTACTTATACTGCTTGGCAGTGAGCTCGAGGTAGGAAAACTGCTCGTCGATCTCATGCTGATCGTCCTCGTCGAGCGTGACGCCGGCCTTCTGCGCGGCATCGCACAGCGCCGTGACCTGCACCAGATTCTTTTCGGCAGCATCCTTGAAATAATCGTCCCAGGTGTCGAAATCATCGCTGATGCGGCACTCCTGCTCATCGAGCGCCTTGCTGGTGTCGAGGCCAACGTAGCTCAGATAGCTGCCGTACTGGTTGCAGAACGTGAGGTAGGCGGAGCGGTAGGCATAATTGACCTCCGCCGAGGAATACTTCACATCGCCGACCTGCAGCGCGGGGCGCGCTGTGTAAAAGAGACTGGAGTTGCCGATCAGGATGGCGGCAACGAGCAGCACGACGATGATCGAGCCGACCGTCCACTTGATCTTGCTTTCCTTGCGCTCTTTGGCTTCCTTCTGCGAGGCGACCTGGCGGCGCTCCGTACCCAGCGCACGCTCGTCTGTGCGGCGCTTTTTGTCCTGGGATGCACTCATTCGTGATTCACCTTATCCTTTGAAAATAGTGTTGCCCGCGGAGACAGGCTCCGATTACGGAAAATATGCATAGATTATAGCGCAATCGGCCGATGGTTTCAAGTTCTTTCTATTTCCACGGCGCGGGTTCGTGCATTTTTTCGCACCGCAGCGCATAGAATGGCCATATGCGAATTCAACGGGAGGTGAAAACACATGGGCCAGGACCTGGACGACTGGATCTTCGGCGGTCAGAGCGCCGCTCCGAGCGACCGCTGAACCGAAGCTGCTGCCGCTGTGCGCCGACGGACACGCACGGCGGTTTTCCTTTTGCGCGCCGCCGCAGAGGATCTGCCAGCGCCCCGCGTTGCAGGGGGCGTTGGCGCGAGGCAGGAAAATTCGGCGTTTTTGCCGAACATTCTGCCTGATTTTTGTTTATTAAATCATTGACAAAAAGAAAACGAACTGCTATACTGTAGCCAGAACCAGAGGAGAGCAGCAGCCCCTCACGAGGGGCAGCGCCTTTAGAATACAGGTTCAGCGGAATCGACGGAGGTGAGTCCGATGTACTGAATCATCCGGAAGCAGACAGGGTTCTGTGACTCCGGAGTCGGCACGCAGTGGTGCGGAATCTTGCAAACGCATTTCCCTTCACAGCGGTCGGAGTCCGCGTGCAGCGCAAAGGCCTCTGCACACGGCGGGAAAACGAAACAAAAAGGAGGTTCGGGTGATGGAACCGAACACGGCAGGATAGCCCCTTGTTCCGAGGTTGGAGCAAGGGGCTATCTATTATTCTGCGCAAAGCGCAGAATAATAGATAGCCTCATTTTCGATCAGGCGTCCTTGTCTTCACGCTTAATAGTTTACATAATTCTAATTTACATAATATTAGAAATGCCTTTGCGAAACAACAACTTACCTATTCTGTCACTGCGCACTACAGAGCGTTTTCTGTAAGAAATGATTTGCTGTTGTATCCAAATAGTTTACATAATTCGGTTCACATAATCACAATTCTTCGCACAGCAGTGCGATCACTGCCGTGGTGCAGCCGGTCAGGATGCTCAGGTCGGCCGCGTTCCAGATGATGCGCCGGAAAAACGGGATGACCGCCCGCGGCAGGTACACATAGTCCGTGACCGACCCGCGCGCCCAGCGCTCGATAAGATTGGCCAGCGCGCCGCCGAGCATCAGGCCCATGCCGATCTGCAGCGCCGTGCCGCCCCGGCGGCAGGCGCACACGGCCGCCACCGCCGCGAGCGCTGCGGCGGACGCAGTCTGCAGCGCGGCGGCCGCTCGCGGCTTTCGTGCAAACTTGCTGCACAGCAGGCCGCGGTTATGCGCCCGGCGCAGCTGCACGCGCTGCCCGATGCGCAGCGGGAAGGTCTCGGCCGGCAGGGCGTTGATCTTGCGCCGGATGACCGCCTCGGCTGTCAGCACTGCCGCCGCCGGCGCAACGGTTTTCCACATGGGGCTTTCCTCCTTCGGATTGGAAATGTCTGTGCGCATTGTAGCACAAATGCGCCTGTGTGAAAAGGTTCACAGGAAAAGTTTCCGTTTTGGGGTTTACAGGCGCGGCGGGATGGTGTAAGGTGTTTTCAGAGAAATGTAGTATAGATACGGATCAAGGTCGAGAAATTTTAGTCAAAAAGGAGAACCTCACAACATGGAACTGACGCAAAACCCGTCCGTACTGGAGCTGGTGCGGAAAACTGCCGAACTCACGACCCCGAAAGAGATTGTCTGGATCGACGGTTCGGAGGCCCAGCTCGAATCCCTGCGCAAGATCGCCGTGGAAACCGGCGAGCTCATCAAACTCAATGAAGAAAAGCTGCCCGGCTGCTATCTCAACCGCAGCGACGTCAACGACGTGGCGCGTGTCGAGGGCCGGACATTTATCTGCTCCAGGACCCGCGAAGAGGCCGGCCCCACGAACAACTGGATGGATCCGGACGAGATGAAGGCCAAGCTGCACGAGATTTTGCGCTGCGCCATGGCTGGCCGCACGATGTACGTCATCCCCTACTCGATGGGCGTGATCGGCTCCCCGTTTGCCAAGTACGGCATCGAGGTCACGGACTCGATCTACGTCGTGCTGAACATGGCCATCATGACGCGCATCGGCACGAAGGTGCTCGACGCGCTCGGCGACAGCAGCGACGTCATCCTCGGCGTGCACTCCAAGGTCACGCTCGATCCCGAGAACCGCTACATCGTCCACTTCCCGGAGGAGAACAAGATCATCTCCGTCAACTCCAACTACGGCGGCAATGTGCTGCAGGGCAAAAAGTGCTTCTCGCTGCGCATCGCCTCCGTGCTCGGCCGCCGCGAGGGGTGGCTGGCAGAGCACATGCTCATCCTCGGCATCCAGAACCCCAAAGGCGAAGTGCGCTATGTGACGGGCGCGTTCCCGTCTGCGTGCGGCAAGACGAACCTCGCCATGCTCATCCCGCCCGAGGGCTACCGCAAAAATGGCTGGAAGTGCTGGACCGTCGGCGACGACATCGCCTGGCTGCGCGTCGGCCCGGACGGCCGCCTCTGGGCCGTGAACCCCGAAAACGGCTTCTTCGGCGTCGCCCCCGGCACGAGCGAGAGATCCAACCCGAACGCGCTCGCATCCACGAGCAAAAACACCATCTTCACGAACGTCGTGCTCAACGAGGACGACATGACCGTCTGGTGGGAGGGCATGACCAAACAGCCGCCCAAGGGCCACCTGCGCAACTGGAAGGGCGAAGTGTGGGACGGCAGCGACGGCACGCGCGGCGCGCACCCGAACAGCCGCTTCACCGCTCCGGCGGAGAACTGCCCGTGCATCAGCGAAGAGTTTTTCAAGGGCACAGGCGTGCCGATCAGCGCGATCATCTTCGGCGGCCGCCGCGCAAAGACCGCCCCGCTGGTCTACCAGTCCCGCGACTGGGCGCACGGTGTGTTCGTCGGCGCAACGATGGCGTCCGAGACGACGGCCGCCGCGACCGGCGCTGTCGGCGTCGTGCGCCGCGACCCGATGGCCATGCGCCCGTTCTGCGGCTACAACATGGCCGACTACTGGCAGCACTGGCTCGACATGGGCGAGAAGCTGCCGAACGCGCCGAAGATCTTCAACGTCAACTGGTTCCGCACGGACGACAACGGCCGCTTCCTGTGGCCGGGCTTCGGCGACAACCTGCGCGTGCTCGAGTGGATCCTCAAGCGCTGCTTCGACGAGGTGGGCGCGGACGAGACGGTCATCGGCTACGAGCCGAAGCCCGAGGACATTGACCTCGACGGCAGCGGCGTGACGGTCGAGACGCTCAAGGAGCTGCTGACGCTCGACGCGCAGAGCTGGCGCGAAAACTGCGCGGGCATCCGCGAATACTTCGAGCAGTTCGGCGACAAGCTGCCGCACGAGCTGCGCGAGGAGCTCGAGGCGCTGGAAAAAGCGTTTGCCGAGTAAACCGTACAGAAAAACAGAAAAATCCCGCTGTCCCATCGGACAGCGGGATTTTTTTGCGTGCGCCAAAAAGCCCGGCGAAGCGGTCCTCATTGGAATTAAAACAGCAGCGACGCCGCGCCATACGTCACGACGGCGACGATGATGCCGGCCGTGACGACGCCGAGCGCAATCGGCGGAAAGGCCTCCTTGACGCGCATCTCCAACATGGCCGCGATGAGCGAGCCCGTCCACGCACCGGTGCCCGGCAGCGGAATGGCCACGAAGAGAAACAGACCCCAGAAGCGCGCGCGGCGCACGGTGTCCGACTTTTTGAGCGCGCGCTGCTCCATGCGCGTGACAAAGCCGTTGAGCCGCTCGCTCTTCGTGCGCAGCCAGGCAAAGATCTTGCGGATGAAGAGCACGATGAACGGCACCGGCACGAGGTTGCCGAGGATGGACACCGCGATGGCGATGCGGTAATCCAGGCCGTGCGCCACGCCGATCGGGATCGCGCCGCGCAGCTCGAGCACCGGCACCATGGAGATGAGGAAGGTCAGGATGATCTTCCCAAACAGGCTGTTCCAAATCTTCAAATCACAAATCCTCCAAAAAGTTGCGTCAGCGGCGGAAGCGGACGATCTTGCCCGCGCCGTCCAGAAGCGGCTTGCGGTTGAGCAGGAGCAGCAGCAAAATGCACACTGCCTGCGCGATCTTCCAGCCCGGAAGCTGCAGGACGATGAAGAGCGTCTGCACCGTCAGCAGGATGCAGTTTTCCGTGACGCCGACAACGTAAAACCGGAACGGGATGAACTTGCGCGCATCCACCGCCCGGATGACAAACACGACAAAATAGCTCACGCACGTGGCAATGGCCGCGCCCTGCACGCCGAGCTTCGACGGGATGAGCAGGAAGTTGAGCGCGATGTTGAGCAGCGCGCCGATCATGGACGTGACGAACGTGCGCTTGCTGCACTTTTCGACCATGTAGACGCTGCCGAGATAGCTCACGAACGCGGAAAAGACCATGGCCATGCCGAGCACCGGCACATACAGCCACGCGCCGTAATACTGCTCGGTCGTGAGCACGTGGATCTCCGGCACGGCGAAGGCGATGATGCACGCGCCGGCGAGGAACATCACCGACTGGAACGAGCACCAGACCTTCGAGAAGAAGCGGATGTGCTCGCGCCGGCTGCCCTGCGCCTCGGACACGGCGGAAAACTGCCACGCCTCCATGAAAATGCTCGACACGAGCGACAGGATCGTCGGCATCTTGTACGACACGGCGTAAATACCGTTGGCGTCCACGCCGAGGTAGGCCGTGACCATGTAGCGGTCCGACACGCTCGTGATCCACCAGAACACCGTCGTCGGGATCATGGGGATGCTGTAGGCCAGCATCTCGCGCGCGGCCGCCCAGCCCGGGCGGAGCATGAGCTGACGCCAGAGCCGCTCGCGCACGAACAAAAGCAGCGTGCACGCCAGATCCGCCAGCGCGACGGAGAGCACATAGCCCGTGATGCCCATGCGCAGGCCGACGAGGAAGAGCACATTCAGTCCGATGACGAGCACGGTATTGATCATGCCCTGCACGGCGTAGAGCGCCGTGTGTCCCTCGGCGCGCACAAACTGCGCGCACAGCGAGTGGAAGCACGAGCACATCGTATAGAGCGCGATCAGCCAGAGGAACCCGTCAAACTGCGGGAAGAGCCCCAGCAGCGGCAAAATGGCCACGAGTAGCACAGCGCCCGCCAGGATCGTATACACGCCGACGGAGAAAATGTTGCGCCGCTGCTCGGTGTGGTCCACGGCGAAGCGGAACACGCCGTCCGTGATGCCGAGGCTGATGAGCGGGAAGAGCAGATTGGCCGTCTGCGTGATGAGGTCGGCGGTGCCGTAGTCCGCGGGGGTGAGATAGCTCGTGTAAAAGCGCACCATGAAAAACACCAGCAGCTTGCTGCCGAAGGTGCCGAGGCTGATGAGCATGGTGTTGGACACGAGGGTTTTATATTTATTGTTGCTGTTCGACATAGGCGTACCTGTGTTTCTGCCCGCGCGAGTAAAAAAATTCCGCCAGTCTGGCAGGCGCGGACATAGCCAGTATAGCACAGTTGACGCGAAAGCGGGAGCTCTTTTTGCGGATCGCGGCGAAAAAGCGCACCCCGCCGCACAAAAAGCCGCCCGCGCAGAGCCCCGCGCGGGCGGCCAGACGGTCAGTGCGTATAATAAGCGAGCGCCGTACTGTCGGCCACAATGGCGGCGCAGTCTCCGGCCGAGAGCGCCTCGAAGCAGGCCTTCGACCCGCCGGTGACGCGCTGAGCCGCGCCGAAGGCTTTCATGAGCTTCTCGTCGGCCGAGAGGGCGATCATGTACGTCTCGTCCGTGCCGAGCAGGACGGTCGTGCTCTTGAGGCTGCCGGCCGTGCGGTATTTCGAGTCGCCGCGCACGATGAGCTGCAGCTCATTTTCGAGATACGGCGCGGTGAGCGTCATCTTCTGCTTTTTCTTGTTCTTGCTGTCCTTGCTGTCGGTCTGGTCGAGCACCATGCCGCCCCAGGCACAGTCGACATTGCCGCTCGAGAGCTCGACATAGGCGTTCTGGTTCGAGATCGGCTGATACTGCAGCGTCCAGCCGAGGCGGGCGCAGACCGCCTGCGCGAGCTCGACGTCAAAGCCGCTGTAACCGTCACCGTCGGCGTAGCTCATGGGAAAGCGCTCCTCGTTCAGGCCCATGATGAACGTGCGCTGCGGAATGTCGCCGAGCGCGTCGAGCGCATTGGCATCGCTGTCAAAGGTCGTGTTGTCCGTGCCGAACCACTTGAGCGCGAGGCTGTGGATCGTCCCGTCGGCCGCGAGGACCTTGAGCGCGGCATTGACATACACCGCCGCCTGATCCCCGTCCCGAAAGCCGATGCGAAACTGCTCCGTGCCGAGCGTCTTGACCACGCGGTAGCTGCCGACCGTCTTGCTGCACGCTGCGCAGGAAAAACACAGCGCGAGCGCAAGCAGCAGCGCTGCGATCCGTTTTGTATGCTTCAAGGGAAGCCCTCCCAAATGAAAAATCAAAAAAGCGCACCGGAACCCGATGCGCTTTTTATCATACCGAATCTTGCACGGCGGTGCAAGAGGGAAAAGCTGAATTTTCTCTTACATTTTTGTCACGGCCGCTCATTGTAGCGCGCGAGGAACTGCTTCGTGCGCTCCTGCTGCGTATCGCCGAAGACCGCCTCGGGCGCGCCCTGCTCGACGATGACGCCGCCGTCCATGAAAATGACCTTATCAGCCACGGCGCGGGCGAAGGCCATCTCGTGCGTGACGATGACCATGGTCATGTGCTCCTCGGCGAGCGCGCGGATGACCTTGAGCACCTCACCCGTGAGCTCGGGGTCGAGCGCGGAGGTCGGCTCGTCGAAAAACAGGATCTCGGGGTTCATCTCCAGCGCGCGGGCGATGGCCACGCGCTGCTGCTGGCCGCCGGAGAGCTGGCACGGATAGGCGTCGGCCTTGTCGCCGAGGCCCATCTTCTCGAGCGTCTTGCGCGCGGACGCCTCGACCTCCGCGCGGTCGCGCTTCTGCACGCAGATGGGCGCGTCCATAACGTTTTTGAGTACAGAGTAGTGCGGGAAGAGATTGAACTGCTGAAAAACGAGGCCGAAATAGTTGCGGATCTGCTTGAGCTCCGCCTTGTCGGCGTAGACGGCGGCGCCGTCGTCGCCCGTGCGCGCGGCGTAGTGCCCGTCAAAGCAGACCTCGCCGGAGTCGATGCGCTCGAGCAGCGTGGCGCAGCGCAGCAGCGTGGATTTGCCGCTGCCGCTCGGGCCGATGATGGCCACGACCTCGCCCTTTTCGACGCTCAGGCTGATGTCCTTGAGGACGTGCAGCGTCCCGTTATTAAACGACTTTTTGACGTGATTGAGTTCCAATACGCTCATGACGGCACCTCCTTATTTGTAGTAGTCCATGCGCTTTTCGATCTTGCCCATGACAAAATCAACGATGGCATTGAACACGAAGTAGAACACGCCCGCCACAAGGAACGGCATGAAGCTGGTCTGGGAGTTGGCGATCTGCTTGCCGATGGTGAACATCTCCTGATAGGAGACGGTGAAGGCCATGGACGTGTCCTTGACGAGCGTGACGACCTCGTTGGTGATGCTGGGCATGATGCGCTTGACGACCTGCGGCAGAATGATGCGCAGGAAGGTCTGCGCCCTGGTGTAGCCCAGGACGTTCGCCGCCTCATACTGCCCCACGGGGATGGACTCGATGCCGCCGCGGTAGATCTCGGCAAAATAGGCCGCGTAGTTGATGGCAAAGGCGATGACGACGGGGATGAGCTTATTCTTGGCGACGGCCGTACCAAAGAGGTAGTACGGGCCATAGGTCACGGCGAGCAGCTGCAGCATCAGCGGCGTGCCGCGCAAAACCGCGATCACAAAACGGGTCACGCTGGAAACGACCTTGTTCTTGCTCATACGCAGCAGCGTGATGAGCATGCCCAGCGGGAGCGAGAACAGGATCGTCAGAAAGAAAATGGCGCAGGTCTTGCCGAGGCCCTCGCTCATTTTCATGATCATCGTAAGTAAAGTCATAAAGGATCCTCACTGTTACGCACACGCTCCCGGCGGCCGCAAAAGCCTCCGGGAGACGTGATGGAATTTCTGTCGTGCTTACTTGTTCAGGTAGGTCAGGTTGTTGACGATGTCGGGATACTTCGCAGCGATCTTCGCGTAAGTGCCGTTGTCAACCAGCTGCTGCACCGCACCCTCAATGGCGTCGCACAGCTCCTGATCGCCGGAGCGGAAGGCAATGCCGTACTGCTCGGCACCCAGCTCCTCGTCGAGGATGGTGAAGCCGGCGTTTTCCTGCGCATAAGAAGTCGCCACGGGCTTGTCGACGATCACGGCGTCCACGGCGCCGCCGCCCAGCTCGGTGAAGCACTTGAGGAAGCTGTCACAGGTCGTGAGCTTGCCGAAGGTCTTGGCCAGGCTCTCAAGGTCGCCGCCCTCGGACAGGAGGGACTCGCCGGAGGTGCCCAGCTGCACGGCCACGTTCTTGCCGGCCAGATCCGCGGAGGACTTGATGTTGCTGCCTTCCTTGACCATGATGACCTGCGTGTTATCGTAGTAGGGCTTGGAGAGCACATAGCCGGCATCCTTCATGCTGTCGAGGATGGTCATGCCGGACCAGACACAGTCGCACTCTTTGGCATCGAGCTGCACCAGCTTCTGATCCCAGTTCACACCAAAGACCTGCAGGTCCCAGCCGAGCAGATCGCAGGCGGCCTGAGCGATCTCCACGTCAAAGCCGGTGTACTTGCCGTCGTCGCCCAGATAGCTGAACGGCGGGTATTCCGGATCGACGCCCATAATAAAGGTTCTCTTTCCATCGGCGGCGGTGTTGCCGTCGTCCTTCTGGCCGCAGGCGCACAGCGCCAGGCACATCACCAGCGCGAACGCCAGCGAGATCACTTTCGTCATCTTTTTCATGTCGGTTCTCCTTCGTCATATTCTCAAAATTTTGTTTTGCTTGTTAGCACGCTGTTATATTACCACATTAGCACGATAAAGCAAGACCTTTTTCAAATTTTGTTGTGCGGATGCTGCACAACCGTTTTTGCCCCCGCGCATGCCCCGCCGCTCTTGCATTCGGGGCACGAAACGGGTAAAATAAAGTTTTGTTGTTATTCTAATATGAATCCGGAGGGATCTCGTCATGCGTTATGACGCCGGAAGCTGTGACGTCGCCGTCGTCGGCGCTGGCCACGCGGGCATTGAGGCCGCGCTGGCCGCCGCGCGGCTGGGACTGGACACCGTCTGCTTTACCATCAATATGGACGCCATCGGCAATATGCCCTGCAACCCCGCCATCGGCGGCACGGGCAAGGGCCACCTCGTGCGCGAGCTCGATGCGCTCGGCGGCGAGATGGCGCGTGCAGCCGATCGGGCCTGCATCCAGTACCGGATGCTCAACCGCGGCAAAGGGCCGGCCGTGCACTCGCTGCGCGCGCAGGCCGACCGGCGGCGGTATCAGGAAGTGATGAAGCATACGCTCGAATTGCAGGAGAATCTCCGCGTCAAGCAGGCAGAGGTCATCGATATCGGCGTCGAGGACGGGCGCGTCCGCTCCGTCACGACGCACACGGGCGCGGTCTACGACTGCAAGGCCGTCGTGATCGCGTCGGGCACATATCTCGACGGGCGCACAATAGTCGGCGAGGTTCTGCGCTCATCGGGGCCGGACGGTCTCGCCGCGGCCATCCCTCTGGCGGAGCGGCTGAGGGCGCTGGGGCTTAATATGCGCCGCTTCAAGACCGGCACTCCGCCGAGAGTGAACGCGCGCACCGTAGACTTTTCAAAGATGGAGCTTCAGCGGGGCGACGATGAGATCG
>ERZ1108170.1586-NODE-1586-length-13777-cov-19.510275_pt1 | contig 13777 bp, 10 predicted proteins | sample MGYA00403705_ERZ1108170 | MGnify/ENA primary metagenome ERZ1108170 (study PRJEB35170, sample SAMEA104062422) | human gut metagenome | biome: human gut; feature: human-associated habitat; material: faeces | place: Denmark | collected 2012-06-15 ...
TATTTTCGGTTATGTTGCAGCCGGTTACACGACGCTGGCATGCTATATTCTGTATTCGGTTGGACACTATGTGGTGAGCAAACGGATTCTGGTGGCAGAAGGCATTGAGGAAAACCTGATGGATGCCGGATTTCTGCTGGCAAGTTCCGCATTTCTGATTGGAGTAAGCGTAATCTGCAATCTGCTGTTCCCATACAGGATCCTGCGGTATGCGATTCTGTTCGCAAGTGCAGGCCTGGTGTTCTGGAAACGGGAACTGTTGTTGAATACGATGGCAGACATCCGCAAAAAGTAAATCAAAAGAAGAAAGAAAAGGAAAATTTACATGAGTACCAGTATTTCAATAAAAGAATTAAAAGAACTCGATCCGTCGAGCTATCAGATCGTGGATATCCGCGACGCAGTAGAGATTTCCCACGGAGCCATTCCGGGGGCGCTTGCGATGAAGACAGAAGAAATTGAGACCAGCGATGCGATTGATCGGACGAAAAAGACGATCATCTGCTGCAGCCGTGGCCGGTTCAGTGTGGCAGCCGCAGAAGAAGCAGGACAGGAAAAAGAAGTTCATTCATGTACAGAAAAATAGAAGAAACGCCGGCGCGGAAGATTTTCAGCCATCTGGACACCTACAACCGGTATGAGAAAGGCATTCGTGAGATCCCGTTGGACTCGCTGATGCTGCTGGCAAAGACGTACGACTGCAGTCTCGATTACCTCGCAGGTATTTCCGACCAGCCGCGAAAATATGGAAAATAATGCCAGAAACCGTACCGCTTCTGAAAAAATACGGTTACAGGCAGCCTGAAAGAGAAAAGAGGCTGTCGCACGAATAGCAAATTTCGGCATCCCCAGTAGTAATTGAAAGGATCCCAGCATCATATCGAGCGATTCATCCGGTATAAGATTCCCTTTTCACTCAGGATATTTTCATAGGATTCCTGACGCTTCTCTAAGAAACTTTTGGAGATGTACAGACGTTTATTCCCTTTAGCACGGGAACATCGTTCTTTATACGGACAGCCTGTAGGTACTCTTGGTTCAGTAGGGTGACCGCCTCCTGTATTTTCAGAAACATATTTTCTTCCCATTTTCCAAGCGATTTCTTCCATACAAACGTATACTTATTAGCACAGGCTTCCAGTTTCGTACCATCTATAAATATGGTTTCTTTTGATAGTTCGCCCATTCGTTCCAAGCGACGTACCATCTGATAAAACAGGGCTTCGCAGGTGTCTGCCAAAAATCCAGTACGGAACCTTGCAATCGTGCTGTGATCCGGTGCTTTCTGACCAGCAAGCAGCTACATAAAGTTAATATCACGTTTACAAGCGGTTTCAATCTTTCTGCAAGAATAAATATTTTGGGAATAAGCATAGGTCAGTATCTTGAACATGGTCTTTGGGTCCACTGCCGGATTTCTGCCTTTGGTAGAGTACGCCTGATACAGTAAACTGTAATCTAAATCCTCCAATTCGTGGCTCAGCAGTCGGACAGAATCATCATCAGGAACCAGACCTTCCAAATTTAATGGCAAAACCAGTTGATAAGGCTCGCCGAATTCGGTATAATTTTTATGGTATTTTATGTATTTGGTCATACTTAATTATACCATGGATTGCGGGCTCTTCGGAGTCCGTTTTCTGCTTTTGGACATAAAAATGGAGCTATTGCTCCATAGATGATTACTCATCTATTTTGCAACAGCCCACTTGACTTCTCTTAATTGTGCACATCACCTGAAGCATCTGATTGCAAAATTTCTACAGAATGGATTGCATGAGTAAGATATGCATCCGGTGCAATACAGGATTCAAACTCCCAAACGGTATCGTAAAAGGCCGAAAAAATTCGATTCAAACTAATTTTGTTCGGAATACAGATATTGTAATACGGTGTATTTCTCCTAAAACGCAAATAAGAAAACTCATCTGCAAAAAACAGTGTCGGTCTTGGGATATGCTGGTAATCAGACAGCAAACCATTCGGCAAAATCTTAATCTGAAGCGCATTTGAAATTTCATGCAGATGTTTCATATGCTTAAAAAAATGAAGACGCTGTTCCGGCGAAAGCTGAATTCGATAACCATAGAAATCCAATTCGCCAGTAACTGTAAAATCTGTAAATGCAGAAGCATAAATCAGTGCTCTTATCGGTGTAACAGCAAGTATCTGCGATACCAGAGAATGCATTTTTTGAAGTACAGGTCTGTATGTCTTTCCTATAAAAGAGCCATACTTATCAAGCAGCTCATTATGTAAATCAGTTGGAAGAAAATGTTCTGTAAAATGTCCAAGCAGACAAGAAGAATTCCGGGCAAACAGTGAATGCTCATATTCGTAAGTACGAATCATTTCAGGAATAGATGTCTGTCGAATAAGCAATGTTTCTTTGCTGCAAAGTAATTTTAATTTGTAATAAAGTTCCGTTGAAAGAGACGAATCTTCAATTGTTGTAACAGCAAGACAATGGTTCTGATCAACTAACATACCTGAAAGCGAATAAATATCTTTAATCGCAAAAACCATTTTTTTCTGTGCCTGTGTTCCGCAATAAAGATTAAAATCAATATTCGAAAGATTTGAAAGCAAATTCATCAGGAAACCAGCCGTATAAACCGGATTATCTGAAGACGATTCCAAATCAATCATTAAAGAAAAATGAACTCCTGGAAGCACAAGTCCTATGTCATTGTGCATGCTGTTAAATTCAGCAATTAAAAGCTGATAATTCGTGTCTACATTCAGAATATCTACCATAGCATAAATATTTAGCGACTGTACTTTACGGAGTGATGGATGTTTCATTTTAAAGATAAACTGATCCAGTGTAAGTTCCGGATAATATGAAATTTTAGTAGCCACTTTAGAACCAGTTGTTACCTGAAGTTCTTTTACATATGTATATTCAGATTCGAGATGATCGTAAATCGCTTTCTGAAGATTCGAAACGTCAGAAATTTGATATTCTTCTAAAAAAGTGTCCAAGTTATCATCAGTCAGAGCCTCAACAATACACTGGCTGATATTCTGCAAAATAATTTCGTGATTTTTTTCTGTTGGAAGTGATTTTCCACTAATCCATTTGCTTATATAAGATTCATCATACTGCACAGCTTTGGCAAGTACATAATTTTTTAAATTGGCCATAGATGTCAGATGCTCTAACAGAACACTGAATCTGTTTTTTTCTTTCATAATAATCAAAAGCCCCTCTCTTCTATTATAATTTTAGTGTACTGCATACAAAATAAGAAAACAAGAACTTTTATACAAAAAATTTCCTATTGAATGAAATCCTGAAAAAAATGAATTAGTTGATTTGTTTGATTCAATATGCCAAATTCACCACTTCTATTGAAAAGGAAAAATATCCATGATAGAATGCGAATTATCATTATAAAACAAATAAATAATCGTAAATGCACCATAGCGAGTACTCCTTAAATTTTACAGCCGCCATCCCTGGCGACTGTATGTTTGATATTTTATTTTCTGATATGTGCTGGAAGATTCTCAGACCATGGTAACAAATCTTCTAGGAAGCTACGGTCTGTATCTTCCATATGCTTTGGTATCTCCTCCAAGAGATACTCAAAATAATCATATGGTTTAAGATTATTAGCTTTTGCTGTTTCAGCAATACTATATATCATGGCTGATGTTCTGGCACCATTGATTGTATCAATCATCTGCCAGTTCTTCTTGCCTACACAGAAACCTCTGATAGCTCGCTCACTTGCATTATTATCGATTGGTACATCGCCATCTGTGAGGAATACCTTGAGGTATTTTTCCTGGTTTAATGCATATTTAAATGCATCCTGAAGCTTACATGAGCCCGATACATTTGCCTGATTTTGTTTTAGGTACATAAACAAGGCATCCACAAGCGGTTTGATTATTGCCTGTCGTTGCTCAAGTCGTTCATTGGAAGTCAGATCCTTTAGCTTACCTTCTTCCCGGTAGATTGCCTGAATCTGCTTCATGGCAATGTATGATACGGTTCCTTTTTGAGATCCCTTTGGAATCACTTGTAGCGCCTGCTCGAATCGGCGTCTCATGTGAACCCAGCAGCCCGCAATGGTTAGGTCTTCTTTCTCTTTTTCAAGAGTGTGATAGACCTGATATCCATCGGTCACACAGATTCCACTGAAATCCTTTAGGAATTCTCTGGGATGTGAGGCATTTCTGGTGAGCTGATAATCATATAGGATTATCTGTTGTTCAGGATTCATATACCCTGAACGGTAGACCCACATATAGCTCTTGCTACCTGCAGCTCGGCCATCCTTGTTTACGAGAACCGGAGTTTCGTCGGCCTGGATTACATGATAGTCATAGATTAGCTTATGCAGATAATCATACATAACTGATATGTAGGTCTCACCAAGACGGATCATCCAGTTGGCCATGTTTTGGCGGGTGATTGCCAGACCATAGCGTTCAAACTCTTTTTCTAATCGATAAAGAGGAAACGCATTTACATACTTACCATTCATGATAGCTGCAGCAATAGATGCTGATACAGGACTTCCTTTAAGAAGAGCCTTTGGATGATCAGCTTTCACTATACGATTATCCTTCTTGCTGGCATATACACCTACATGATGCTCTGTAACTATGACCTTTGCCGGGATAAATTTATATCGCTTTGAGATTGCATCTGGAAGCTGCTTCCAGCCATTCTCGCCAAACTCAGCAATAAGCTCTTCTTCTGTCATGTAGTGATTAACACGATTTACAGGAAGACCTGACATATCAGCTTCCTTTTTGCCAACCTTTTTCTTTCCGCGTGGCTTAGGCTCCAGGTCTTCTGGCTCCTCGGCGGATAGATCGCATACTGCTTCAGATTCATTAAAAAATATGATGTTTCCATCTACTTCCATAAATGAAATCTGGTCAGTATTATCCATCTTTTCGGAAGAACGTCCGAAGCGGGCATTGTTGGAAAGAATTATCTGTTCCATCATGCGCTGCAGCTTGTCGTTACCAGATTGAACCTCTTTTGTTAGCTGCTCAATCTGATTTACGGCTTTACTCAACTCTTCCTGCTGATTGAGAAACATTTGTATAATAAGCGACTTGTCTACTGTATTAAGTTGTTCTTCTGTGTACTTAATTGCCATAATGGAACCTCTCTTTTTACTAGTTCTATTATAGCGTATTGCCTTGAATTATGCCAATTTAAGGCATTTAACCAATAGGCATTTTGACGGTGGATAACACCTCTGAGAAACTGAATATTTCCAGTTTTTCAGAGGTATTATCCACGAAATTAATAATGATTGTGTAATTCAGATGACTTATTACACTATCTGTATTCTGTTCGTGGATAAGTGCCGGTAACAATTAAATATGCTCCATAATGAAGGATTTTATTTTCTACGTATTGCACAAAACTAAATGGCTCTAGGCGGGTTAGTAAGCTCTGTGATAGGGCGCTTTGCAACAATGGAGAAGCCTTCCATGAGAAGTTTGTATTGTTCTGAGGTAATCTCAAGGGCCTCTGCTGTATTACGAGGCCAGCTGAATGCTCCGACATCAAGTCTCTTGTAGAGAAGCAAAAAGCCGTCACCTTCCCATAGAAGGCCTTTGATTCTGGTATTCTTTTTGCCGCAAAATAGAAACAGGGTGTCCTTATCATATGGATCCAGCTGGAACTGAAAACGGATAATGTTTGCCAGGCCCTCAATTCCACGCCTAAGATCCGTTTGTCCGCAGGCTATATATATTTTTTTGAATCCACCAGTTGCATTATTAAGCATGCTTCATCACTCCTATTAACTTTAGTAGAAAAGCTTCTGATACTGATTCAGATATTTCAATCTTAAAGTTGGGACATGATATCACTGCTGCTGGCTTGTCTTTACATGAGTATGTGGCAACTGGTAATTCAACAAAAGCTGGCATAGCGGGCTCTGATAATACTGAGAGTTCAGAGGATTCAGCTGATATCTGACATGATTCCAGGCATCTGTCCTGAACCTTTTGTAAGCGTGTTGCAAATGTAGACTGCGCAATTCCCCGTGATTTACACCAGGCGGACATGCTCATGCCATCTGGCCTTTCATTGTACTCTTTAACCTGTTGAATCCACTGTTGGAAGCGGATTTCACGTTTTACTGAAGTAGATTTACCCATTTAATTTTGACTCCTTACGATTTATTCGACGTAATCGGCGAATTCGACGAATTCGGCGAAAATACCGATTACCTTCGTAAGCTAATTATCTAGGAAAATGGGCAGGTCTACAAGAGTACCACCTATGGAGCGTTTACAAATAATCGGAAAAGGAAGTAAATAATTATGGAAAATACAGGAGCAACATTAACTGGAAAAGCGAGCGTTGATAAACCATGGTTACAGTTTTATCCAGAAGCACTGCGCAACGTTGAAGTGCCAACAATAACTGTTGAAACGTTTTTAAGAGCAAAAAATCCAGACGAAAATAAAATTGCATTTGAATATTACGGAAACAAAATTACATGGAAAGAATTCTGGGGAGAAGTTGATAAAGCAGCAAAATCTTTAAAGATACTTGGATTTGGTGAAGGAAACAGAATTCCTGTATTTCTGCAAAGTGTTCCGGCACATTTTATCCTTCTGATCGCAGCAGAAAGAATCGGAGCTGCAATTATCTGCAGAGATGACATTCCAGAAGAATTATGTTTTGCAATCAGAAAATCAAAATCAGAGACAGCATTTGTCATGGATTATACATCAAAGTCAGATGAAGATCTGTTCCGTGCAACGACACCAATGAAGCGTGTAATTAAGGTTTCTCCATATGATTATGCAGATAGAAAATCTGTCCCGGACTATGTTGAAAAAGAAATTGCATCCAGATATACCGGTGCGATAGAGACAACAGAAGGAGATCTTACATGGGACGAGTTCCTGGCACTTGGGAAAGATTATACAGAAGACTATATGGCACAAGAAGATGTGAACAGACCAGTATTTGGCGCATATACAAGCGGATCCACAGGAATCTCTAAATTAGTTATTCATTCTTCTTCTAATATAGTAGCAACTGCATTCCAGATGTCCATCTTTATTCCGCCGTCAGATGTACCGGAAAAATGGTGGCTGCCAATCTTACCACCTGCACTGATTGCAGTAACTGTATCAATGGCAATCTTCCCATTGTCAGCAGGACTGATTATGGTACTTGATCCATTCTGTCCGCTGGAAGATATTGATATCGCATTTATGGAGCAGAAGCCAAACTTCTGGGCACTGATTCCAATGTTCTGTGAAATGCTTATGAAGAGTGACAGAATTCCGGAAGATTACGATATGTCTCATCTAAGAAGTATCGGAACCGGAGCTGAAGCAATGAACGAAAGGAAAACACAAGAAGTAGAAGCATTCTTCCATAAGCATAATGTTAAAGCAACTTTAAGTGCCGGATATGGTCAGAGTGAAGGATGTTCAAACTTTACACTTCCAAATCCGATGTTCCCGCTGGTAGACGGATGCGTCGGAATGCCAATGCCGGCAACAACTATGGCAGTATTCTCAGAGGATCTGGAAGAACTGAATTATGGAGAAATCGGAGAATTATGTATGACGGGTCCTGCTATGATGCTCCACTATGCGGGATGGAGAGGTGATGAACTTACTGAAAGAACACTGATCAATCATCCAGATGGGAACTGCTGGTTACATACGGGAGATAAAGCTTACATCAATGAACACGGAATTGTATACATTCTTGGACGTGGAACAACAAAGCGTTTCGGTGGCGGAGAACTTTACATGATGAGAATGGAGACAAAAGCAGTACGTGTAGCTGGTGTAGAAGATGGATTCTTCTGCTTTGTACCAGATCAGGATCATGAAGGATATTTCCTTCCATATTTCTTTGTAATCCTTGATGAAACAAAGAGTCTGGATGAAGTAAAAGCAGGTCTTGCAGATGCACTGGAAGAATATGAATATCCGGTAGACATCCGCGTAATCAAGGAAAGACCGTATTTCCACTTCAAGACAAACAGAAAAGAACTCACAGCAGCAATTCTTGAGGAACTGAACTAAAAAAGACTCCTCTGTCGCATCAATATGTAAATTCTATATAAATAAGTAAGAAAAAACCTGATGATTCCCCGTATTTTAACAAATCATAAGATACGGGGGAATTTCTTTATTACGTTTATACATGCCAGAAACCTGAAAACCAGACTTTTCGATGTGTTTTTGTGCTAAAAAACGTCAGTATGTCTTGAACAAAACAGTTAGCAGTGATATATTAAAGTAAATACCTAATTACTATATTATATGCAAAAATATATGCAAAATACGAATTACAGTAGCATATAATAGAGGGTGGAGTATAAATAAAATACAATGGAAATGAGGTGGGGGCAAACAAAAAACATAATATGAATTATTTAATACAAACACGAAAGGAAGGGTAGACATTATGAAAAAGAGAAGTAAAATGCTTTTGAGTTTATTCCTCTCTACTATAATGGTATTCAGTGTAGTGCCTTCAACAGTTTTTGCAGAGCCTACACATGAAGAAACACCAGCAGTGCAGGAAAATACTACAGAAGCCGTGCAGGATAACACCAATACAAATGAGGCAGAAGATCCAGCAACAGAAGATCCAGCAACAGAAGATTCTGTGACAGAAGATGATGCAACAGAAGCAACTACTGATTCTTCAAACACAGATACTGATGAAAATAAAGTAACTATTTCAGGTATTACAATACAGACACCAGTCATCCAGTTCGAGGGTGCCAATGCAGCTGTTGCAGAACAGTTGACAAAGGACGTGGAGATTGATGAAGAAGATCCTGCAATCCAGAGCCTGCGTGAAGCATTGGGGGATCTCGAAATGGTTGGCGGAGAAGCCGGCACAGAATCCAATGAATCTAATATCAGCACAGCAGACCTGTATGAAGCAGATGAACAGGCTGAAACCAAGAAGCTGACAGAAGACCAGATTAATACAGTTGTTGGTATGTATCAGCAGTATCTGAATCAGTGGTCAGCCAATGCTAATGTACTCGGTGTTCAGAATCCATTCTTTCTGGATTTCAACGATGATACAGATGGTCTTGGTATCCTTGGTCAGATGCTTGCCTTAGACGGCAAATCTGTTCAGGATATCAGAGATGGCAAGGTGAGCTACGATGACCTGACAGGTATGATCTTTACTTTCACATATGGTGATAAGTTAGGTATTAAGTATTATGGTCCAGATGTAACAAATGCAAGAGATGAAGCTCTTGCTGCAGTTACAGCATCAGGTGCACAGACAAAGGCACAGAAGCTGCTTGTTCTGAATGACTGGTTGGCCCATAACAATACATTTGATATGTCCTACATCATGAACTCCGGTAAGGAATCAAATGATGACAAGCCGATGATTGCAAAGGATCCTCAGAAGCAGGAGCATGAGGGTGAAGTTTACGATGAGATCTATAAGGTTTACGAACCACAGATCAAACAGAATTTCCATGATCAGATTTATGCAGGCATTAAGCAGGAGTTGCTTGTAAAATTTTATAAAAACGCTATTGCTCAGACTTTGGTGAAGGCTGGACAGTCTGAGGAAGATGCGAATGCATATGTAGAAGCTAATAAAGAAGCTATCGAGAAGGATCCGGAAGCATTTGTGAAAAAAAACCTTCCAGACGCAGCAGAACCATTGAAGCAGGAAGCAGATAAATTTATCAAAAATGCTGAAGAAAAAGGCGTTGAGGTTGAAGGCGTTACGATGACTGTTGAGCAGCTTACTCAGCAGCAGTTAGATAGCGATGATCCGGCATTGGATATGAACGGTGATGGAACGAAGGAAACAAGCTTTAAGCAGGCGATTCCAATCTATGCGAAGCAGGCTGCAACCGGTATGACAACTGGTGTCATCAACTATTGGGAAGGTACTCAGTTTGGTGCATTCGGTATGGGTACATCTGTATGTCTGGGTTACTCCAAAGCTTTTTCATATCTTGTGCAGTGCCTGGATAAAGATATCTATCTGATTGATCCTGATAAGACAGATGCGTATGACAGTAAGAAAACTGTTACAGCAGATGATGGATCTACATCTGAAGTATGTGATAACTGGAAGACAGCCAAAGAACTGTACTATACAGATGGCAAGCTTGACACTTCAAAGAATTATACAGTTGACCTTGTAAGAATCTCCTTCCAGTCTGATGTCACAATGTACGGCGAAGAACAGGAAGACTTCGGTTCCGACCATTACTGGAATGCAGTAAAGGTAGATGGTCAGTGGTTCTATGTAGACCCTTGTTATACAGATGTTTACACAGAAGTTATGAGCCGTGACCGTGTTGAGACAGACGGTGATATGAACCATACATATTTCTTGTTCAGTGATACAAGTGCCAGAAAATTATATGATGGTAATTTCAGTTCTTTGAGATCTCTCTATGAAAACGAAGCAACTGATAAGACCTATGAGACAGCATGGATGGCGCGTGCCGCAAGTAATGTTTACTATGCAGACGGTTATGCGTACTACATGTATGATTCTACAGACCTGTTTGACAGAGTAAACAGTACAAGCATGAATCAGAGCCAGAAGGCTGCAGAGTACAAGATTGTTCGTCATAAACTGACAAATAAGGATACAGGCGATGGCGACAGCGATTATGAGACACTGATTAATTTCACAGACAAGGAAAACGACGATGATGACGATACATTTGTAAGCGTTCTGAACAAAGACGGTAAGATGGAGAAGAATGATCTTCTGACCAAACTGTATGCACAGTTTGTGGATGAACAGAGCATTTACCCATCCATCGGTCTGACAGCAGCACTGTATACAGATGGTAAGATTTACTTCAACGTATCCAACGATATCGTTTCCTACAATCCTGCAGACGGTGCAGTAGCCGTTGTGAAGGAATACAATACAGTATCTGCAAAACGTGATACAACCAAGTTATTTGGCGGTATGGCATTTACAACAACAGATGAAAAGAGTGCAGATTTCACTGTCACAAATCATCCAATCGCAGGTCTGACTGTGAAGGGTGACAAACTGGTTGTTTCAATCGGTACAAACTTCGCGTTCATTTCAGGTAAGAGCAAACTGCTTGACCATTCCAGCTACGGTTATGAATTCGAAGAGACAGATTACAATCCGACTTATACAAACTACAAGAAGTATCAGCAGTTCATGGGCAGTCAGAGCAATGATAATGACGAGTTCATGTGGTCAGCTAACTTCGTTGATACAGTTGATATGAAGACACTGACAGGTACTTCTCATAATTATGAAACAGTTTCTGAACCTGCATACTGCGGACGTAATGCATTTACAGAAGAACGTTGTTCTGACTGTGGTCTGATCAAAGCGGGCACACGTGTAGAAGCAAAGAATACAGCACACGAACATCATTACATCAAGTTCCATGAAACATACTATACAAAGACTGATAGCGGTAGCTGGAACGAAGCGGACAACTATGTTTGCCCAGAGTGCGGTGCTTGTATTACAGAACCTGTTAAGTCCAAATATGAACAGGCTAATTCTACATACGAGAAAAGAAAAGCTATCTGGGATGAAGCTCAGAAGAACGCAGCAGAAGGACATGCTTACACAGCAACAGATGCTGAGTGGAGAGATGATCACACAAGCGTTACATTCCAGAATCTGAAATGTGAAACTTGTGCAAATCAGATCAATAAACTGGATTGTCTCCTTGAATCAGATGAAAATGCAACAAACAAAGCTAACAGAGATTCTATTGAGAAAGCTCTTGCAGAAAAAGTAACTGCAACGGCTAAACTTGTTAGTCACACTGGTACATGTGATCAGGGTGTAACATCTACTTACAAAGCAACAGGTAAGACAGATGATGGTTACAGATATACTGCATCTGATAAGAAGACATCTGACGCAGGTCAGCACCAGTACACAGGTACATGGGCATGGGAACCAGTAAAAGATGACAACGGCAATGTAACTGGATATACAGCATCTGTAACAGGTGTTAAGTGTTCTGTATGTGATGATGAACCTAAAGCAGAGCAGATTACAGTTGCTGATGCAGTTAAAGATACAGAGAAATCTGTAGCTGCAACATGTACAGAAAAAGGTAAAGATGTCTATACAGCAACAGCAACAGTAAAGGATGCTGAAGGTAAGACAGAAATTGGTACATTAACAGATACATATGAAGTTGAATTGGCAGCCCTTGGCCATAAGTATGGTGCTCCTGTATGGAACTGGACAAAGGGTGAGAACAACACTTACACAGCAACAGCAACATTTACATGTGCAAATGATGAGAAACATGTAGAAACAGTTGATGCAAAAGTAACTGAGAAATCTGATGGCGCAACATGTACAGAGGCAGGTAAGATTACTTACACAGCTAAAGTTACATTTGAAGGCAAAGATTACACAGGTACTAAGACAGAAGAAGTAGCAGCTCTCGGTCATGACTACAAAGTCTCAGAAAAAGACGGATGGAAATGGACAGCTGATAAAGAAAAAGGATATACAGCTGTTGCAACATTCGTATGCAGCCGTTGTAAAGATTCTCATGACGTAACTGCAGATGTTGTTAAAGAAGACAAGAACAGTCAGATCATCTACAAAGCAACTTCTAAATACACAGATGAAACTGGTAAGGAATTTACAGCTACAGCTACAAAGAGTACAAAAATGTCCGTATCTTACATAGTTCACGGTCAGGATTATGGCTGGGAAAAAGACTGGAAGAAAGACGGACAAACGTCTGGTACAGAAGGACAGTGTAAACGTCTGGAAGCAATCCAGATCAAGTTACCAGATGATGTTTCTGGATCTATCGAATATCGTACACATATTCAGGACATCGGTTGGGAAAAGAACTGGAGTAAAGACGGAGCAAAATCCGGTACAGAAGGACAGTGTAAACGTCTGGAAGCAATCCAGATCAAACTGACTGGTGAAGTTGAAAAGAATTATGACGTATACTACAGCGTACATGCCGAGAACTTCGGATGGCTCGGATGGGCTAAGAATGGCGAAGAAGCAGGAACAGCTGGTTACGGATACCGTCTTGAAGCAATCAGGATTCAGCTGGTTACCAAAGGGGACAAAGCACCAGAACTTATTGGTACTATCAAAGAAGCTATGAAAGCAAGACTGGTCGGATACCAGACACATGTACAGGACTATGGTACACAGGCATATGTATATGACGGTGCTATGGCAGGTACAGAAGGCGAGTGCAAACGTATGGAATCTATCCGTATGAAACTCCCGTCTTCAGTGAACAGCTCAATCCAGTACAGATCTCACGTTCAGGATATTGGATGGGAGAAGAATTGGGCATCTAACGGATCATTATCCGGAACAACTGGACAGTGTAAACGTCTGGAAGCAATTCAGATCAAACTGTCTGGTGATGTAGCAAAGAACTATGATGTATACTACAGAGTTCATGCTCAGGATTATGGATGGCTTGCATGGGCTAAGAATGGAGAATCTTCAGGAACAGAAGGATACGCAAAACGTCTCGAGGCAATTGAGGTTCGTCTGGTTCCAAAGGGAACAACTCCAAACCTTCCAGCATCAGCAAATGAAAAAGCCTTCATCAAAAAATAATAACAAAGCTTAACTTGCAAGGGGCCGTCGGGAAATGAACCGCTCTCCGTCAAGTAGACAATTGAAAAAATATAAATTTTTCCTGCCAGTAGAAATTTATCTGCTGGCAGTTTTTATGTAGCTTGCAAGTAATTTTCGTGTTTTTCCATTGGCGTTAAAATTCCAAGATTCCTTTGCAAGCGTTTATTGTTG
>ERZ1108170.1589-NODE-1589-length-13771-cov-2.501312_pt1 | contig 13771 bp, 9 predicted proteins | sample MGYA00403705_ERZ1108170 | MGnify/ENA primary metagenome ERZ1108170 (study PRJEB35170, sample SAMEA104062422) | human gut metagenome | biome: human gut; feature: human-associated habitat; material: faeces | place: Denmark | collected 2012-06-15 ...
GGATGAAACGGTTCGAACAGCAGGAGGAGCGCCTTCGTCGCGGACTCTCGCTCAAACCGGACTTCGATTCGTCCAAATTGAGCCGGGGCCTGTCCGAGTTCAATTCCCGCACCAACACGGCCCTCCGTGGCAACGGGCTGCTGAACTCGAAGCTGATCGAAAAGAACCTCGACCAGACAGTCAAGGCATTCGACGCCAAAGGCCGCGAGATTGCCGACACATCCTTCTTCAAAAAGTCGGCCCTCCAAAAAACCGAACAGCTTTCGTTCGCGACAAGCCTCGACAAGACCGTCGATAAGTACCGCGAGAAGAAGATGGACCTGTACCAGCAGGTCCGTGGACTCATCAAAGGCAACGAACACCTCTCCAACGAGCAGATACGCCAATTCGAGAAACTGTCCAACCGAATCGTCAAAACCCGCAACGACATTCGCGGACTGAAAGGCGACCTCGCCAAGGCCACCCGCGAAGTCGAACGCCTCGATGCGCAACGCCTTGAGATGAAAGCACAGAAGCTCCCGACATCCGACCTGTGGAAGCAGGAACGCGAAGCCGCGAAGCAGGTCACGGCGGTCAACAAGGCGCTCGCCGGTCAGGAGAAGGAGCTTGGCAGGCTCCGTAAGGCGCAGTCGTCGCTTGTGGACATCGCGTCCGATGGCGATGCGAAGCGTGTATCGAAGATGACCCGTCAGGTGCGTGCTCTTGAGGAGAGCATCGTCACCGCTGGCAATTCGCTGTCGAATTTCTCCAAGGCCCGTGACACGGCTTTGGGACTGCATCAGAAGCAGGAGACGTATGCCGACTGGTTCAAGGGCCAGCAGGTCGCGTCGTCGCGTTTCGCGAAGGAGATCGAGGCGCAGCAGGCCGAGATGGCCCGCGAGTCGAAGAAGACTAGGGACGAGTGGTCCCGTCCGGTTGACTCCACGGCCATCGCCCGCGAGCAGTTCGCGGAGTCGCGGCGTGAGGCCGAGAACCTTATCGACACGTATCGTGGCGTGCGCAAGGAGCTTGAGTCCGACGTGTCCGCCATGAAGCGGAACAACCGGAACTGGTTCGACCTTGACGAGTACAAGCGTACCGTCAAGATGCTTGATGAGATCGACGACCGTATTGAGAAGCTGAAGAAGAGTCCGGTCACGAAGGCGACCCGTCTTGAGGGTTCCGCTTTCCAGAAGCGTCTCGCCGACCTGTATTCGATGAACGGCGTCCGTAACCGTCAGGATATCCGTCTGCGGTTCGTCGCTGAGAATCTGCGTGAGGTCAAGTCGAAGATCGAGGCGTTCAAGCGTCGCGGCGTCGATGTTCCGGTCACGTTGAAGGCCGAACTGCGGGAGATGTACCGGCAGCTGGCCTATTACCAGCGTCTTCTGAAGGATAATCCGAAGGCGCGGGTGAAGGTCGATGTCGAAGGTGATTTCGCCCGTCTGAACCGTGATATCGAACGGTTCGAGTCGCAGCGTGTGAAGGTCGAGTTCTACGAGGATGGCGCTGACGAGATACGTCGCACCATGCGGGAGCTTGAGCATAAGAGGCTTGATGTTCCGGTCACGTTGAAGGCCGAGTATTCGAACGTCGAAGCTGAGATGCGCCGGTATGCGGAGAAGCTGAAGTCCAATCCTGATGCGGAGATTCCGGCGAAGCTCCATATCGACAAGAAGCACGCCGAGGAGGAGCTGAAGAGGTTCCAGGACAAGAACGACACCCTTGATATGGATGTCGATCTTGAGACCGCTTTGGCCCGCGCACATCTCGCTTACTTCACGAGACCGCGCACGGTTGATATTTTCGCGGAGTTCAAGGGCACCGATCTCGGCAAGATCATGAAGGGCATGACCGCTGGCGCTACGGGTGTCCGTGGCGTGCAGAACGAGTGGCAGAAGCTCGTCAACATGTTCGACAGGTTCGATGAGGTCGTGCCGAAGTGGAGTCTGCTGGGCGCGGTGTTCGCGTCTGTTGGCGCTGGCGCGTTGAACTTGTCTCGCACGGTCGGCAGTGCCGGCGCTTCTCTGGTGATGATGAGCAAGGCGGCTTTGGCCGCTCCGGGCGCTTTGCTCGGGTTGGCCGCGGGCTATGAGGTCGCGTATGCGGCGGCGAACAAGTTGGGCGCATATGTGGATGTGTCCACCACGAAGCTTGGTGGATTGCATGACAAGCTTGCTGACACGTTCTGGAAGCAGGCCGCGAAGCCCATCACCGATATGATGAACGCGCTTCGGGATAGCAAGTACGTCGAGAACATGAACGGCGTGGCTGACGCTGAGGGGCGTATCGTCGCCAATGCGGCGCGTGTCGTCGCGCAGGAACCGTATGTGGCTCGTATCAATTCGATTCTTGGCAATACGGTCAAGGGCGTGAACGCGCTTGACCCGGGTGTTCAGGCTGTCACCGCTTCCGTTGTGAGGCTTGGCGATAGGACCAGCTCGTATCTGCCGCGCATGGCTAACTATGTGAGTCGTAGCGCGACGCTGATGGCGCAGTGGGTTGATGAGGCGGAGCGTACCGGCAAGGTCACTCAGGCTATGGAGAAGGCCATCGAGCAGGGTGGTTATCTCATGTCGAGCGTCAAGTCGCTTGGTGGTATTCTCAAGGGCACGTTCGGCACGCTGGCCGAGGGCGAGAATGGCATCGAGAAGTTCGCTTCCCAGTTGGAGCGTGCTGACAGGGCCGTGAACGGCGTGAAGTTCCAAACCACGTTGACCGCGTGGGCCGACGGGGCGAAGCAGGCTTCGGGCAAGTTCCATGATTCGTTCCGTGAAATCGGGGACGCGGCTTATGAGCTGCGGGATACGACGAAGCAGGTGTTCGTTGACGCCGGTTCCCTGGTGTCAACCGGCATCGGCTCGATGAGCAGTATGCTTGGCAAGTCGAAGACCGGTATCGCGGATTTCAGCAACGGCGTGTCAGATGGATTCCAGAAGGTGTTCCGTGCCGTTGATTCCGCCGCTCCGGCGTTCGATAGTCTGCTGTCGATGGTCGGCGAATTGTCCGACACGTTCGGTGGAACGTTGGGGAACACGTTGAAGTCGGCGGCTCCGACGATCAAGGTGATGGCCGATGGCGCTTCCGCCATGGCCCAGGCTTTCGGCAAGCTGCCTGCGCCCGTTCAGGCGATGGTCGGCATGTATGCGACGTTCGGAAAGGCCGGCATCGGCGCTTACAATTCGTTGAAGCGTGGCATGTTGCAGAACATCGAATCCACGTTGCAGTATCGGAAGACTTTGCGCCAGTTGGGCATCACCTCGCAGGAGACTGCGATCAGTATGAGCGAGCTGGTTCGGGCTATGGCTCGTCTGAAGTCCGGCCAGACGGCTGGCGTGCTGACCGGCGAGGTTTCGAATATCCGCCAGATGGGAGCCGCAGCCGACGAGACCACTGCGAAGCTGAATCGTATGAATCGTGCGCAGGCTGGCGGTTCCGCCGTCGCTGGCGTCGCCGCTGGCGCTGGTTCCACCGGCTTGGTTCGTGGTATCGGCGAGGCGGCTGAGGGAGCCACCCGCAAGACTGGTTTGCTGAAGACCGCTCTGAGTGGCGTGGTCGATTTCCTTGGCGGGCCTGTTGGCATCGCCATTGGCGGCGCGACCACGGCGTTGAGCCTGGCGGGCAGTGCGATCAGCTCGTACAATGATGCCGCCGCGCACACGCAGACGGTGAACCGGACCGTCGCCGACTCGTTCAAGAACGTTCAAAGCGGCGCGGCGGACGCTTCCACGGCTGTTTCCAAAGCCAAGAAAACCGTTTCGAAGAATTGGACCGACAATGATTACGGTTGGAAGCTTCCGAACGGCAATGCCATCGAGAAGCTTTTTAGCGGTGTCACGAAGTCGATAAGCCCGTTCAAGAACGCCTCCGATGCAGCCGATACTCTTGGCATCAGCGTCAAACAATTGAATTCCGCCGCGACCGGAACGAACGACGCCTATGACAAGATGCACAAGAAGCTTGAGACCATCAAGAACGACCAGCAGTGGGTCATGGGCGCGAACGGCCAGATGGTGAACGCCAACAAACAGCAGACCGAAGCCGCCGAACGTCTGCTCGGCGTACTTGAGGACTCCCACACCGAATGGGTAAAAGGCATGAAAGTGGCATCCGATTGGATCGGCAGCGCCGATAGCGTCGCCAACGTTTCGGCATTAGCCTCCGACAAGCTCAACCTGCTGTCCGAATCCCTCGCAGCCAACAACTACGAACTGGAAGGCAACAGCAAAAACGCCCAGACCAACCGCAAGATGATGGCCGATTACGCGAACAGCGCTTTGCTGGCCGCAAAGAACATCATCTACGCGGGCAACGGCAGCGCCGAAGCGAACCAGAAAGCCAAGAACGCCGTCTATTCCGCCCGTCAGGAAATCATTCAGATGGCCGAACAATGCGGCATGTCAGCCGAAGCCGCCGCCGCGCTCGCCGACCAGATGGGTCTTATTCCCGATAACGTGTCCACGAAGTTCGATCTGACGAACATGGATTCGGTGAAGGCTCAGGTTCAGGATTATATCGATCAGCTTGAGTTGACCAAAGGTCAGAAGGAAATCATTCTTGATCTCGTCCAACAGGGTGATATAACGAGTTTCGACCAGTTGGCCGGTGCTGTGAAGGCGCTCATGGGCGGTGCGAACGAGAAGGATTTGATGATTCTTCTTGACGCTCAGGATAACGCTTCGGATAAGATCAAGAACGCTACGGCTTTGGCCAAGGGGTTCGGTCTTACTAAGGCTGAGATCAATATTCTCGCCAAGGATGAGGCTGGCCCGAAGTTGGATGCCGTCAAGCAGAAGCTTCGTGCCAGTGGGTTGACCGACGCTCAGATTCAGATTCTCATCGACGCTTTGGATAAGACGCAATCCGGTGTTGATAGTGCGAAGAATAATCTGCATACCATCGAGCAGACGCCTGTGGATGTTCCTATTACAGCAGCCGATAATACGCAGGGCGGTGTCGCTAGCGCGCAGTTTTCGGTTAACAGTGTCCGTCAGGGTGTTCCAACGCTGATCGACGCTGTTGATAGGGCTAGTGTTATAGCGCAGATAGCGAAGGGCAATATTGAGAATGTGCCTCGTAATTGGCCTACGCTTTTCGCTGGTATCGGCAATACGTCTGCTGTGGCGGTTGATGCGAAAAACCAGATTGTCTCCGTGCCTACATGGTGGGGAAGTCGTCTTGACGCTTCCACGACCGGATATGATGCTGTTGCAGGTCTCGCCGGACAGTGGAATAGCATTCAAAGCAAGAGCGTGACGCTTGATGCGTCTGTTGTCGCTAGGGGTATTGCGAATGCTGGCCATAAGGCTACTGGTGGCCGTATCAGCGGGCCGGGTACTGGAACGTCTGATTCGATTCCAATGTGGCTGTCAACTGGCGAGCATGTTATTCGTGCCGCTGCGGCGAGCAAGCTTGACCGTACTGTCGGCCCGAATTTCCTGAACGTGTTGAACGCGACCGGTGATCTGGACAGGGCGGTGTCGCAGGCCCGCACGTCGTATGCGCGTAGTGCGGTTGATATGAGTCGTAGCGCGTATGCGGCTGGCGGGCGTGTGGAGAAGATGATGTCAGGCTTGTATGAGGTGAATGTTCAGGTTCCTGATTCGAGTCGTGAACTGGTGTCCGCCGTGAACGACCTGCGTCGTGAGGTTGCGGACTTCCGCGATGGTATCGGCGGTGAGATCAGACGTAACAGCAGTCCTTGGCCGAGCAAGCGTGATTTCGTCCGTGGTGTATTGGAGGCAAGTCGTCGTGGCAGGTGAGCTTGCGTATGTGAGTGGTCTGACCGGTAAACGGTTTGACGTATCGGATTATGAGACCGTTGATTTCGAAGGCGCGTTGGAGTTGCGTGGCCGCGAATGGGATTACACGGTGCGTAACGGCGGGCTGACCGGCGTTTCGAGGAAACGTCGGGAGGTTTCCGTTGACGTGCATTATGGCGATGCGGCTGCGTTCGACTCGTTCATGCGGGCTGTTGACGCTGATCTGGCCGTAGGCAAGCCGGGACGGTTGGAGGCGGTGAATGGTGCGGGGGAGGTTTGGACTCAATCGTGTTATGCGGTGAAGTCCGAAGCTTCCTCGCATCCTGGTTCCTCCGACCCGGTGGCCGCGCTTTCGTTCGTCTTGTTGGATGGCGTATGGCGGCATGATGCCGGAACTGTGTCGTATCAGCCTGTTTCCGGGTCTGCGTTGTCTGGCTTGGATTTGCCGACCGACATGGGCTATGATCTGGCTGTTTCGCGTCCGTCATGCATGGTGTCTAATCGCATGCGTGTTCCGATGCCGTTTCGTCTGGTCATATATGGGGCTGTTTCGAATCCGTCGTTGACGATTGGCGGGAACGTGTACCGGTTGAATGGTGATGTTCCCGCTGGCGCTTACGTGGCGGTTGACTCGTTGAAGAAGTCGATCATGCTGCATGGTGCGGATGGTTCTCTGCGGAACGTGTTTTCGTGGGGCGTGCGCGGTTCCGGTTTGAATCGTGGACAGTATGTTTTCCAACCTATTCCGGCTGGTTCGAGCGTGGTCGAGTTGAATTCCGGTTTCGGTTTTGATCTGACGGTCGTCGAAGAGAATGGGGACCCGACTTGGTTGATCTGATTTGCGCCGACGAGAATGGCGTGCCGTTCCATGCGGCTTCGGATTGCTTGTTTGACTGCGCGTGGGGGTCGGGTGAGAATGATTTCGAACTGACGTTGTATGACGGTACCGTGTTGCCCGACCGTGGTCTTGTCTATGTTGACGGGACCGAGGTTGGCGGCATCGTCGATCATATGAAGGATGAACTGTCGGATGGCGTGAGCGTGGTCACGTATTCCGGTCGGAGTTGGCATGGCATGTTGGCCGGTAAGGTGTTGCAGCCTGATTCGGGGCAGGATTATCTGAAGGTGTCCGGCCCCGTGAATCAGGTGTTGTCGAACCTGTTGGCCCGTATTGGCTTGTCTGACGTGTTCAAGGTTCGCGCGGATTCCACGAAGACGATTCCAACGTTCCAGTTCGACCGGTATTGCACCGCATATGATGGCATCCGCAGAATGCTGGCGGCGAATGATCTGAAACTCATGTTTCAGGAGGTTGACGGCACGGTATGGATGTATGCCCAGCCGATTGTCGCCCATGATGATACGGTCGATTCCGATCTGGTTGATTTTTCCATCACGAAGGATTACCGTCGCACCAACCATATGATCGGCTTGGGCAAGGGTGATTTGAGAAATCGTCTTGTCGTCCACTATTATGCGGATGGTTCCGGCAAGGTGTCCAATACGCGCACGTTCGGTGGTCGTGACGAAATCGCCGCAGTCTATGATTATTCGTCCGCCGAGAAGGACGAGTTGGACAAGCAGACGAAGAAGCAGTTGCAGGATTTGCAGGGTGCTGGCGCTGTCGATGTGACCGTGCATGACGGCTTGTCTTTGGATGTGGGCGATAGGGTCGCGGGCTGCGATCATGTGACTGGTCTGACGGTTACTGCCGTCGTGTTGAAGAAGATCGTGAAACTGTCTGGCGGCTTGCTGTCCGTATCGTATGAGGTTGGCGACGCTGCTTCCTCGAAGACGGAATATTCGAATTACACGAGTTCCTCTTCCTCTTCGTCTTCGGGTTCGGCTGGCGGTGGCGTGTCTTTGACGGCTGGCCGTGGCCTGTCGATTTCAGGCGGCACGATCAACGCGGAGGTCGCTTCCGAGGATTTGGATGCTGTCAGGCAGGTCGCCGAGTCGGCGAACAAGACGGCTTCCGGTTTCGCGGCGCAGATCGGCAAGGCGAATCAGACCGCCGAGGATGCGAAGAACGTCGCCGATGCGGCCAAGACCGTGGCCGACAATGCCAAGTCGGGCATGATGACCGATGGCGAGCGGTCGAAGCTCGCTTCGGTCGAACGGGGCGCGAACGCCTACGCGCTGCCGAAGGCGTCCACGGACGTGCTTGGTGGCGTAAGGGTGGACGGTTCCTCGATCGTAAGCGTGGACGGTGTCATCAGCGCCCACGTCGGCGGCGGCGTTTCCGGGAAGGCCGTGTTCCCAATCGGCTATGTGGTGATGAACACGACCGGTATCGACCCTTCCGTTGATTTCGGCGGCACGTGGAGGCAGTTGCCTTCGCTTGGCTGTTTCACATTTGAAAGGATTGGATAGTGAAGTCTGACGGTTACTCGAAATACGTGTGCGACAAGTGCGGCAAGACCGCCTATGTCGCCGCTGGCGATACGGAGGCGCGTGAATGGTTCACCGTGCGCCGCTATTCGGCTGGCAAGGCGACCCGCATCGCGGATGATGTGACGCCCGACATTTACGAATTGTGCTCCAAATGCAATACGTCTTTCATGGCGTTCATGCAGAAGGATGACGCTTCGTTTGAAGCATGGTTGAAGGAGGTTGAACAGTGACCATCGAACTGGTTGACGGCAAGGCCGGAGTTGCACACATCTCAAGCGAAGACAAGGCGATCATCCATCAGGCCAAGTTCTCGAAGTCCGACGTGGTGTACGACTGGGGCGATTCGTTCAAATGCTCGATGAGTTCGTCCAACAGGGCGACGATCGGCACCGGCTGCGCGTCGATCCAGGGCTTGGACTGGCATATCACGTCGGCGGAATCGGTGACGATCTCCAACGGGTCGCAGGGTATGAAACGCAATGACATCATCTGCGCACACTACCATCGAGATTCCAAGACCGGTAATGAGAATGTGGCATTGACCGTGTTGAAGGGTTCGCCGAATGCGACTGCCGCCGCTGACCCGACCATTCCGTCAGGGAAGATATTGTCCGGCGCGGTTGACGCATACATGCCGTTGTGGCGTATTCCATTGAATGGCATCACGGTCGGCACGCCGGTACGCCTGTTCACACCGAGGGGGGCTTTGTGGGATTCCGTAACCCTGTACGACGCGAAGGGCTTCACGGTCATCCGCACCGGCATGATGATGCTCGTCAAATACTCCGGCAATATCGGTAATGGCAGTTGGGATTCAGTGCAATGCGAATACGTGCTGCCCGCCGAACTGCGCCCTCCGGTCGAAGTCAATGCGATGGTGTGCGTCTCCAACGGGCAGACGGCGAGAATGCTCGTCGTCAATCCGAACGGAACCATTCGATGCGCGAACATGGGAGCCGCTGGCAGCAATCAGGGTTGTGTTGGCTCGCTCTGCTATCCGGTCGTCTAATCAACGATCAAGCGGCACCGTGATGCAGCCCTCGACCCAACCGCCTTTGCCGATCGTCATCTTCGCGGACGAGCGAAGGGCGATCTCGTTGCCAGCGGTCTGCACATCGACGCCATGAAGCCCCACGCTCGAATTGGACACCGCGGCGCAGTGCACCTCGAACGCGGCCTCCAATCCAGTCGGAAGCGTGAAAAGCTGGGACATCTCCCACTCCTTCGCGGCATTCCAGTCGCTACCGACTCGGATTGCGTGGAATGCGACGATCAACAGCTTGCCTACCAGCGCGGTACGGTAATTCACGTTCCAATTCTGGTTCGATCTGGTGAGGGTTACGGAAAGCTAGAAATCATGGGATTGGGAAACAAAGCGAGCCAACACAATCCTGATTGCTGCCAGCGGCTCCCATGTTCGCCACTCGGATAGTTCCATCAGCTCTGGCCGTGAGGCTTCGCGCCGTTTGCCCATTTGATACAAGGCAGACAGTCGACAAGTCAACGATGGGACGATACCAGGACGCGAGCTTTGCCGGACATTCAACAGCATCCCAACTGCCCGAACCGATTTTCCCACTGAACTTGATCAAAATCATCCTGCCGTTACGCATGATGATCCAATTGGAATCCTGGTACAGGGTTACGGAATCCCACAGCTGGCTCATCGGAGGCAACTGCTTGACAAGCATGACAGGAGTTCCAGCGGTGATGCCACTGATCGGGATACGGGCGATCGGAATCCATACGGTGCCGGAATTGTTCAGGATACTACCCGACGGTACCGTGGGGTCAGCCGCCGTGCCACTGGTGGCGGTGCCCTTCAGCACCGCGAGCGCGATCGTTTCGATGTTTTTCGAGTCTCGCGTGTATTTCACGCAGATTAGGTCGTTGCGGTTCCGTCCTGTGACTCCGCTTTCGATGGTGACGGTTTCCGCCGCGGTGACGCGTGCGTATCGTCCTTCGATCACAAGGTTGAGGACCGGGACGAGCGCCTTGTTTGCTGACTGCATGGTCACGGCGGGGAATTTGCCGTCGCCGCCTTGCAGCAGGTAGTTGCCGTTTCCGACCAGTCCGGCCTGCATGGCTCCTTGGTCGCTGGATGTGATGTGCGGAGCGCCGGCCTTGCCGGTGATGAGATTCATGGTCATGGTCATTCCTTCCTATCTGTTGTGTTGTTGAGGTATGCGGCGTAGGCGGCGTCCTGCGTGGCTGCCAGCGCTTTGAACGTCTGCCAGCATGCGGTACAGACGAGCGCGCCCTGTGCGACTCCGTCGACGGTGGTGTGGGTGATGTCGTGCCAGTCGCTGGAGGTGCGTGGGTCACCGTCGGCGAGGTATGCGGAGGCGTGGCATCGGTCGCAGGTGTATCTGGTGATGTTCGTGGTTCGTGCCATTGATGTTCCTTTCTCTTTCAGGCTGTGCGCTGGTAGATGTGTCCCGGAAGCGTCGTGCCGCATTCCTTCCAAGTGCCTCCGTAGGTTGTTCCCGGATTGGCCGTGGAAGTGGTCCAGTAAAGGGAGCCCACGGGGTGGGCGGCGATGAATGCCTGGCTCACGCTCATGCCGTTGTCTCCCTTGTCACCCTTCGGCCCTTTGGGCACGACGTAGCTACCGACGCCTTTGACAGTCACATCGCTACCGTTGATGGCGGTGACCTGCCAGAACCCAAGTTCAAGACCATCTGCGGCTGGACATTGGTCAAAAATGGTGTCTCCGACCTGCAGGTTTCCATTTGGCTGAATACCAGATAGGGCAATTTTTCTCACTTCTCCGCTCGCACCCGAACCGTTGATGTCGCCATTGAATTTCCGTAGGCTCAGTCCTCGTGGCCCAGTGGCTCCCGTTGGACCCTTCGCCCCGGTGGCGCCGGTCGCTCCGGTGGCCCCGGTCGGGCCTTGCGGTCCTTGCACTCCCTGCTTGCCTTGCGGTCCGGTATCGCCCTTGGGGCCTTTGACGTTGCCGAGCAGAATCTTCGTCATGCGTGCTCCTTATTTTCCGTCGTTGATCGTGTAGTACAGGTCGCCCGTCGTCGGATCGTAGGAGACGGGAGCCGCCGACGCGGTGGCCGTGTCCGCGTATACGGCGTACAGGTCCCCGTTCGGATCGACCTGCAGCGTGAAGAATCCTGATGCGGGTGCCGTCACGCCGCTGGCGCCCTGCGGACCGGACGGCCCCTGTGGACCCTGCAGTCCCTGAACGCCCTGCGCTCCTTGCTTGCCTTGCGGGCCGGTGGCCCCGGTAGCTCCAATGGGACCGGTGGGGCCAATGGGACCGGTAGGACCAGTAGGCCCGGTGGGACCTGCTGGCCCGGCCGGCCCGATATCCCCTTTGTCTCCCTTGTCACCCTTCAGACCTTCAGGGCCTTGCGGACCAGTAGGCCCGGCGGCTCCAGTGGCTCCTTTGGGGCCTTGCGCACCGATGATGGATTCACGGGAAATCGTCTTTCCCGTGAATAGGCTGCCGGACTGTGAAACGCACTGCCAGACGATGCTGTATTTTCCGCCACCTGACAATGCGGTCGAATATTCGTTGGCGAGTGGTGTTCGGTTCAACCACTCGCTCACGTTCCCCGTGAAAGTGGATCCCACCGGATATTCGCCGACGAGGGATTTCTTCATCACGAGCGCCGGAAGGCCGACGTCGCCTTTAGCTCCCTGAACGCCCTGCGCTCCTTGCTTGCCTTGCGGACCCTGGTCGCCTTTCGGAAGCCCCAAATTCAAGGTTTTGTCGCTGCCGGCGCCCGTGAGCGACGCGCTTGCCTGTGCACCGGGGGCGAGCGTGTCCACCGAACCGATTTTCAGGCCGGTGATGTAGTCGCCTTTCGGCTGTTTACCCGACAATGCGTTGTTGAGCGAGTCGATGTCGTTTCTGGTCACGTCGGCGCTGAACGTCCAGGCGTCGAGTTTGAGGCCGGCTCCAGCGTAGTAGGCGTGGCCACCATCCCCGATGGAGGATTCTCCGCTGTTGCCGCCGGCGCTGGCACCTCCGGATTCGTAGGTGACGGTGAGCACGCCTCCCGAAACCTTGACGATCTTCTTGGAGATCTCGGCAGTGACGACGAGGCCCGTGTTGTTGTCACGGCCCGTGACCAGGTCGCCAACGTCCGCGTCGATGCCGTCAGGAATGTCCACGTCGATGGTGCTGGTGTTCCGAAGTTCCTGGAATTTCTGCCTGCCCTTGTCCTCGAGCTCGTCGGCTTCGGCGTTGGACAACTCGTATGTGGCGGTGCGTTCGTCAAGCCCTTTGAGGGTCTGCGTGTGGCTGAACGTGCCGTTCGCGTCGGCGTACCAGTGGATGACGGTACGGTCCTTGAGTTCGCCCTTGCCCAGACAGATGAGATGGTTGATCGGGTGCGCCGCCTGTTTGGCGGTGAAGTCGATGAGGTCCGAGTCGATGCTGTCGCCGATCGTGCGGACGGACATGGCGCTCATGGCCACCTTGTCGCCGTCATTACGCAACCGGAGTTTGAGTCCGCTTGCCCTGAGCATCTTGACCAGACCGCTGTACAGGTCCACGTACCGGTCGAACTGGCAGGTGGTCTTGTGGTCGGCGCTTTCGTCGGTGACGGTGAACAGGCCTTGCAATCCCGCACGGCTGACGAGCGTGCGCATGATGACGGGAATCGTGCCGGACAGGGTGAGGTAATCGGTGTTCCCGTCCGGTTCGATGATCTTCGAAGCGAGCACTCCATGCCAGTCGCGGCCATGCCATGTGACGGTGGACAGGCCTCCGTCCACGTCGACATCCGTGTCGTCGATGATGCCGCCGTACTCGGTGCCGTCGATCATGATGCGGCTCCCCGCCTTGAGCGCGGCGTCTTCGACCTGCAGGTCGAAGTCGTTCTCCCCGCTACCGAACGCGAGGTCGAGCGTGTATGAGGCGTGGCTCGCCACGGGTTTGCCTGTGGCGTCGGTGACGATCAGGTCCATGGCGGTTCGCTCCTTTCCTCGCAGACCGTCAAGTCGAATTGGAATCCTCCCGGCCAACTGACCGACTGTGTTCCGGGCGCGAGCGGTTGGAACACGTACCGGCCGGAATCCTTGCCCGACCCTCGCACGGCCTGCGCGAAGCAGTTTGTGGCGAGACCTGTGCCGCTGACCATGGTGACGGTCCTGACATCGCCGGTGCCGTCGATTTCCAGACGCGAGCCGGATGGCACGGTCACGTCGACCTCGTACCGGTTGGTTCCGATGATGACGTACGGGTTTGTGCACGGTCCGAATATCGTGAGCTTGACCGGCTGCGGGATGGACGTGTCGTTGACAATCTCCGCGCCCAATGCCATGCCGGCGAAATCATGCGGATAATCATGCGGATAGTCAAGGTCGGCGGTTCCGGAATCGTATCGCGGCGTGAAATGCGTCATGGTCGAACGACGCCACACGCCATCGGCCAGCACGATGGTCAACTGCGTCTCGACCATCGTGGGCGTGATGGACTGCGGCTCGCTTTTCGTGATCCACGCTCCGGCTTTCCACTCGCCGTCGGCGATGAGCGTGCCTGGTTCTCCGGAGGCCATGTCGGCGTCCGCGAGGCGGCGCAATAGGTCGAGCGTCTCCGGAGAATCGTGGATCTTCACGGGGATGGTCGTCTCACGTGTCTTGCGTGTGATGCCCGTGATGCCGCGCGAGGCGAG
>ERZ1108170.1593-NODE-1593-length-13755-cov-3.396934_pt1 | contig 13755 bp, 8 predicted proteins | sample MGYA00403705_ERZ1108170 | MGnify/ENA primary metagenome ERZ1108170 (study PRJEB35170, sample SAMEA104062422) | human gut metagenome | biome: human gut; feature: human-associated habitat; material: faeces | place: Denmark | collected 2012-06-15 ...
GGGTGGGAGCGCAGGAAAGCAGCGCTTCACGATCCAGCGACTGCACGGGCGCGTCCTCGCGGCGCAGGTAATGGAAGTCGTTGGTGGCGATGACCTTGACGCCCACCTGCTTGGCGATGTCGATGAGCGTGCGGTCCATCTGCTCGTCGGTCAGGCCGTTGTCGGTGGTGATGCCGTGTTCCTGGATCTCGATATAAAAGTCGCCGGGATCGAAGGTGTCGCGGAAGGTCTCAGCCCACTTGATGGCGCCCTCCATGTCACCGCGGTCGATGTACTTGGGAATGATGCCCGCGATGCAGGCGCTGGTGCAGATCATGCCCTTGGCATGGCGGCGCAGGTTGTCGAGCGTCACGCGCGGCTTGTAGTAAAAGCCCTGCACGGCGGCCTCGGAGACCGTCTGCATCAGGTTGACGTAGCCTTCCTGGTCTTTGGCCAGGAGGATCATATGGTAGAGCTCGGGCTTGTGGTCGCGGGCAAGGGTCTCGTCCGGCGTAAAGTAGACCTCGCAGCCAAAGATGGGCTTGATGACCAGGGGCGGCTTGAGCTCGTCGATGTTGCCCTTCTCATCCCACATGGCCATGTCCTTCACATACTGGGCATGCTCGCGCGGGTTTTCCTCGGGATCGGGCTCCACCAGCTCGTCGCGGCGGTCCTTTTCCAAGAAGGCCTTGTCGTGGCTCCAGGTTTTGTACTCGGGCGTGTTGTGGTTGACGGCGTCACAGGCCAGCGCCAGGTCGGGCACGCCATACATGTAGCCGTGGTCGGTAATGGCCACGGCGGGCATGCCAAGCTCAACGGCACGGTTGACCATATCCTGGATACGGGTTGCGCCGTCGAGCATGGAGAAAACAGTGTGATTGTGCAGATGGACGAATGCCATGTGATGAGCTCCGATGCGGGTTCGTGTTCTGACTGAACGATTTTACCCCACGGCACGGACAGCACCCGAACCTAGCCAAACCAACACGGCCCCTCTTGCAGTTGCGGTGAAATGCGGACTGTTTGGCGGCTTTTTTGGCCAAAACAGTCCGTATTCCACCGCAAGTTATCTGAGGGCTAAAGATTGTAGGTGACCACTTGGGGCTCGGGGGGTTCGACGAAGATGGCTGGATTCGCTTGCTCCACGCGAACGAACTTGACCGTCACGGCCTCAAAGCCCGCCTTGTGTAGAACATCAGCGTAGACGCGCGCCTGCAGGGCGTGCTTCTCCTGCAGCTGTTCCGGTGTCTCGTCCGGTGTGCCGCCCGTCTTGTAGTCGATGACCAGCGCGCGCGACGGATCGGCCGGGTCGGTCGCCAGTGCATCGATGGCGCCTTCGGCATATGCACCGTAGCGAGCGATGTCCTCGTCCTCGCAGCCCAGCGAAAAGAACGGCACCTCGGCGCGAACGCACGGCCACGCGAGCAGGTCGGCACGAACAGCCGACTTGAGCCAGCGGTCCAGGGCAACGTCGAAGCGTTCGCGCTGCTCCGGCGTCAGGCGCCACAGGCGCGCCAGCGCATCGGCACGCTCAGCGGGCAGCGCATCGGCACCCGTCTCGATGAGCCACTGGCAGGCGGCGTGGAAGGCCGAACCCAAGGCCATGGGATTGCCGGCGGGCTCGACAGCAGCCACGTCTGCATCGGTCATCTCCGAGCCATCCGACTCCGCATCATCGCCAGCCTCGTCCATGGGCACACGCGCCTCGGCGGCACGGTCTTCTGTCTCGGCATGGAGCGCCGCCGCGATTGACGAGTAGCTATACGAGTCACGCGCCGGGAACGGACAGATGCCCATGCGCACGCCCACTGCCTGGGGATACACAAGCTCAAACGAATCGGGCTTGGGGTCGGCAGGACCGGGGACGATTGTACTGGCCGAATCGTCGGCAGCATCTGCATCGGCATCGCCACGAACAAGCCTGCCCTCGGCATCCAGCGAAGCGTTGGCCTCAAACGCCTGCTCGCCAAACGTAAAGTCCGCCAGCGAGATGAGCTCGTAGTCGCCCGGCTTGGAGTTGTCGAACACCAAACGGTCGCTATCGAGCTGCGGCATGTCCAGAGCGTCCGTCGGCAGAATGCGGCGCAGGACATCGTAGGTCAGATCCGTCTCGACATCGAAGGTCGGCGCCGTCACCTTGCCGCGGCTCACGCCGGCATCCATCGCCAAAATGACCAGCTCACGCGCTCGCGTCATGGCGACATAGAGCAGACGAGCCCGCTCCTCGAGCGAAAGCTGCAGGTCGTCGTTGCGCAGGCGGGCAAATGCCTCGGCGGGAGAGCCCGTCGCGCATACGTCCTCCATGAGCTCCTGCGGCAGCCACAGCGACGTGCCCTTGCCCTTAAACGCGTGTTCAAACTGCTTTTTGACGTCATCGCCCTTTACGAACGTGCCGTCCGCGAGTTTAACGCCGTCGAAGCGTGCCGGTAGCGCCACAACCTGCGCTCCGCCCTCGACACGCCCCATCTGAGCCGCACCGGACGATTTGCGCACGCCAAAGCACTCCGCAACCGCCACGACCGGATACTCCAGGCCCTTGGATGCATGCACGGTCATGATGCGTACCGCGCCGTCGCCCTCCTCGTTGAGCGCGCCCGGCGCCTCCTTGCCCGCCAAGAAACGGTCGAAGGCCAGCGCAATGGAGCGCGGCGAGTTACCGAACTCGGCCTCAGCCTCAGCCACGGCATCGAGCGCCTTGAGCACGTTGGCAGCAATGGCCTTGCCCTCGGGGCCGCGCTGCGCCAGACGCACAAACCAGCCGGAGGCGTTGACCACGTCGCGCGCGATGTTGGCGAACGAATCACGCCCCACGCGGCGCAGTGCATAGCGCAGCACCTCGCGGGCGCGCGTCACCAGTGGCAAGCCCTGCAAGCCGGACACATCGGAATCGCTCATGATGCCCATGTCGATATTCCGGCGCGAGGTCTCCCCTGTCTCGCCATCGAGTTTGGTCGCCAGCGCCAGGAACTCCTGGGCGCCGAGTGCAAACATCGGCGAGGCCAGCAGCGGCATAAGACCCTGCGCCGTATCGGCCGGATTGGCGAGCGCGCAAACCAGGGCGCGCACCGTCTGCACCTCGGCTGCTTGGGCAAAGACCGAGCCGCCCGCGATGACGCAGTCGAGCCCCTGGTCGCGGAAGGCCTGGGCGTAGACGTCGGCGTTGGTCATGCGGCCCAGCAGCAGCACCATGCCGCCCTGGGGCTGGCCGGCATCGGCAAGCGCGCGGAATCGCTCGGCGATCGCGCGGGCCTTGGCCTGCGTGCGCTCCTGCGTACTGCCGCCGGCAACAAAGAGGGCCTGGCGACGCGAGGCGTCTGCCACCAGCGTGTCCTCGCGATCGTCGCTCGGCTCAAGATCCAAGAACCCCTGCATCAAACCACCGGTATCGCCGTCAAAGACGCGTGCCACATAGCGCAGCACCTCGTCGTGGCTGCGGAAGTTGCGCACGAGCTTGACGAGCTCGCCGGCAGGGGCATCGGATGCGACGGACGTCTCGGGCGCAGCAGAGGAGCCCACCTTGCGCTCTTGACGGCGGAACACCTCGACCTCGGCGCCACGGAAGCGATAGATGGACTGCTGCGCATCGCCTACGGTGCACAACGCGCGCTCCCCCGCGCCCGTCAGATAGCGAATCAAATCGACCTGCATCTGGTCGGTATCCTGGAACTCATCGATCATGACCATCTTAAAGCGGCCCTCGTACGCAGCACGGATAGCGGGGTAATCGCGCAGGGCCTCGTAGGCCATACGCAGCAGGTCGTTATTATCGAGGGCGGACTGGGCAGCCTTCAATGCGCGATACTCGGCCTCGACGGAACGGGCAAGCCCCGCCAGCGCATCGAGCGCCGGACCGCCACAGGCAAGCACGATATTGATAAACGCATCGGCTGCCTCGGCCTTGAGCAGCTCCACCTGCTCCTTAGGAAACGCCTTGCTCGCCCGAGGCATGCTACACGACATCATGAGTCGCGCCGCATCGACCATGGTCTTGTCGCTCGCCTCGAACGCGTCGATGGCATCGAGCGCCGTCTGCGCCTTCTCGGTCGCGGCCTTGCTTGCGCCCAGCGCCGTGCGATAGGCATCGGCGAGTGCAGAGGTATCGGCCTGGCCGCGCGCCACGCGCACGTCGTCCATACCGCCCGGCAACTGACTCGACAGCTCCAGCAGGTCGCGCACCAGACCCTTGATGGTCGTACCGGCGCCAAAGGAACCGCCCTCGCCCGCCATGGGATACCAGGCGTAGAGGGCCTTGAGCGATGCCGCGAGCTCGGGGGCGGCATCGGGCGCCGTTGCGCGACCCAGCACATGCTCGACAGCCTGATCCATGAGCTCGTCGGTATCGGTGAGCACTGTGAACTCGGGATCGATGCCCAGCTCCAGCGCGTGCGCGCGCAGGATACGCGAGCACATGCCGTGAATGGTCGAGATCCACGCGTCGTCGACGGTCAGTGCTTCCTCGTCCATGCCCTCGTCGATGAGCGCGCGGCGCACGCGGTCACGAATCTCGGCCGCGGCATCTTTGGTAAAGGTAATAGCGAGCACCTGGTCCAGATGCTCAACGAACGGACCGGATTCGGGAGAGAGTGCGTAGACGATGCGGCGCGTGAGGGTAAAGGTCTTGCCCGAACCGGCGCCCGCCGAGACAAACAGCGGACGGTCGAGCGTCTTGACGATCTGCAGCTGTTGCGGCATCAAAGTCGAAAGATCCATGGTCTACACGTCCCTCCTTACAAACGTTCCTTCGTGGTTATACGAGCAGTGGGCATGCGCGGCCTGCGTCGACGCCGGGTCGACAGCAGCGACGTTGCCCGCCTCGAGCTCGCGCAGGCGCTCGGCGATGCCGGTCTCCACGCGGTCGAGCAGGGCGTCGAAGTCCATGCTGCCACCCTCGCCGGGGAAACCTTTCTTAAGGCCCGGGATGCGACCGTCGCCGCGCTCTTCCTCGAGCAGCTCGGCGCTCGCCGCGCCGCGCAGCGCCGGTTTGCCGCCCTTGGTCGAAAAATAGAGCGCCGCGCGGGTATCCAAATCCAGCGCCCGGCGCATGGCCTGCGCATAGATAAGCGTCTGGGTATGGGGCGGCAGCCAGCGCGGATCGTCGATGGGCGCCGTGCCCGATTCCTCGTCGCGCACCGTGGGGTCGGCGAGTTTAAACTCCTCAACGCCCGTGCGGTGCTTATAGTCGATCACCACGGCGCGGTTCTCGGCATCCACGTCCACACGGTCGATGCGCCCGCCGAGCGGCCAGCCGGCATACTCAACGTTAAGATCGTTAAAGGCAAACTCCAGGTAGCGCGGAGCAAAAGGCGTCAGCGCCTCGGCTTCATAGGCAAGCACGCCTTCCAGCTGCGGCAGAATCTCGGCCACCTGGCGCTCCTCTACCGGAGAGAGCGGCACGAGCGGGCCCTCGTTGCCACGCTTGGAGGCATGTTCGGCCAAGGTCTCGTCAAAGACCTCGCGCAGCAGCTCCTGAGCACGTGGCAGGTTCTCGGGCGTCACACGTTCCATGCCCTCCTGGAGCAGACGGGCGTGCAGGTGTTCCAGCACGTCGTGGACAAAGTTGCCTTTCTCCATATTGCCAAAGCCGGCGTCGATGGACAGGGGCTTAACGCGATACGACACGAACCAGCACAGCGGGCAGGTGGAATAGGCCTCGATCTGCGAGGCGGACGTCAGGCGCGGCACGAGCGGCGCGTCCTCGCCCTCGCCATCGCGACGGCGCAAGACCAAATACGGCACGGCCTCGGCACTCAGATGCTGTGGGGCTTCACAGGTCACGCGCTCGCGCTTGAGACCTTCGCCTGCCGCGGGATCGAAGTCCCTTACGATATCGCCCTCACCCACGCACTTCGCCTTGTCGGCGCCAGCGGCCTCAGCAGCGTCAGCGGCCTTAGCATCGTCAGCGGCCTTAGCATCGTCAGCGGCCTTAGCATCGTCAGCGGCCTTGTCGGCGTCAGCGGCCTCGGCGTGCGCCCGCAGCTCGGTCCATACGGCTGCCGGGTAGCACTCGCGTGCCTGGCGATCGTGCGTCACGCGGGCGAGCGCGACCGGACCGCTCGCCGCCTGCATTGCACGGCCAAAGCGTACGCGCAGCAGGGCGGCGGGCTCCAAAGACACGCCGTCGCGGCGCAGCTCGGCCGTCAACGTGGCAAGCGGGCCCTCTTCGTGCGAAAGCGGGTAGCTGTCCAGGTCGACATCGACAAACAGCACGGCATCGTAGCTGCCAGGGCGTAGAACCGACGCATCGGCAAGCGGCACAAAGCGCACTTGTGCCCGTGGTGTGCGATCGACCTCGTAGGTCTCGTAATCGTAAGCGGCACTGCGCTTGTCCACCTTGGTTCGAACGCCGTCGAGAACCGGCACGGTCGCAGCCTGCGACACGTCGAGCGCGCGAGCATCGTTCATAAGGATGTCGATGGCATGGCGCAGCAAAGCCGTCTCTGCCTGGCGACGGGCCTGGCCGTCAAGGCCGCCTAGAGCGCGATCGGGCAGCGCCTCGGCAACGGCGAGCATGGCCTTGAGCGCCGTCACGGGTTTGTCGCGCCACAGCGCCTGGAACACGTCCGAGACCACGCACGGCACGTTCTTAAACCAGTTCTCGTCGCTGGCGGCCTTGCGGGCGCCCCTCACCTGGCCCTGCACGCTCTGCAGCAAGCTCTTGACGCCCGCAGTGGTCTTGCTGCGCGACAGGCGCATGTTCTTGTCGAAGCCGCGGGCGCTCGCGGCGTCGGCACCCGAAAGCGGGCTATAAATCCAGTCGGTAAGCTCCGGCGCGGGCCACCACTCGGTCTTGGAGGCGGTGCCCTCGTCGGCAGCCTTCATGCGCTCGATCAGATTGGCGAGTGCCGTGAACTGCCTGCCCGCGATGGACTGGGAAAACGCCGTGAACTCAGTCGTCTCGGCCGCAATGTGACGCGCCGCCAAACGGGCAGCGAGTTCGACGAACAGCTGGGGCGCCTGGGCGGAAACTACGAGCACGCGCGCGGGGTCGGCGTTCGTCGCGGCGCCGTCGCGCGACATGGACTCCTCGCATGCCGCGACCAGGTTCTCAAGAGCATCCACATAAGCGCGGGCGCGGGCATGGGGACCGGCCACCTCTATAAAAATAGGCTGAGCAGCAGGCGCAGAAGCGGTCTCGGACGCGCCGGCGTCCTCCCCCAACGGGGCGGCCTCAAACAGCACACCGCGGGCATCAAAGGCGGCAGCAAGTTCCTCGCGCATCGCCGCCTGCTCGCAAGCGAGCAGCACGACAACCTCTCCCCCGCGGTTCGCCACGGCCGACAACAGCTCGAGCAGACCATGCGTAAACGACGTGACACCACGCACGCAGACGGCGCGGGCGCACCCCGGCAGGTTGTTCGCTAGGGCTTCTGCCATCATATCGGCGGCTTCGCAGGGCTCGACCATGTCTCGACGGTCCAAACCGCCCGCGTAGGCACTCAACAGCTCGAACACACGGGCCTCGGCGTCGCTTTTGGGCTCGGGTTGAGCGGCGGCATCGCGGCAGCGTTCGTCGCCCGTCCCCGCCACGCCCGGCAACACGTCGCGGGCCATACGCGCAAGCATGCGTACCGTGCCTTGGCTGCGCGAGAGCGGCTGCAGAGCAGCGTCGTCGCGGCGGTCGATCATGTCCGAGAACAGCATCTGGCGCTGAAGGTTATCCACAAAGCTGCGGCCATCGCCCATAAGCTCCCACAGCGAGCGGAGCCACGATGTGGGCGTCTTGTAATCGACACCCAGTGAAACCCCGGCTTCTGCCGCATCATGACGGCACAAGTCGAGCTCGGCAAACGAGGGCGCCAACAGAACAGCGCGCCCGTGGCGGGCAACCAGGTCGGCCAGCAGAGCCGCCTCGGCATCGCTCAAATCCGTGCCGGCATTGGTGGTATAGATTCGAACAGGCATGGTCCTCCACTCAAACTGTTCGCAATATTCAACGCATCTATCCTACCCGCCCGCACGGACAACATGGCACCACACCAACATGTTTTGGCGCATCGGGGTCAGGCCACTTTGCACCAGATCCCCTCGATGATCCGTTTTCCTCCGTCCCCAAGGGATCGATTTCGACACACAAAAACCGCCCCCGAAGGGGCGGCTCCAGCTGATTCGTTTGTTGCCGTTGGCCTACTCGCCATCCTCCAGCTTAATGAGGATCTTACGGTAGCCACCGTACTCGCCGTTGAGCGCCTTGGAAACACGGCTCACCGTAGTGGACGAGGCGCCCGTGCGGGCCTGAACCTCAACATAGGGCTCGCCCTCATCCAGATAACGCGCGACCTGCAGGCGTTGCGAAAGATCGCAAATCTCGCGCGGCGTGCAGATATCGGTTAAAAACGCCTGGATATCCTTCTCGTCATCCAAAAGACTAAATGCGTGGACTAGCTGCTTGACATCAGGCTTGTCAAACATGTTCTCGATATTCATCGATCACCGCCAAACCCGCCATAAGGCATCGAAGTTGATACTGACATCGGGCATCGTTCACCCGTAATATGCAATAAAACTATGCATGGGCCATTTGCCCGTAGCAGTGTAGCACACCACCAAACTAAAGCGACAAGACTCTCTGTCAGCGGCACGTTTTTCAGGACGAACGCCGTTTTGAAACCGAATGCGCACGTAAGCTCCACGAATATCTGAGACAATGGGCGGCCGAACAAAGCGGCACATCCGCTCGGCCGTCCAAGCTGCCGCAGCAAGCCGTTTCACGCGACACCAACGCACCCTGCGCAAGAAAGGATTCACGCCATGCGCTTTATGCTTAACTGGCTCTTCACCTCGATCGCCATCGCGATCGCCACGTTCCTCGTCCCCGGTATCCAACCCTTCGGCTTTGCCGAGACCTGGGTCTGCTTTGCCTTTGTGGGACTGTTCCTGAACATTGTCGATTCGTTCGTCAAACCGTTCCTCACGGTCATCTCGCTGCCGCTCACGATCATTACGCTGGGCATTTTCCAGCTTGTCGTCAACAGCTTTATGCTTGAGCTCGCGAGTTACCTGTCGGTCAACCTGCTGGGCGTCGGCATCTCCATCGCCAGCTTTGGATCGGCCTTTATGGGCAGCATCCTGGTGTCCATCACGCGCAGCATCCTCGACAGCATCGCCGAGGACTAAAACGGCCATTCCGGCCGTGTCCGTCTCAACAGCCCAAAACGAAGGCCGCCCATCGCAAAAATGGGCGGCCTTCTTATTTGCCAAGTCTCAAAGGGCGAGAAAATCTACCATTTCCACCCCGTCCCCAAATGCAGGTGTGGGTTAGATGACGTAGTCGTAGCCATGGTTGGGAGCGACAAGTTGATCGAGCGTCACACCGTCGAGGTAGTCGTTGATGAGCTTGTCCAGGTTCTTCCACACGTCGAGCGTGGGGCACTCATCCGAACGCGAGCAGCCCTTGCAGTCGCCATCCAGGCAGGCGACCGGCGCCAGACTGCCCTCGGTCAGGCGCAAGATCTCGCCCACCGTGTATTGCTCGGGCGGGCGCGTGAGCACATAGCCGCCGCCCTTGCCGCGCATGCCCGAGAGCATGTTGGCGCGCACGAGCGTAGCCAAAATGTTCTCGAGATATTTCTCGGAAATCCCCTGTCGCGCCGCGATCTCTTTGAGCGGGATGCGACCGGCTGCCTGGTGCTCGGCCAGATCGACCATAACGCGCAGGGCATATCTGCCCTTAGTAGAAACCAACATGTATAGTGCTGCCTTTCGGTTATTTAGTCCGTAGAAATTCTAGCCGAAATATTGGTTTTGAAAATACCCGTTCCGGTCAAGATGGTTAATCGACTCGTAATAATCTTCTATTTCCTATTGCGTTACTAGGCTTTACTGTCTACTATGCTTGCCAACAGCAAAACGAACAACCCATAAGGTTTGTGGGTTTCGCTGCTACACACACCGTAAAACCACACGGTATCCAGTCATTTGAACACTTTGGAGGTTCACCATGAGCAATGTTTACACGTCCATCGATCAGCTTATCGGCCACACTCCGCTTCTGGAGCTCACTCACTTTGAGGCCGATGAGGACCTCAAGGCCCGCGTGCTCGTCAAGCTGGAATACTTCAACCCCGCCGGCTCCGTCAAAGACCGCGTCGCCAAGAACATGATCGACGAGGCCGAGAAGGCCGGCAAGCTCGTGCGCGGCGGCGACTACACCATCATCGAGCCCACGAGTGGCAACACCGGCGTCGGCATCGCCTCGGTGGCGGCGGCTCGCGGCTACAAGGTGATCATCACCATGCCCGAGACTATGTCCGTCGAACGCCGCAAGCTTATGCAGGCATATGGCGCACAGCTCGTGCTCACCGACGGTTCCAAGGGCATGAAGGGCGCCATCGCCAAGGCCGAGGAACTGCAGAAGGGGACGCCAAACAGCATCATCGCCGGCCAGTTTGTGAACCCCGCCAACCCCGCCATCCACAAGGCCACGACCGGCCCCGAGATCTGGGATGACACCGACGGCGAGGTCGACATCTTCGTCGCCGGCGTTGGAACCGGCGGCACCGTGACCGGCGTGGGTGAGTTCCTTAAGGAGCAGAACCCCGAAATCAAGGTCGTCGCCGTCGAGCCCGCCACTTCCCCGGTGCTCTCCAAGGGCCAAGCCGGCCCGCACAAGATCCAGGGTATCGGCGCCGGTTTTGTGCCCGACGTCCTCGACACCCAGGTCTATGACGAGATCATCCCCGTCGAGAACGACGACGCCTTTGCGACCGGCCGCGCCGTGGGCCACAAGGAGGGCGTGCTCGTGGGCATTTCGTCCGGCGCCGCCGTGTGGGCCGCGCTGCAGCTGGCCAAGCGCCCTGAGAACGAGGGCAAGACCATCGTGGCCCTGCTTGCCGACACCGGCGAGCGCTACCTGTCCACGGCGCTCTTCCAGGACTAGGGCCTGTCGCCCATAGGTTGAGCCCACGGACGAGCCGGTCTCCTCTCTCCCGGCAGTCTGAGCCCATCCAATCAGGGTGTCCCACGAGACGCCCGAACTTGCTACAATGTCTGCGGCGCGGAACCAGCCTCCCGCGCCGCTTTTCTTTTTTGGCCACATGCCACCAAGGAGAACCTCCCCATGCACAACAAGCGCGTGCTCGTCGCTATGAGCGGCGGCGTCGATTCCAGCGTGACCGCGTACCTGCTCAAAAGCCAGGGCTACGAATGCGTCGGCGCCACCATGCGCCTCACCTGCCCCGCGCCCGATCCCGCCACGGGCATGAGTAAGGTCGACCGCGACATCGCCGATGCGAAGGCCGTCGCCGAGCGTCTGGGGATACCCCACCATGTGCTCGACTTGCAGCAGACCTTCGACCACAGCGTTATCGAGCGCTTTGTGAACGCCTACCAGGAGGGGCTGACGCCCAACCCGTGCATCATCTGCAACCGCCACATAAAGTTTGGCGCGTTGCTCGGTGCGGCGCTGGACATGGGCTGCGACTACATCGCAACGGGTCATTACGCCAAAACAAGCCAGACAGTAGACGGCACCTGGCAGCTGCATCGCGGCGAAGATCCCAAAAAGGACCAGAGCTACTTTTTATATTCGCTTACGCAGGAGCGCCTGGCGCACACGATCTTTCCGCTGGCAGGCCTAGACAAAGAGCGCGACGTGCGCCGCATAGCCGCCGAGCAAGGCTTTACCAACGCCCAGAAGGCCGAAAGCGAGGACATCTGCTTTATTCCAGACGGTGACTACGCGGGCTATATCGAGCGCCGCTGCGGACATCCCGCTGCACCGGGCGACATTGTGTGGCGCGACGGCAGCGTGGTCGGACGCCATAACGGCGCGTTGCGCTATACCATCGGCCAGCGCAAGGGCTTGGGCGTCGCGATGGCGCATCCCGTGTATGTGACGGGCGTCGATGCCGCCAACAACACCGTGCATCTGGGCGAGGCCGAGGACCTAACGGCCACAGCACTCACGGCCGACGACTGGATCTGGAGCGCCCCTGCCGACCGCATGGAGGCAGAACTCGATGCCGGCGGCATTCGCGTGGGCGCCAAGTACCGTTACCGTCAGAAAGACCAAGCAGCGACCCTTACGCGCGGCGAAGACGGGCAAATGCTGCTGACTTTTGACGAGCCGCAGCGAGCCATCGCCCCCGGCCAGGCCGTTGTAGTCTACCACGGCGACATCGTCCTCGGCGGCGGCACGGTGACCGGCGCACTTAAGTAGCCCCATCCCCTTCATAAATTGCGGTGAAATAGGGACTGTTTAAGCGTTTAAAACCGCCAAACAGTCCCTATTTCACCGCAACTTAGAGAGGACGGCCTCGGTCGGTACTGCCGTATCAGCCGAGGCCGCTGCATCGCTAGCGCTGTACGTAGGCGCGGACGAGCTCGAAGGTGTTGCGCACGCCGTCCATGTGGCTACGCTCGTAGTTGTGGCTCGCATACACGCCGGGGCCGATCAGACCATGGCGAATGTCGTAGCCGGCAGAGAGCGTGGCTTCGACGTCCGAACCGTAATGCGGATACACGTCGATAGCGTAATCGAGCTCAAGCTCGCGCGCGATATTGGATAGCGCCGTCACCAGGTCGTAGTTGTACGGACCGCCCGAATCCTTGGCGCAGATCGACACCATGTGCTCGGTGCAGCCTAGGTCGTCGCCCACGCAGCCCATGTCAACGCTGATCATCTCGCGCGTGTCGGCCGGCACGAAGGCGCCGCCGTGGCCCACCTCCTCGTACACGGTAAAGAGCAGCGAAACCTTACGCGAAAGCGTCACCTCGCCAGCGGCGACGGCACGCGCCAAGCCCAACAAAATGGCGGCCGATAGCTTGTCATCCAGGAAGCGGCTCTTAATGTAGCCGCTCTCCGTCACCGTCGTGCGAGGATCCATAGCGATGATGTCGCCGGTCTGAATACCCAGCTCGAGCACATCGTCCTTGCTGTCGACGTTCTCGTCGAGCAAGATCTCCATGTTCTTCTCGATGGTCTTGACCGGCTCGTCGGCCACGTGCGCCGAAGGCTCGGTGTTAAGAACCACGCCCGTGTAGACATTGCCGTCGCGCGTGTAGACGGTGCAGTTCTCGCCATCGGCCGTAGACCACTGATGCCCACCGAGCGTCGTGGGGCGCAGGCGGCCATTGTCCTTAATGGAACGCACCATGGCGCCTAGGGTATCGACATGGCTCGCCAGTACGAGCGGCTCGCCCTCGCCGCCAAGCTCAACGAGCACGTTACCCTTATTAGAACGCTCAGGCCCAAACCCCATATCGCGCAGGGTCTCCATCAGATAATCAGTCGCCGCACGGGTATAGCCGGTAGGCGAAGCAATAGAAGTCAGCGTCTTAAGCTGTCCTGCGATATAGGAGAGCGTCTCCTCTAGAGAAGCATCAATATTAGAAGTCATATGCATCCTTCCAAGTAAAACTAAGACCGAGTCCCGATTTTAACCGTTCTGCACGTGCAATGCCCCAGGAGCCGAGCCGCCTCCAGACGTCCCCGCACCGGTTTTGTGCACGTGCACGGTTTACAATCTCAATCTTGCATAAATCCTATTGGTATTTGCATAGAAATGAGGCATCTTTTTGCTTCGTCTCAGGGTGCCCCACCTTGGACCGTGCAAAAAACGGAGTATTCAGCACCGTGGGCCCCAACGGCCCCATCACGAACGACAAAACGACGCGGTTACAGCAGTGTTGCAGGTCGTCGCAAAGCAGAAACTCAGTAACAACCCCCTCCACTCATCGATAGCCCGCCCACAATGGCTGTCGATGGGCGCCTGCGGATCACTACCGCCCATTCACAACGTTATGCATTTTTAAGAGCTTGTTGAATACTCCCAAAAA
>ERZ1108170.1594-NODE-1594-length-13743-cov-3.812537_pt1 | contig 13743 bp, 10 predicted proteins | sample MGYA00403705_ERZ1108170 | MGnify/ENA primary metagenome ERZ1108170 (study PRJEB35170, sample SAMEA104062422) | human gut metagenome | biome: human gut; feature: human-associated habitat; material: faeces | place: Denmark | collected 2012-06-15 ...
CCGCGCCAAAGTGATCCTCAAGGAGCTGGAGCAGAACAGCGTGCCTATCGAGTTTAAGGCGGAGGAAGCCATAGAGGAGGAGCCGGAGGAGGAAATTCAGTACAATTTCACCGCCAACGGCACCAACGAGATTTTGGAAATTCTAAAGACCGTAGACATTAACACTTTGACTCCGATTGAGGCTATGCAGACCCTGGATAACCTGCGCAAAAAGGCCCATGAGCTTAGCTAAAAACGGATTTCATTATAGAAAGGGCGGTGGTTCCATGCCGCAAATTCATATTTTACCCAAGTCCGTGTACCAGCTGATTGCAGCCGGCGAGGTGGTGGAACGCCCCGCCTCTGCAATTAAAGAAATGGTGGAGAATTCCATTGACGCTGGAGCCACCCGCATAACGGTGGAGATCCAGCACGGCGGCTCTACCTATATGCGCATTACGGACGACGGCTGTGGTATCGCAAGGGCGGATGTGCCCAAGGTGTTTATCAGCCATGCCACCTCCAAGATCGCAACCGAGGAGGATTTGAACGCCATCGGCACCCTGGGCTTTCGGGGTGAGGCCATGGCTTCCATCGGCGCAGTGGCGCAGGTGGAACTGCTCACCCGCACAGCAGAGGAGCAGGTGGGCACCCGCTATGTGATCGCCGGCGGGCAGGAACAAAGCTGCGACGACGCCGGTTGCCCGGTGGGCACCACAGTGGTGGTGCGGGATCTGTTCTTTAACACCCCTGCGCGCATGAAATTCTTAAAGAAAGATGTGACCGAGGGCAACGCGGTGGCCGGTGTGCTGGACGCGGTGGCGCTGAGCCACCCGGAGATCGCCTTTCGCCTGATCCGGGACGGCAAACAGACCCTGGTGACTCCCGGCAACAAGGACTTAAAGAGCACGGTGTACTCCGTGTTTGGCCGGGAACTGACCCAGTCGCTGATCCCGGTGCATTACAGCTATAACGGTATGGAGCTGGAGGGCTATGTGTCCAGCCCCCATGCCTCCCGCAAAAGCCGGGCCATGCAGTATTTTTTCATAAACGGTCGCCTGGTGAAGTCTAAGACCGCCTTGGCGGCGCTGGAGCAGGCGTATAAAAACAGCATTATGGTGGGGCGCTTTCCCGCCTGCGTGCTGAATATGACCGTCAACGCGGCGCTGGTGGATGTGAATGTGCACCCGGCCAAGATCGAGGTGCGCTTTGCCAACGAAAAGCCGGTGTTTGACCTGGTGTATTATGGGGTCAAGACCGCGATTGAGACCGGCGACAGTGTAAAGGAAGCGACCTTTGGCGGCGCCCCCGCAGCGGACGAGGTGGGACGCGCGTACCCGCCGGCAGGCAGTCGCAGCGCCAAGATCGACTTTTTCCGCAAAAAGGAAGAGAGCGTGCAAACGGTGCTGCAAACAGCGCCCCGCACGGACTTTTGGCAGACGGCGCAGGCAGGTGTGCCGTACCGTACCGCGCCCCAGGGACAGATTCCGGTGCAGCGAGCGGCAGAGCAAAGCGCAGCGCCGACGGCGCAAGAGCCGGCACCTGTAAAAGCAACCGAAATAAACGCCTCGGAACCCCAGGCTGCGCCGGTGGTACAGCGTGAGCGGGAAGTGCCCGCCCAAGCGCCCCCGGCAGTACCTACGCATGAGCGCGCAGAGTCGGCAGCGGCTGCACCGCCTTCGACGGAGACAGCGCCTGCCCCCACGGTGCAGGTGGTGGACGAGGACCGGAAGGCCCCGGCCTTCCGTGTAGTTGGCGAAGCCTTTAAGACCTATATACTTGTAGAGATAGAAAATAATTTATATTATATTGACAAGCACGCCGCCCACGAGCGGATGAATTTTGAAGCCCTGCGCCGGAGCGCGGAGATCCACAGCCAGTTGCTGCTGGCGCCGGTGACCGTGCGCTTGAACAAAGCGGAGCTGTCCGCCGTGGAGGAACATCTGGATCTGCTGCAAAAAGGCGGCTTTGAGGTGGAGATCTTTGGCACGGACGCGGTGCTGGTGCGATCGGTGCCCGCTATGCTGGACGGGGCAAATATTGCCGATCTGATCTGCGAGATCGCAGAGAAGCTGCTGGAGCACAAAACGGACATTGAGCCGGAAAAGCTGGACTGGATCTTCCATTCCACCGCTTGCCGCGCAGCGGTCAAGGCCGGTGATGTGACCAGCCCGGCGGAGCAGCGCCTGTTTGTTGAGAAGCTGCTGTCCATGCCGGATATTCGCTACTGCCCCCATGGGCGGCCGGTGATGATCAAGGTTAGCCGGTACGAGATTGAAAGACAGTTCGGCAGGGCGTGAGTATGAAGACAAAGGTACTTGTGGTGGCCGGCCCCACCGCCTCCGGCAAAACCGGTTTGGGCATTGCCCTGGCTCGGCGGCTGGACGGCGAGATTGTGTGTGCCGACTCTATGCAGATCTATACCGGTATGCCCATTGCCACTGCGGCGCCTACGGCAGCGGAGCGGCAGGCAGCGGTGCACCATTTGGCAGAGATTCTGCCCCCGGACACGCCTTTTAGCGTGGCTCAGTATTGCAACCTGGCAGCGGAGACGGTGGCGGATATTGCCGCCCGGGGTAAGGTGCCCATTTTGGTTGGCGGCACCGGGCTGTTTATTGACAGCTTCATTGACCACATTCAGTTTGCCCATGTGCAGACGAATCCGGACCTGCGCCGGGAGCTGCTGGCAAAGGACGGCGCGGAGTTGTACCGTACCTTGCAGCAGGTGGATCCCACGGCTGCGGCAGAAATACATCCGAATAACAAAAACCGGGTGGTGCGTGCACTGGAGCTGTACTATGCCGGTATTACCAAGACTGCACAGAATGCAGCCTCCCGCCGGGAGGACAGCCCTTATGAGGCACTGTATTTTGTGCTCCGCTACCGGGATCGGCAGGTGCTGTATGATCGGATCAATGCCCGGGTGGACGCCATGCTGGCCGCCGGATTGGTGGAGGAAGCACGGCAGGCCTACGCCGCTTGCGGTCCTACGGCACGGCAGGCCATTGGGCACAAGGAACTGCTGCCGTATTTAGAGGGCAGCGAGCCGCTGGAGACAGCGGTAGAACGGCTCAAGCAGGAGACCCGCCGCTACGCCAAGCGCCAGATCACTTGGTTTAAGCGCCGGCAGGGAACTGTGGTGCTGGAGCCGGATACCATGGATACAGAGCGCCTGATCGCCGCAGCGACGGCGCAGGCAGAGGATTTTCTTTATGGCAAAGACAAAGGAAAAAGAGCATAAAAGCCGTAAAAAGCTCAGTCGCACCGCCAAGGAGAACTGGGCCATCGGCATTGTGGCGCTGCTGATTTTGTCTGTGGTGGCGTATGAGTGCTATACTGCTACCCATGTGCGGCTGCAAACCTACACCGCCAAGGAGACCACCGTGTACCGTACCATTGAGACCACGGCACTGGCGGTGCGAGAGGAGCACGCGGTTAGCGGCCCCGGCGGTGTGACGGTGCAATGCGTTGCCGACGGCGAGAAGATTGCCAAGAACGGCAAGGTGGCTCTGCGCTTTCAGTCTGAGGCGGACGCTAAGGCGTACAGCCAGCGCACCGCCTTAAAGGAGAAGCTGCAGCACTACCGGGATATGGAAAATAAGAGTACCGCCACCGCCACGGATATTACCGCCGTGGACAATGAGGCGGTGCAGAATGTAAATGATTACATACGGGCGCTGGCCCAATCGGATCTGACTGGGGCAAGTACCGCGGCGCAGGAGATGAACGACACCTTTACCCGCCGCCAGATGATGATCGGCACCAGCATTGACTTTGCGGCGCTGAAAAAGGATTTGCAAAGTCAAATGGACGAATTGGGCTCTGCAGAGCCGATCGGCTCCGTAACTACGGCGGTAAGCGGCGTTTTCTCCGGCTACACGGATGGGTGCGAGAGCGTTTTTGATTATGATCAGGTGACGGAGATGACCGCTGCCGATCTGGATAAAGCCTTAAAGACTGCCGAGAGCGCTAAGGGCGACACCGGCGCCTTAGGCAAGGTGATCACCAGCTATGCTTGGTACTTTGTGTGCAAAGCGGATGTGGCGGACCTGCAAAAGGTGCAAAACGGCACGCGACTGGATGTGGCTATTAAGGACAGCGACCGGGTGCTTTCCTGCACCGTGGTCAGCGGCGCGGACACCAAGCCCGGCGCCACGCAAACGGTTCTGGTGCTCCAGTGTGAGAATATGGACTCGGATATTGCCGCCTATCGGGCGGAGGATATAGAAATTCGCACAGCTTCCTATACCGGGATCAAGGCCCCCGCTGCCGCCGTGCATGTGAGCGACGGTAAAAAGGGCGTGTATGTGCTGGTGGCCGGACAGGTGAAATTCCGTCCTGCCACGGTGCTGTATTCCGGCAAGGATTATGTAATACTGGCGTATGACGCCCAGAATAAAGACGGTATTCGCCTTTATGACGAGATCATCACAGAAGGGAAGGATCTTTATAATGGAAAAGTTTATACCTGATCCGGCACGGCTGCAAGCCGTTGAGGAGAACTGGAAGCAGGTCTTAGATCGGGTGCAGGAGGGCGCCGTCAAAAGCGGTCGCGATCCCCGAGAGGTTCGCCTGATGGCAGTGACCAAGACCGTGGAGCCGGTGTACATTAACCGGGCGCTGGATCTAGGCGCCGATTTGATCGGCGAGAATCGGGTGCAGGAATACCTGGGCAAGCGGGATGCGTTGCACTTGGATGGGGTGGAAAAGCACCTGATCGGTCGACTCCAGACCAATAAGGTTAAGTATATTGTGGGTCAGGTGGATATGATCCAGTCGGTGGATTCTATGAAACTGGCCCAGGAGATTTCCAAGCAGTCCGTTAAGCACGGCGTGACCACCCGGGTACTGGTGGAGGTGAACATCGGCCGGGAGGAAAGCAAAAGCGGCATTATGATCGAGGCATTGCCCGAGCTGCTGGAAGAAGCGGCCCAGTTGCCCGGTTTGCAGATCAAGGGCTTGATGTGGATTCCCCCCATTTGTGAGACGGAGACACAGGTGCGCAAATATTTTGAGACAATGCATCAATCTTTCATTGACATTAAAGACAAAAAACACCATAATATAGACATGGATATTCTGTCTATGGGTATGAGCGGCGATTTTGAGGCCGCCATTGCCGAGGGTTCCACGCTGGTGCGTGTCGGCTCTGCCATCTTCGGCGCCAGACAATACCGTTAAGGAGAGGCGAATATGGGTTTACTGGATAAGTTCAAAGAGATCATTACCGAGAATGATGATGATTTTGACGATTACTATGACGACGACAACCGGGACTACGGTCTGGCTGCCCCGGAGCGGGCAGAGCGACAGGAGCGCCCCCGGCACGAGCGGGCGCCTAAGCCGGAGCGCCAGGAACGCCCTCGCAGCAGAGGACGGGACGATAAGGTGGTCAATATCCACACCACCACCCAGTTGCAGGTGGTGCTGGTGAAGCCGGAGCGGTTTGAAGAGGCTGCCTCCATCGGCGACAATTTGAATGCCAAGCGTACGGTGGTGTTGAATTTGGAGAGCACCAACCGAGATATTGCGCGCAGACTGCTGGATTTCCTCAGCGGCGTGGCGTATGCCAACAACGGCCAGATCAAGCGGGTAGCCAACAGCACCTATATCATTACGCCTTACAATGTAGATGTAATGGGCGATCTGATCGATGAGCTTGAGAACAACGGCATGTTTATGTGAGGAGAGAAGGAGAGAGAATATGATTACACCCAGCCAAATTCGAGAGAAAAATCTGTCTACCGTGCAAAGCGGTGGATATGATAAGGAAGAGGTTAATGCCCTGTTGGCCCAGATCGTCGAGTCTTACCAGGCTGTGTACGATGAGAACAAAGAGCTTTACCGCAAAATGGAAATTCTTGCCGGCAAGATTGAGGAGTACAGAAGTGAAGAGGACTCTATCAAGACCGCACTGATCACCGCCCAAAAGATGGCGGATCGCATTGCCAAGGACGCCAAGGAAAAGGCGGAGGAGAAGTTGAGCGCCAGCGCAGCCACCGCACAGCAGACGGTGACGGACGCCAAAGAAAAAGCGGACAAGATGGTGGCCGAGGCCCGCACCTATGCCGCCAACTTTACCAAGGAGAAGCAGGACGCTGCCGAGTCCATTATTACCGAGGCGGAGGCCAAGGCCAATGACGCCATTGACGGCGCCAAGGTTGTGGCTCAGGAAATGCTCAACCAGGCCAAGCAGCTGTCTGAGGAGCTGATGAGCAAGGCGAAGAGCGAAAAAGCCTATCACGAGCAGCTGATTGAAAAGCTGCGCAGCGAGTCTAAGAGCTTTAAGGACAGCTTGCTGTCCCTATATGAGAGCCAGATGGATCGCCTGGGCGATATGGTAGATCTGAAGCCCCAGGTGGACGAGGATCAGGCGCACATTGACTCTGTGGAGAGCGAGATGAACCAGATCATCTCCAATATTGACGAGATCAACAAACTGCAAAGCCAGACGGTCGACGCACCGACGGAGGAAGCCGCGGCACAGGCGCCGACAGCAGAGAATACCAAGGGCGACACAGACGATGACCAGGTGGATCAGATCATTGACGAGATTGAGGAGAAGCAGGCGCCCGCAGCCAGCCCGGAGGAGGTCAGCAGCGCGCTGAACGCCTTTACCGAGGACGAAATCACTCCGCTGGACGAGAACGCCCCCACCATCAGCGAGATCGACGAGGAACCGGAGCTGGAGCAGGTGCCCCCGCAGCAGGAGGAAAAGACCTTGTTTGACGACCAGGCCGCTATGCCCTTTGAGGATTATTTTCATGTAAAGAGCGGCGACGAACGCACCAGCGAGACCATTTCCCTGACCGCTCCGGACGAGGACGAGTACGAGGAGAAAGAGGGCTCTTCCAAGCTGCGCGGTTTCTTTAAGAAGAAAAAATAATTTACATACACAGTAGGAGTAACAAGAAGCATGGATTATAACCAAACACTGAATTTACACAAGACCGACTTTCCCATGCGGGCAGCTTTGCCCCAGCGGGAGCCGGAATTCCTGAAAGCATGGGAAGAAAACGACCAGTACCGTCAGCTGATGCAGCACAACGAGGGCAAGCCTCTGTTTGTGCTCCACGACGGACCTCCGTACGCCAACGGTGATATTCATATCGGCCACGCCATGAACAAGACCTTAAAGGACTTTATTGTGCGCTACAAGAATATGACCGGATTCCAGTCTCCCTATGTGCCCGGCTGGGATACCCACGGCCTGCCCACAGAGCTGAAAGCCAGAAAGCAGGCGGGCATCGGCGCCGGCAGCGACATTTCCGATCTGGAATTGCGCAAGATTTGCCGAGAGACCGCGCTGAGTTATGTGGATATTCAGCGGGAGTCCTTTAAGCGCCTGGGCGTGATCGGCGAGTGGGACCACCCGTACATCACCCTAACCAAGGACTTTGAGGAAGAGCAGATTAAGGTATTTGCCACCATGGCTTCTCAGGGCCATATCTACAAGGGCTTAAAGCCTGTGTATTGGTGCCCGGACTGCAAGACCGCCCTTGCCGAGGCGGAGATTGAGTACGGCGAGGATCCCTGCCATTCTATTTATGTAAAGTTCAATGTAACGGACGATATGGGCAAGCTCACTGCACTGGGTGCGGACCTGAGCAAGACCTATTTCGTGATTTGGACCACCACCACCTGGACCCTGCCGGCCAACGTGGCCATCTGCGTAGGCCCCAACTTTGAGTATTCTCTGGTCAAGAGCGGCGACGAGTTTTATGTGATGGCTACCGACCTGGTAGACGCCGCTATGGCGGACCGGGGCACCACGGACTATGAGACCGTGGGTGTGATCCAGGGCAGCGAGCTGGAGTATATGAAAACCCAGCACCCGTTTATTGACCGCACCTCTTTGGTGATCGTGGGCGATCATGTAACGCTGGAGAGCGGTACCGGTTGCGTACACACGGCACCGGGTCACGGTGTGGATGACTTTATCGTGTGCCAAAAGTACCCGGAGATCCCCACCGTTGTACCGGTGGATGCCGAGGGCAGACTGACGGAGGAGGCCGGACAGTTCGCTGGGCTGACCACCGATGAGGCCAACAAGCCCATTGCGGAGCATTTGGAAAAAATCGGCGCTTTGTTTGCGCTGAAAAAGATCGTCCACCAGTATCCCCATTGCTGGCGTTGCCATAAGCCCATCATTTTCCGCGCCACCTCCCAGTGGTTCTGCTCGGTAGATGATTTTAAGGAAGCTGCTGTGGCTGCCACCGAGGATGTGCAGTGGTATCCGGCCTGGGGCAAGGACCGTATGCAGTCCATGATCCAGGAGCGCGCCGATTGGTGCATCTCCCGTCAGCGTAAGTGGGGTGTGCCCATTCCCGTATTTTATTGTAAAGACTGCGGCAAGGAGATCGTGGATAAAGATCTGATGCTGCGGGTATCTAAGATCTTTGGTCAGGAAGGCTCTGACGCCTGGTTCGCCCACGAGGCGGAATATTTCCTGCCGGAGGATTATAAGTGCCCCCACTGCGGCGCACAAAAGGGCTTTGAAAAAGAAAGCGACATTATGGATGTGTGGTTCGACTCCGGCTCCAGCCATGCAGCGGTGCTTAAACAGCGCCCTTATTTGAAGTGGCCGGCAGATGTGTACCTGGAGGGCGCCGACCAGTACAGAGGTTGGTTCCAGTCCTCTTTGCTCACCAGCGTAGCCGCCGGGCAGCCTGCACCCTTTAAGCAGATCATCACCCACGGCTGGACTGTAGACGGTGAAGGCAAGAAGATGAGTAAGTCCCTGGGCAACGGTATTGACCCGGCGGACATTATCAACCAGTACGGCGCGGATATTCTGCGTTTGTGGGTGGCTTCTTCCGATTACCACGCCGATGTGCGTATCAGTAAGGAGATCTTGAAGCAGCTGTCGGATAATTACAGAAAGATCCGCAACACCGCCCGTTATTGCCTGGGCAACCTGTATGACTTTGACCCGGACAAGGATATGGTGCCCAACGATCAGTTGGAAGAGTTGGATAAATACGCGCTGATGAAGCTGGACCAGGTGCTGGCTACCGCTCGCGGCGGGTACGAGGTGTACGAGTACCACACCGCCGCCCACGCGCTGCACAACTTCTGCGTGGTGGATATGTCCAACTTCTATCTGGACGTCACCAAGGATCGTCTGTACTGCACCAACGGTGCTGCCCGCAAGGCCGCACAGACCACCATGTACAAAATCCTGGTGGCTCTGGATAAGATCATTGCCCCCATCCTGTGCTTCACCAGCCAGGAGATCTGGGACTTTATGCCTAAGACCGAGGGCATGAACAAGTATGTCGTGTTCGAGGACATGCCCAAGGCCGGTCAGTATGCTGCCGACGATGCCTTCAAGGCCAAGTGGGCTCAGCTCATCGCTGTGCGTGACGAGGTCAAGAAGGTGCTGGAGCAGGCCCGTGCCGAAAAGATCATCGGTGCTTCTCTGGAAGCTGCCGTTACCCTGTACTGCAATGATGCCGTCTATGATCTGCTGAACAGCATCCCCATGGATGAGCTGGCCGACCTGATGATCGTCTCCCAGGTGGAGCTGGTCAAGGGCGAAGGCGGTGCTGCCAGCGCCGTCGAAGGCCTGGGCGTTGCAGCGGCCCACGCCACCGGCGAAAAGTGCGAGCGCTGCTGGAAGTATTCTTCTTCCATCGGCAGCCATGCCGCACATCCCACCCTGTGCGCACGCTGCGCCAGCGTTGTGGAAGCCTAAGCGTTCCGCATAAAACAATGTTTTAAAGGGCGGCGCTCCCTTATACCGGGGAGCGCCGTTTTTTATACTGAATGATTTTGGGAGTATCCTATGGCATTTGTTGTTTTTAATCTGCTCGCGGCTGCGGCACTCATTGGCATCGATCAGGCCATCAAGCTGTGGGCCACCAATGTGCTGCAGCCCATTGGTGCAATGCCGCTGATCCCCCATGTGGTGGAGCTGCGGTTCGTGCTCAACCCGGGCATGGCGTTCAGCCTGCTCAGCGGCAAGCAGCTGTTCCTCATCATCGCTACCAGCATAGCGCTGATCTTTGTGGCCTACGGGCTGTTCTTCCGCAGCCGCGGCAGATACCTGCAGCAGGCCGCACTGCTGCTGATCCTTGCCGGCGGCATCGGCAACCTGATCGACCGTGTGCTCAACGGCGAGGTAGTGGACTACATCAATCTGCTGTTCATGCAGTTTGCGGTGTTCAATTTTGCGGATATCTGCGTGTGTGTGGGCGTGGGCCTCTGGGTGCTGGTAATTTTTCTGGAAGAGCTGCACGCTGAGAACGGGCAGTCCCCGAAGGAGCAGTGAGCCATGGAACAGCGTGAATTTGTGGTGGAGCAGGAGACGGCGGGCCAGCGCATTGACCGCTTCCTCAGCGGTGAGGACACTGGCCTGTCCCGCTCGGCGCTGCAGGCACTGGTAGCTGACGGCCATGTGCAGTGCAACGGCAAGACCGTGGCCAAAAGTCTCAAGCTGAAAGCAGGGGACACCGTGCTGCTGGAGATCCCGGACGCAAAGCCCATCGAGGCCGTTCCGCAGGAGATCCCGCTGGATATCGTGTATGAGGATGCCCACCTGCTGGTGGTCAACAAGCCCAAGGGCATGGTGGTGCACCCGGCCCCCGGCAACCCGGACGGCACCCTGGTCAACGCCCTGCTGTGGCATTGCAAGGGCAGCCTGTCCGGCATCGGCGGCGAGATCCGCCCCGGCATCGTGCACCGCATCGACAAGGACACCAGCGGCCTGCTGGTGGTGGCTAAGGATGACGCCACCCACATCGGCCTGTCGCAGCAGATGGCGGTCCACAGCGTGGAGCGTGCCTACAATACCATCGTGTACGGCGGCTTTGCACAGGATGAGGGCTTTGTGGAGTCCAATCTGGGCCGCAGCAAGACCGACCGCAAAAAAATGGCGGTCTACCCCGCCGGGGAACCCAACACCAAATACGCCTATACGGGCTATAAGGTACTGGAACGGCTGGGGGAGTTCACCATGCTGGAGTGCCGCCTGAAAACCGGCCGCACCCATCAGATCCGTGTGCATATGGCCTCCATCCATCACCCGGTGGCGGGCGACCCCGTATACGGCCCCCACAACTGCATCACCAGCCTGCACGGGCAGTGTCTGCACGCCAAAACGCTGGGGTTTGTCCACCCCATCACCGGGGAGCACCTGCGCTTCGACTCAGACCTGCCGGACTATTTTACCCATTTTCTTGCAACGCTCAGGAGGAAGAATCCATGAACCAATCCCTTGCCAACAAGCTGGTCCTCTGTGATCTGGACAACCTCCTGCTTGGCCCGGATGGCAACCTGACCCAGGTCGTGCGGGATGTGCTGCAGCTGTTTTCCAGCCGCGGCGGCCGGTTCACCGTCTTTTCCCAGCGCACGCCCAAGGCAGTGCGGGCTCTGTTGGGCAGCGTGCGTCTCTCGGCCCCGGCACTGGTGTGCGGCGGCACACTGGCCTATCATTTTGTGGACGGCTCCCGCCAGCCGCTGTGCAGCTTTGCCGGGCAGGATGCCGGTCTGTTCGCCAGCCTGCCCAGTGCGGCCGGTGTGGGCATTGCCCTGCAGATGCAGGATGGCTCCACCCGCGTGCTGCGCATGAGCCATGCGCTGGAGCAGCACCTGCAGCAAGAGTGGACCCCCTATCTGCTGGCCAATGCGGCGGATATCCGCCCGGATGAGGTGCTGCGAGCCCTGGTGTACCAGGACAACCGCAGCATCCCTCTGACGTCCCTGCTGGAAAAGGCACTGGGTGACAGCACCGCCGCCCTGCTGGGTGAGCGTGCGGCCCCGGACCTGCTGCGCCTGACCCCGCGGACGGTTTCGGGTGCGGAGATGCTGCAGGCCGTGTGCACGCCGGTGGGCATTGCCCCGGAAAATGTGCTGGTGCTGGCGGGCAGTATGCCCATGCTGGAGCTGGTGCGGGCCGCAAGCCGGAGCGCTGCGGCGGCCGATGCCCCGGCGGAGCTGCGCCTTGCCGCAAAGCAGGTCACCCTGACCGATGCTGCCGGCGGCGCTGCCGTGGAGGTTTTGTACCGCATGGTGCGGGATGCTGAAAAATTGGCGTAAAATTTGTGTAAGTTCCCTTGCAATTTTCCTGCAAGGGACTTTCTTTTTGGAAGGATTTCGGGTAGAATGAGAGAAACGCATCTGTGCACCGCCCTCCGGCGGGAGATCCTTTTTATAGCAGCCTGTGCAGCCGCTGCGGTGCTGTGCGTGGGGCTGGCGTTCTGGTTTGCGGTGCCGCAGCAGCCTTCACAGAAGCAGCTGCCGCCGGACAGCACACCGCTGTCGGAGCACTGGTATGTGGACCTGAACACGGCGGATGCTGCTGTCCTGTGCACCTTGCCGGGGGTCGGGCCCAGCCACGCCCGGGCATTGATCGAGTACCGGCAGCAGCACGGCCCCTTTGCCCGCGTTGCCGACGCTGCGGCCGTGCCGGGCCTGACGGAGGACCTTGTGGCCTCCTGGGAAGGGCAGGCAACGGTAAACACACCTGCACAAACGATGCCGTAAGGCACAAAGGGGAATGAATATGAGCGACGAGACCATTTTTATCAACCGGGAACTGAGCTGGCTGGACTTCAACCGCCGGGTCCTGGCTCTTGGCAAGGACAAGAACGTGCCCCTTGCCGAGCAGGTCAAATTCCTGGCCATCTACGGCTCCAATCTGGACGAATTCTTTATGGTGCGCGTCGGCTCTCTGCAGGAGCGCGCTAACCTGGAACAGAGCAAGAGCAAAAAGGAAAAGCGCGAGAACAAGACCAACATGACCGCAGCCGAACAGTTGGCAGCCATCATGCCCAAGACGGCCCAGCTGCAGGCGGACTGCGACAAATACTATGCCAAAGCGTTGGAAGAGCTGGCCGGGTGCGGCTACCGCAAGGTGGATTTTGACCACCTGAGCAAGGAGGATGAGCGCTTCTGGAAAAAATACTTCCAGACGGAGCTGTTCCCCATTCTCAGCCCGCAGATCGTGGACAGCCGCCACCCGTTCCCGTTCCTGCGCAACAAGGAGATCTACCTGGGTGTCCTTTTGCGGGAGAAGCATCCCAATGCCCAGAGCCTGGGCATCATCCCCATCTCCAGCCAGATGGAGCGGCTGCACTTTGTCAAAAAGGACGGCGAAACGCAGTTTGCACTGGTGGAAGAGCTGGTGCTGCACTATGCGTCCAGCATCTTTGGCAAGGAGAGCATCCTGGAAAGCTGCCTGTTCCGGGTCACCCGCAATGCGGACATCGACGTCAAGGAAGGCATGATGGATCACGACATCGACTATCGTGAGATCATGACCGAGCTGCTCAAGCGCCGCCGCAAGCTGGCGGCTGTGCGCCTGCAGGTCACGCCGGAGGCCGCCCCGGAGGTGCAGCGTTTGCTGTGCAGCCGTCTGGAGCTGTCGGGCAAGCGAGTCTTTGTGCAGAAGAGCCCGCTGGACCTGAGCTTTTTCTACAAGCTCACCGGGCGCATTGAAGCAGAGGACCACCCCGGCCTGTTTTACCCGGCTGCCCGGCCCATGCTGCCGCCGCCAGACTATGATCTGACCGAGGAAGTGCAGAAGCACGATGTGCTGCTGAGCTACCCGTACCAGTCCATCCGGCCCTTCATCGACATGCTCAAAAAGGCCGCCCGTGACCCGGATGTCATCTCCATCAAGATGACCCTGTACCGCATGGCGCGGGAATCGCAGATCGTGCAGGCCCTGATGGAAGCCGCCGAAAACGGCAAGGAAGTGGTGGCGCTGGTGGAGCTGCGCGCCCGCTTTGACGAGCAGAACAACATCGACTGGTCCAAGCA
>ERZ1108170.1595-NODE-1595-length-13735-cov-8.888596_pt1 | contig 13735 bp, 9 predicted proteins | sample MGYA00403705_ERZ1108170 | MGnify/ENA primary metagenome ERZ1108170 (study PRJEB35170, sample SAMEA104062422) | human gut metagenome | biome: human gut; feature: human-associated habitat; material: faeces | place: Denmark | collected 2012-06-15 ...
TCGCCTACGCCATCACGGTGCACAAGAGCCAGGGCAGCGAGTTCCCGGCGGTGATCCTGCCGGTGGCGCAGGTGCCGCCCCGGCTGTGTTACCGGAACCTGTTCTACACCGGTGTCACCCGCGCACGGAAGCTCTGCATCGTGACCGGGCGGCGGGATGTCGTGAACCGGATGATGGGCAATGTGCGCCAGAACCTGCGGTACAGCGGCCTGTGCACCCTGCTGCAGCAGGCTCTGCCCGCTGAACAGCAGAAACTTGAGGAATGACGCAGGAAACCGCTGCTTTGTGCAAGAACGCGGGTGTACTTTTCCGCACGGTTATGTTATACTATAATGTGTTTGATTACCCGGCCGGGGAGCCCGGCATTCAGATAGGAACAGGGAAAGCAGAGAAAGGATCTTCGTATTATGGCACAGAATGATATCGGTATCGACCTTGGTACCACGACCATCATCATCGCGCAGGAGGGCACCGGCGTGGTGCTCAATCAGCCCAGCGTGGTGGCGGTGGATACCCGCAAGAACTCGGTGCTGGAGGTCGGCGACAAGGCGCTGGCCATGGTGGGCCGCACCCCGAACTATATTTCCGCGATCTTCCCGCTGAAGGACGGCGTCATCAGCGACCACACCATGACCCGCGAGCTCATCTGCCGGTTCGTCAATCAGGTGTACAGCTCCCACATGGTCAAGCCCCGCGTGGCGGTCTGTGTGCCTGCGGCCATCACCGGCATCGAGAGCGACGCCGTGGTCGAGGCGGTCATGGCCGCCGGTGCGCGTCAGGTCTACCTCATTGATGAGCCCATCGCCGCAGCCCTCGGCTCCGGCATCGACATCACCCAGCCCGACGGCCGGATGATCATCGACATCGGCGGCGGCACCACGGACATCGCGGTGCTGAGCCTGGGCGGCAAGGTCAAGGCCACCAGCGTCCGCGTGGCGGGCAACCACTACGATGACGAGATCTTGAAGCATGTGCGCAACAAGTTCAGCATCGCCATCGGTCAGCGCACCGCCGAACAGCTGAAAAAGAACGTGGCCTGCTGCCCCCAGAAGGCCGATTTCAACGAGACGATGGAAGTCAAGGGCCGCAGCCTGCTGACCGGCCTGCCCATCCGGGTGAACGTCTCCACCAGCGACCTGTACGAGCCGGTCATGATGCTGAGCGAGCAGATCGGCACGGCGGCCCATCAGGTGCTGGAAAAGACCCCGCCGGAGCTGGCCGGCGATATCTTCCGCAACGGTGTGGTGCTGACGGGCGGCGGTGCCCAGCTGCAAGGCCTGCCGGAGTACCTGAGCCAGGAACTCAAGGTCAACGTGGAGGTCTCGCCCGACCCTGTGAACTGTGTGGCGCTGGGCACGGCCATGAGCCTGAGTGTGCGCGACCGGCTGGAGACCGGCTTTACGGACGCGACCCCCCGCATCGGCCGCCGCTGAGCGAAAAGACGTACTTCACGGTTTGGAAAAAATTGCGATATTTTTTGTTCATCGTTGTTGAATCGGGGCGGAAAATATTGTATAATATTTTCAAATCGGTTTTTGCGGGCGGAGCCATGCGCTTTGGCCGCAGAAGAATAAATGACTAGGAGGAAGAACATGAATCTGGGTTCTGATGTGGTTATCACCATTACCGGTATCGTATTGGTGTTTGCCATCCTTGTCCTGCTGATGGCGATCATCACGCTGGAGGGCAAGATCTTCGACGGCATGAATGTCAGGAAGGCAGCGGAAAAGGCTGCACCCAAGGCTCCCGCTGCAAAGCCGGCCGCACCTGTTCAGCAGGCTGCTGCTCCTGCTCCTGTGGTGGAAGAGGGCATCCCCGGCGATGTGGTGGCTGCGATCATGGCAGCGATCCACGCAATGGGCAACGGAAAGTACACCCTCAAGGCCGTGCGCCGCAGCAAGAATGGCTGGGGCAAGGCCGGTGTCAACGACACCACCGCACCTTTTTAACACAGGAGGAAGAACATGACACAGTTTATCAGCACTCTGGTCGGTATTTTCCAAAGCTCTGGCTTCGCCCGCTTCGGCGAGCCGGGCGGCTACCTGTACGCAATCATGATTTGCGTCGGCTGCTTCTTGCTGTACCTGGCCATTGTGAAGGAATTTGAGCCCCTGATCCTGCTGCCCATGGCGTTCGGCATGATCCTTGCCAATCTGCCCGGCAGCGGCATCATCCACATGCAGTATTTCGTCGGCGATGGTCTGGAGCACCCGATGTGGGTCGAGATCCTGAACAACGGCGGTCTGGCCGATATGCTCTACATGGGCGTCAAGCTGGGCATCTACCCGCCGCTGATCTTCCTGGGCATCGGCACCATGACCGACTTTGCACCCCTGATCTCCAACCCCAAGAGCCTGCTGCTGGGCGCTGCCGCACAGTTCGGCATCTTTGGTACTTACATGGGTGCCCGTCTGCTGGCCGCTACCGGTCTGGTGGACTTCACCCAGAAGCAGTCTGCTGCCATCGCCATCATCGGCGGTGCAGACGGCCCGACCGCGATCTTCGTCACCTCCCGTCTGGCACCGGAGCTGCTGGGCAGCATCGCCGTGGCAGCATACAGCTACATGGCGCTGGTGCCTGTCATCCAGCCGCCCATCATGAAGGCTCTGACCACCAAGAAAGAGCGTACCGTCGTGATGAAGCAGCTGCGCACTGTGAGCAAGACCGAGAGGATCGTCTTCCCCATCATGGTCACCATCATCGTTTCCCTGATCGTTCCGGATGCCGCCGTCCTGGTTGGTATGCTGATGCTGGGCAACCTGATGAAGGAGTCCGGTGTTGTGGACCGCATCCAGAAGACCGCCGGCAATGAGCTGATGAACATCATCACCATCTTCCTGGCGCTGTCCGTTGGCTGCACCACCTCTGCCAACACCTTCCTGAACACCCGCACCCTGTTCATCATCGTGCTGGGTCTGATCGCATTCTCCTTCGGCACCGCTGCCGGTGTTCTGTGCGGCAAGGTCATGTATGCACTGACCGGCGGCCAGGTCAACCCCCTGATCGGTTCCGCAGGTGTTTCCGCTGTTCCGATGGCGGCCCGCGTTTCTCAGAAGGTCGGCCAGAGCGAGAACCCCTCCAACTTCCTGCTGATGCACGCCATGGGCCCCAACGTCGCTGGCGTGATCGGTTCCGCCGTTGCTGCTGGTATTCTGATCAACATCTTCGGCTAAGCCCTGTTTTGGCAAATTGAGGATCCCAAACCGCCCATCTGTCGGCACTGCGCCGCAGATGGGCGGTTTTTTATGCGGTAAACTCTGTGCAATAGGGATGAAATGTGATATACTATACCTTAGTGATTCATGGAAAATAGCTTAAAGAACAGGTGAAACAATGGCAATTGATCTCAGGCAGGAATTTTGCGCGCTGCGCGATACCTACATTGAAAAACAGTTCGGCCGCCTGAACGCGATGCAGCGGGAGGCTGTGTTTACCACCAACGGCCCGCTGCTGATCCTGGCAGGCGCCGGAAGCGGCAAGACGACCGTGCTGGTCAACCGCATCGCGAACCTCATCCGCTTTGGTGCGGCGCACGGCTCCCAGTGGGTGCCCCGCGAAGTGACCGAGGACGACGTCAAGGCGCTGCGGATGGCCATCATGACAAACACCGATGCCCCTTTCTGGCTGGACGGGATGCTCCGCAAGGATGCGGTGCGCAGCTGGAACGTGATGGCAATCACCTTTACGAACAAGGCGGCAGGGGAGCTGAAGGAGCGTCTGCGGAACATGCTGGGCGGCGAAGAGGGCGACGAGGTGTTCGCCTCCACCTTCCACTCGGCCTGTGTGCGCATCCTGCGCCGCTGGGCGGAGGAGATCGGCTACCCCCGCAGCTTTACCATCTACGACACCGACGACGCCCAGCGCGTGATGAAAAGCGTATACAAAGAGTTGAGCATCGACGACAAATTCTTTCCGGTCAAGAGCGCCATCAACCAGATGAGCCGCTGGAAGGACCAGCTCGTCAGCCCCGAAGAGGCTCTGCGCACCCCGGCGCGGGATACGAAAGGGGCGCTGGCGGCCAAGGTCTATGCGGCCTACGAAAAGAAGCTGAAGGACGCCGGTGCGTTCGATTTCGATGACCTCATCTACCAGACCGTCCAGCTGCTGGCCGGGCACGAGGAGGTGCGGCAGTTCTACCAGAACAAATACCGCTATCTGCTCGTGGACGAATACCAGGACACCAGTGTGGCACAGTTCCGCCTGGTCAGCCTGCTCACCGGGCCGGAAAAGAACATCTGCGTCGTCGGCGACGATGACCAGAGCATCTACCGGTTCCGCGGTGCCACCATCGAGAACATCCTCAACTTTGAGCGCATCTATCCCGGCACAAAGACCATTCGTCTGGAGCAGAACTACCGCTCGACCTCCAATATCCTGAACGCCGCCAACTGCGTCATCCAGCACAACACCGAGCGCAAGGGCAAGACCCTCTGGACGAAGAACGGCGAGGGCGACAAGGTGCAGGTCTACACGGCGGAGAACGAGCAGGATGAGGCCATGCACATCGCGGATGTCATCGGTCAGCACCTCAAAGAGGGCGGGCATCTGGCAGACCACGCGGTGCTCTACCGGATGAACGCGCAGTCGGCCCCCATCGAAAGCTACTTCACCCGCGCCGGCATCCCGCATAAGATCGTGGGTGGCCAGCGCTTCAACGACCGCAAAGAGGTCAAGGACATCCACTCCTATATGTCCATCGTGGCCAACCCCCGCGATGACGTGCGCCTGCGCCGCATCATCAACGAGCCTGCCCGCAAGATCGGCAACACCACGGTGGAGGTCATCGCAGACCTTGCCGCCCAGCAGGGGGTGAGCATGCTGGAGATCATCGGCCACGCCGACCAGTACGCCAAGCTCAGCCGCGCCATCATGCCGCTGCTCAAGTTCTGGCAGATCTACCAGAACCTGCAGGATTCGCTGGAGACCAAGACGCTGGACGCCTTTGCCGCCGACGTCATCGAGCTGACCGGCTACAAGGCCATGCTGGAAGCCGACGCCGCCAAGGGCCACGAGGACGCCGCCGACCGCCTGCAGAACCTGGGCCAGCTGGTGAACAACGTCAAGAACTACTGCGACCAGCACGGCGAGGACGCCACGCTGGAGGGCTATCTGGAAGATATCGCCCTCATCAGCGACATCGACAGCTACAACGAGAGCGCCGACCAGGTGGTGCTGATGACCATCCATTCGGCCAAGGGGCTGGAGTTCCCCTATGTGTTCCTCATCGGTATGGAAGAGGGCGTGTTCCCCAGCGAGATGAGCAAGTATTCCGAGGCGGACCTGGAAGAAGAGCGCCGCCTTGCCTACGTCGGCATCACCCGCGCCAAAAAGGAACTGTACATCTCCAACAGCGTCACCCGGATGCTCTACGGCCGCACCCAGCGCAACGAGCCCAGCCGCTTTTTGCGCGAGATCGAGCCGGAGTACATCGAAGAGACCCGCAGCCCGGTGCTGGAACAGCGTTCCCGTCTGGGCGGCTGGGGCAGCAGCTACAGCGACACCGTGCCCGGCGGCGCGTCCGGGTACTCCGGGCCTTCCGGCTGGGGCCGCAGCGCCGGGGGCTACGGTTCCGGCGGCTATGGTTCCCGCTCCGGCGGCGGTTACCTGAACCGCGAGTACAACGCCGGGGAGCGCAGCGGGTTCGGCTCCGGTTATGCCGGGCGGGGCACTTCCTCTTCCGGCTACGGTGCCGCCTACGGCAACAGCTCCACCCAGCCCAAGGTGCGTTCGGGCGGGTTCGGTGCCGGGTATTCCGGCACGGGCGCAAAGACCCCGGCCGCAAAGATCAGCTTTACCGGTGCACCGGCTGCCAAGGCCGCGTCTGCCGGGCCGAAGCATTACGAGCCGGGCGACATCGTGGAGCACAAGGTCTTTGGCCGGGGCACCGTGCTCAAGGTCAGGCCTGCGGCCGGAGACCAGATCGTGGAGATCAACTTTGAAAAGGTCGGCATCAAAAAGACCATGGCCAATTTTGCGCCGCTGACCAAAATCACAACGGAGGAATGACACAAAAATGATGACAGTTCGTTTGATCGCCCATACCCCGGAGCCGGAAAAGGTGGTGGCGGCTGCCGCCAAGCTGTGCTACTCCGACGCCCACATCACCGACCTGCTGGACGGCCTGACCGAGGAAAAGACGGCAAAGTTCCTGACCATGCTCAGCGACCTGGGCCACGCCAGCCCCATCGAGCACGCCAGCTTCACCTTTGGCATCGAGGGGGTCAGCCGTACCTTGCTGGCCCAGATCACCCGCCACCGCATCGCATCCTTCAGCGTGCAGAGCCAGCGCTATGTGCGCCTGGACGATTTCCGCTATGTGGTGCCGCCGGAGATCGAAGCCATCCCGGAGGCAAAGGCGGCTTTCCTTGAGAGCATGAACGAGGACGCCAAACGCTACCTTGACCTTGCCCACAAGCTGGAAGAGGGCCACACCGCCCGCCTGATGGCCGAGGGCATGCCGGAAAAGGCAGCCCGCGCCAAGGCCAGCAAGCAGGCCAACGAGGATGCCCGCTTTGTACTGCCCAACGCCTGCGAGACCAAGATGGTGGTCACCATGAACGCCCGCAGCCTGCAAAACTTTTTCCACCTGCGCTGCTGCAGCCGCGCCCAGTGGGAGATCCGCCAGCTTGCCGAAGAGATGTTCAAACTGGTGTACCCGGTGGCACCCCACATCTTTGCCAAATCCGGCCCGGCCTGCGTGAGCGGCCCCTGCCCGGAGGGCAAGATGTGCTGCGGCAAAACCGCCGAGGTGCGTGCAAAATATGCCGCCATCAAGGAAGGTGCCGCCGTATGAGCAAGGGCAAGCTGATCGTCATCGAGGGGCTGGACGGCAGCGGCAAGGCCACCCAGGCCAAGCTGCTGGCCCAGCACCTGGCCAGCCAGGGCCTGCCGGTGCGGGAGGTCACCTTCCCGGATTACGCCAGCGATTCCAGCGCCCTGATCAAAATGTATCTGGCCGGGCAGTTCGGCTCAAAACCGGACGATGTGAACGCCTACGCGGCCTCCAGCTTTTTTGCGGTGGACCGCTATGCCAGCTACAAGACCGACTGGGGCCGCTTTTACGAGGAGGGCGGCGTGGTCATTGCTGACCGCTACACCACCTCCAACGCGGTGCACCAGTGCTCCAAGCTCCCGCCGGAGCAGTGGGAGGAGTTTTTGCACTGGCTGTTCGATTACGAGTTCCATCTGCTGGGCCTGCCCGCACCGGACAGCGTCATCTACCTTCAGGTGGACCCGGCGGTCAGCCAGCGGCTGATGACCGCCCGCTACCACGGTGACGAGAGCAAAAAGGACGTGCACGAGAAAGATACCGAGTATCTGGCCCGCAGCCGCCGCGCCGCCGAGTATTGCGCGGAGCATCTGGGCTGGACCACGGTGCACTGCACCCACAGCGACGCCATGCGCAGCATCGAGGACATCCAGGCCGAGGTGCAGGGCATCGTGCTGGGCCAGCTGAAATGATAAAATGAAGGCAGGTTGGCACGTCGGCAGCTTTCTCTTCGGACACGAAAACGGGTTGTGGCACCCAGCGGCTGCGTCGGCTCTTGAACGAGCCTTGCACCCTGCTGGCCACTGCCCCAACAGCAACTCCCTGTTTCTGCCACTGGCAGCAGTCGTTGCTGTTGCAGGCCATTCCATCGCCCGCCCTATTGCCCTGACGGGCAACAGGGTCCCACCCCAGCGGACGGTCCTCGGAGAAACTCCCGGCCCGCCAGTCCGGGAAAGCAGCAGTTTACCGCCGGTTCTTGCGCTTCCACTGCTCGCGGCGGATCCAGGCCCGCACACTGCGGTAGGCCATGGGGCCAAAGAATGCCCAGACGTTCAGCATACTGAGCAGGTAGCTCAGCTTGCCGGCCAGCGGCGCGGACAGGAAGCTGAACACCCACAGGGCCGCCGCAAAGAAGCCGAAATACTTCACCCGGATGGGGATCACGAAGAACAGCAGCAGCTGTACCTCCGGGTACAGCATGGCAAAGGCCAGCAGCAGCGAAAGGGACAGACAGTAAGTGCTGGCCGTCACGCCGGTAAGCAGGCAGGCCAGCACCGTGCCCACCATGCCCAGCAGGAAATAGAGGGTATAGCGGAAATCGCCCCACTCCTTTTCCAGCGCCGTGCCCACGAACCAGGTAAAGTAGATGCCCAGCACCACGCTGAGGATGCTGCCGCCGGAGAAGGGGATGAACACAAAGGTAATCGCCCGCCAGATCTGCCCCTGCAGCAGGAAAAACCGGTTCAGGCCCACCCAGGCGGTGATGGTGCGGTCGATAAACAGCTCAATAGCAAAGACAAGGATCTGCCCCGCCACCAGAATGTTGGTCAGGTTTGGAATGCCGAAGCGCCCATATTTGCGCTCCAACTTGTTCAGCCAATTGTTCATGCATCATGCCTCCAGAAGTTGATGTTTCACGCTTGTCTGAGGTTATTGTACCATGATTGGACAGGGCATTCAAGAAAAAACAGGCACTCCGGCGCGGTGTGCACACCGGCGGGGAAAAACTCAGGCCGTTACAGCAAAATGCAGCCGCACTCCGGCCCATTTCACAACAAAAAAGGGTGGTATTTTTCCATTCCGGAGAGAACTTTTCACTTTTTCCACCGGGTTTTCCACTGATTTTGTGAAAAAAAGGCCCAGTTTCCCACGAGGTTTTCCACTTTTTCCACCGGGTTTTCCACATGGAAATCCAGTTTCGCTTATACAAGCCGTAATGTCGCCCGGCGATTCATGCCAGTTTCTGGGAAGAAAAGTGGGCACTTTGCCTTTTATATAAAAGAAAGTCGAAGGATTTTCTTTTCTTTTTACAGTTCGTTCCGGCTGACGATTCGGTCCCTCTCCAGATTGGAAAAAAGAAGTCCTGAGTTTTCCACAGAACGGGAACGCCGCTTTTTCGTGTGGAAAAAGCGGGGAAAACTGCGGTTTTCCACCGTCTGCCGCCGTTCTCCGGCAGAGAGTGCTCCACATGCCGTTTTTGCTCCGGAATGCGTCCGGAATCGCGCGATTGCTTGTGTTCCGTCCCGCTCTGTGCCCAGTAAAAAAACTCCCTCCGTCACGGTTCACGCCATGACGGAGGGAGTTTTCCTGTTTTACATCATATTGCGGAACACCAGCTGTGCGATCTGGAAGTATAGGATCAAACTGCAGGCATCCACGATGGTGGTGATGAAGGGCGTTGCCATGATGGCCGGGTCAGCACCCAGCTTCTTGGCGGCCAGCGGCAGCATGCCGCCCACCAGCTTTGCCAGAATGACGCTGAAGAACAGCGACACGCTGACCACGATGGCATAGCCCATCACGTTGGCGTACTGGCCGGGGAACAGGAAGGTGTACATCAGGTAGATGCGCAGGCCGTTCACGATGCCCAGCACCGCGCCCACGATGGCAGAGACGCGGATCTCCTTGCCCAGAACGCGGAGGAAGTCGGCCGGTTCCACCTCGCCCAGCGCCAGACCACGGACCATCAAGGTGCTGATCTGGTTGCCGCAGTTGCCGGCGGTGTCCATCAGCATGGGCATGAAGGAGACCAGCAGAGGCAGACTGACGAAGGCTTCCTCGTAGTGGGTGGTGACCATGCCGGTGAAGGTGGCCGACAGCATCAGGATCAGCAGCCAGGGAATGCGCTGCTTGGCGTGGGTCCATACGCTGGTGCCAAAGTAGGTGGTGGCATCGTCATCCGGCAGAATGGCGGCCATCTTCTGCATATCCTCGGTGCTCTCGTCGGTCAGAACGTCGATTGCATCGTCGATGGTGATGATACCCACGAACATGCCCTCGTTGTCCAGAACAGGCATGGCGGTAAAGTCGTAACGCTGCATCTCACGGGCCACATACTCCTGGTCATCCGTGACCTTCACGGTGACCACATTGTCGTCCATGATGTCGGCAATGGGCGTGTTCAGGTCGGAGAGCAGCAGGCTGCGGGCCGACACGACGCCCAGCAGGCGGTTGCGCTCCACCACATAGCAGGTGTACACCGTCTCGGCGTTCTCGCCCTGTTTGCGGATGGCGTCAAAGGCCTGGCCCACGGTCATGTCCTTGCGCAGGCGGACATACTCGGGGGTCATCAGGCTGCCGGCAGAGCTTTCCGGGTAATTCAGCAGCTTGTTCAGGCTCTCACGGGTCTGCTTGGAGGACTTTTCCAGCACCCGCTTGACCACACCGGCCGGCATATCTTCCAGCAGGTCGGCAGCATCGTCCAGGCTCATCTCTTCAATGGCGCTCACCAGCTCCACATCCGAAAAAGCGTTGACCAGATCGTCACGGGCTTCGTCGGACATATAGGCAAAGGCCTCGGTGGCCACTTCCTTTTTCAGCAGGCGGAACACCACCAGACGGTTGTTCTCGTCCAGCTCTTCCAGCAGTTCGGCCAGGTCGGCGGGCTGCTCTTCTTCGGTGACCTCGCGCAGCTTGACGTACTGTTTTTTGATCAGCAGCTTCAGCAGGCGGCTCTTGGTGAGCATTTCGGGGTTGGCCTTGACCTCTTCGTCGTTGGCCTCCTCTTTTTCGGCCTCGCGCATATCCTGCTTGAGGTCCTCGGTGGCTTCCTCGTTCAGGTCCTCTGCCAGCTTCTGGCGCACCTCAGCGGGGATATCGGCGGGCAGTTCCTGCACCGGCAGGGCCTGTTCTGCCGCCGTGTCGATCTTCTTATCTTCCATTTCCATGGGCGTACCTCCTCAGTTTTGTGTCCGGAGGACGCAGCAGATCGGGAAACAAAAATGCGCCGCCTCATGCTGCCCGGAAACCGCCATTTCCGCGCGCACAAAACCGCGCCTTCCTTCTGTTGTTCTGCGGAAAAAAGCGCCTCAAAAAGACGCTTTGCCGCTCATCTCAGCGAAAAAGGCGAACGCAGCTGCTTTTGTTGTCCGATCCACCGCGCCTGGCGTTCGGTTTGGACTATGATCCGGGTCCATTGTTCTGCGTTCACCTCCCGTTTTTCAAAAATCTATTGAACCGTTTTTATTATAGCGCCGCAAAAAAACAGGGTCAACCCTAAACCATGCATTTACCGCAATTTTATTTGCCGCCTGCAAAGCCTTTACATGTTCCGGACGGCAGAAGCAAAACGCCCTCTCCGACGTTGCGGCGCGTCGGAAAGGGCGTTTTGTTTGGATATTGCCTTGGTGTGAGGAGGAATCATGTTACTTGGGAATCGGTTGCGGCCCCGCTTCCCATGGCAAAAGTATAACAGCTTTCACATTTGATTTCGTTAAGAAGCTATGAAGAAAGTGTAAAAACGCCGTGGAAAAAATTGGAAGTTTTTGTGTGAACCCGGACACACATAAAAAATACGCCCCGGTCATCGTTGCCGATGAACGGGGCGCTAAAAACGATATCCGTTTTTTCTCTGCGGCAAGATCCCTGCAAAGCAGGTCTTATGCAGCAGGCGGAACAAGGTATCTGCAAGCAGACCTTATGCTCCTGACACACGCGGGGTGTGCTTTCAAGGACCCTCGCGGGCGCTTTGGTATCTCAGACCCCGCTGCTGCGTCTGCCCGAAGGCAGCCGCCAGCCGGAGCGTGAAATCAGTTGGTTGAACCGTTTGGGCGATAAGGGGCTGTACTTCAGCCGCATCGCCTGCACATCATGGGCCATACACACAGTTTCGCACTGCTGCGTTGCGCAGTAACCGCCAGTGCGGAGCAGCCGCTCCTCTCATTTGCGGGAGCTGGGTGCCGCCGTGGCTGCGGCCCGGTGGATGCAGGGGATCTGCTTACTTGTACAGGTCGACCAGACGGGTCAGGTGCTCGTAGCGGTCGTTTGCAACCTGCTGGTTGCGTGCGAACAGCTCCTTAGCACGGTCGGGGAATGCACGGGTCAGGCGGCTGTAACGGGTCTCATTTGCCAGCAGTGCCTGATACTTGTCGTTGTCCACGGCCTTGGAGGTCAGAGTGAACGGGTTCTTGCCCTGAGCCTTGTTGGCCGGGTTGAAGGTGAACAGGTTCCAGTAACCAGCCTCAACTGCCTTCTTCATCTCGTTCTGGCAGTTGGTCATGCCGCCCTTGACACCGTGCAGCTCGCAGGGAGCGTAGCCGATGATCAGAGACGGGCCAGGATAAGCCTCAGCCTCGGCGATTGCCTTGACAGCCTGGTTCATGTTGGCGCCCAGAGCGATCTGAGCGACGTAGATGTAACCATAGGTCATTGCGATCTCGGACAGGCTCTTCTTGCTGATCTCCTTACCAGCAGCAGCGAACTGGCAGACTTCACCAATGTTGGAAGCCTTGGATGCCTGTCCACCGGTGTTGGAGTACATCTCAGTATCGAAGACCATGACGTTGACATCCTCGCCGGAAGCCAGGACGTGATCCAGGCCGCCGAAGCCGATGTCGTATGCCCAGCCGTCACCACCGAAGATCCAGACGGACTTCTTGGCGATGAACTCCTTGCTCTTCAGGATCTCAGCGGACTCGGTGCAGCCAGCGGCAGCAGCCTTCTCCAGCTCAGCGATCAGAGCCTTAGCGGGTTCGTCGTTGGCCTTGGTGTTGTTCTTGGTCTCCATGAACTTGTCGAATGCAGCCTTCAGCTCAGCGGAAGCCTTGTCAGAACCAGCGACCTCAGCGATGCGCTTGATCAGGTTCTCACGGACGGTCTTCTGGCCGAGGTACAGGCCCAGACCATGCTCAGCGTTATCCTCGAACAGGGAGTTGCACCATGCAGGACCATGGCCGCTGTCCTTGTTGACGGTGTACGGAGAGATGGAAGCGGTGCCGCCCCAGATGGAGGAGCAGCCGGTAGCGTTGGAGATGTACATCTTCTCGCCGAACAGCTGAGTGATCAGGCGAGCGTAAGAAGTCTCGGCACAGCCTGCGCAGGAGCCAGAGAACTCCAGCAGCGGCTGGTTGAACTGAGAACCGATGACGGTATCGTCAGCAAACTTGGAAGGCTTCTTGGAGATGTTGGCAACGCAGTAGTCGAACACTGCCTGCTGATCTGCCTGGCTGTCCTGCGGGACCATGGTGATGGCCTTGGTGGGGCAGACGGTGACGCACTCGCCGCAGCCCATGCAGTCCAGAGGAGACACAGCCATGACAAACTTGTACTCGTTTGCGGGCTTGTTGTCGCGGCTCTTGGTCTGTGCGGGAGCAGCAGCCAGCTCGTCAGCAGTCAGCTGGAAGGGACGGATGGTTGCGTGAGAGCACACGAATGCGCACTGGTTGCAGCCAACACACTTGGAAGCATCCCACTCCGGAACGTTGACAGCGGTGCCGCGCTTCTCATATGCAGAAGCACCCTGCTCCCACTCGCCGTTTGCATTTGCAACGAAAGCGGAAACGGGCAGGCTGTCGCCGTCCATACGAGCGATGGGCTCCATGACGTCGCGGATCTGCTTGACCAGCTCCGGACGGCCGGTGAGAGCCTTGGGTGCGGGATCAGCCTCGGGGTTGGACCAGGATGCGGGCACGTCCACCTTGTGGATGGCGTCAACGCCTGCGTCAATGGCCTTCCAGTTCATCTCAACGACGTCCTGGCCCTTCTTGCCGTAGCTCTTCTGAGCGGCCTGCTTCATGAAGTTGACAGCGTCCTCGATGGGCATGACGTCTGCCAGCTTGAAGAAAGCAGACTGCAGGATGGTATTGGTGCGCTTGCCCATACCGATCTCAATGGCCTTATCGATGGCGTTGATGGTGTACAGCTGAATGTTGTTGTCAGCGATGTACTTCTTGGCCTCAGCGTTCAGGTGCTGGCCCAGCTCCTCATCGGACCACTGGCAGTTGATCATGAACACGCCGCCGGGCTTGA
>ERZ1108170.1598-NODE-1598-length-13698-cov-35.428938_pt1 | contig 13698 bp, 14 predicted proteins | sample MGYA00403705_ERZ1108170 | MGnify/ENA primary metagenome ERZ1108170 (study PRJEB35170, sample SAMEA104062422) | human gut metagenome | biome: human gut; feature: human-associated habitat; material: faeces | place: Denmark | collected 2012-06-15 ...
AAAGATTTCTCGCTTCGCTCGAAATGACGATACGAGAGTCTGATGTCTCCTAGTCACTCCTAATCCCTAATCCCTAGCCACTCATCCCTGCTTTCAAACTTCGGGGTTCGGGATTATGGTAGCGGCTTCGCCGCATTATATATGTGTGGCGAAGCCGCCACCACAACCTTGAACCCTGAACCCGAATTCCATTCCTAATTCCCCCTATCTATGCTACAATGTAAAGATACATTCACCCATCCAAGGAGGTCCATCATGTTACAACAGGTATCCATCTTCACGGCGAACCGTCAAGGCGCCCTCTCCCGCATGACATCCATTCTTGCGAAGGAGAACATCAATATTTACACCATGCTCGCCAACGACAGCGCGGAATTCGGCATCGTCCGCCTCATCGTAGATAAACCGGAAGAAGCCGTCTTGATCCTTGAAAAAGAAGGCTACCAGTGCCGCGTCGACCTCGTCATCGCCGTCGATATGGGCTCGGACAAGCCGGGCGCCCTCGACCGCATCTTAGGCGACCTTCAGGCAGCCAATGTCATGATCCGCTACCTCTACATTTCCTTCGACCGTGCGACCAGCTCCCCGATCGCCGTCTTCAGCACCACCGAGTCCGAGACCGAAGCCTTTCTCAAAGGCAAAGGTTACAAGCTGGTGGAAGAATTCTGATAGACCAAGAATAGATATCAGACATCAGACATCTGACTTCTGACTTCTGACTTCTGACTTCTGACTTCTGACACAAAAAGACCCGTGATTCCCTCGTTTGAGAATCACGGGTCTTTTTATGCTCCTTGTCTGATATCTGATTTCTGACGACCAGTCACTAGTCACTAACCACCAGTCTCTACTTCCCCAGCACGGCTTCGACCGCTTCCTTGCAGAGGGAGACGCCCCGATCCAGGTCTTCTCTTGTGATATTGAGCGGCGGATTGAAATAAATGATATCCCCCATCGGGCGAAGCACAAGCCCCAGATCCATGGCCTTTCTGAAAATATGCCAGCCGATACGGCGCGAAGGATCGAAAGCCTTCTTCGTCTTCGGATCCTCGACCAGCTCGATCGCATGGATGAGCCCGATATGGCGGATCTCTCCGACATTCTTGTGACTGCCGAGAGCCTGCATCAGCTTTTCATGCAGGTACTTCCCATTCTCATTCACCTTCGTGAGGATATGGTCACGCTTCATGATCTTGAGAACAGTGAGCGCGATGGCGCAGCCCATCGGATTTCCTGCATAGGTATGGCTGTGGACGAAGGCCTTGTGCGTGCCGAAATCATCATAGAACGCATCGTACACCTTGTCTGTCGTGATGGTAAGAGACATCGGCATATAGCCTGCCGTCAGTCCCTTCGACGTGCAGAGGATATCCGGGGACACGCCCGCATGCTCGATCGCAAAGAGCTTGCCCGTGCGGCCAAAGCCCGCTGCGATCTCATCATCGATCAGGAGCACGCCGTACTCATCGCAGAGCTTTCGAAGCTTTCGGAGATACTCCGCCGGATAGATACGCATGCCGGCCGCCCCCTGCAAGATCGGCTCCACGATGCACGCTACGGTTTCCTTTCCATATTTCTTAAAGGCCGCCTCTGCGTCCTCGAAGCACTCCACGCCGCACGTCTCTCTCGTCTTGCCGTATGGGCAGCGGTAACAGTCAAGCCCTTTGAAATGAATATTATTCATCAGCATCGGGTGGAAGATCTTCGCATACAGATCCATCGAGCCGACCGAGAGCGCCCCGATCGTCTCCCCGTGATACGACTCCGGCAGGCACATGAAGCGCGTCCTCTCCGGATGTCCCGTCTGATACTGATACTGGAATGCCATCTTCAGTGCCGCCTCGACCGCAGACGACCCATTATCATGGAAAGTGAACTTCGTGAGCCCCGCCGGTAAAAGCTCCGACAGCTCACGAGCCAGCTCGATCGCCGGCTTGTGCGTGAAATTCGTGAAAATGACATGCTCCAGTTCATCCACCTGCTGCTTCAGCGCCGCATTGATCTCCGGATTCGCATGCCCCAGAAGATTGCACCACCATGAAGAAATGATATCCAGGTACGCCTTGCCATGCGTGTCATACAGATAGCACCCCTTCGCATGGTCGATCACCACCGGCGGAAATACCTCATTATCCTTCATCTGCATGGCCGGATGCCAGATATACTTCGCATCCTCCGCTTCCCAGTTGATTCCACTCATCAGACTTCTCTCCTTTTACTTTGTTGTTGGTTGTTTGGAAATCGTGTGTACGATTTATGGTTTATAGTTTATGGTTTTGGGGTTTTCCTCCATCTGAGCAGGCCCTTAGAGAAGGGCCGCGCCAAAGGCGCAGGATGGATCCCACGAGCGGTATAAAACCCATGTTGGACAATGCCACCTTTGCCACTGTCTGCCGCAAACTATCCATCACACCTCTTGATACAATCCTTCCAGCACCTTCGGATCGCAATGGAGGATCTCATCCCCCTTTTCCACCTTCGCAATGACAGGGACCCCCGTGATCTCCTCGATCATCTTCACATTATCCTCTTCCATCACACCGCCCTTCCAGTTGTTCAGGATGATACCCCGAATCGGAATATTTCTATGAGCGATATACTCACACGTCGTCACCACATGATTGATCGTCCCCAGCCCCGCATCCGCGATGACAAGCACCGGCAAATGCAGCCAAGAAATGATATCCGACAGATAGTACACCGCCTTCTCATCGTGGCGGATCGGGCACACAATGCCGCCGGACCCTTCCATCGTCACATACGGATACGCCTCCGTCACCCGCTTCCACGCCGCAAGGATCACATCCTTCTCCAGCGGATGCCCCTCAAGGCGCGCCGCCAGATGGGGAGACACCGCATGCTGATAGAGATACGACAAGAGCATATCCTCCGGTTCATGGATCCCCGCGAACTCATTCACAAAGCCCGCATCCGATGCAGCGACCGTCGGTGCGCCGCTGATCGCTGCCTTGTAGTAGCCCGTATCATACCCATTCTGACGCATCGTCTTTACCAGAAGCGCCGTCACATAGGTCTTCCCGATATCCGTATCCGTCCCCGTGATAAAAAGTCCCTTGCTCATTGCTATGCCTTCCTTCGTATAAAACGTGACGGGTTTATCCCTTCACCATTGACCATGTACCCAAACGCCATTCATCATCCTGCGCGAAAGAAAATATCATGTGCGGCATCGGACGAGAGCCATGCAGCCTGCGCCGAGCCCTTCCCATGCGCCTCACCTTCACACGGCGTCCGAAAATGCAGAAGGGATCCCTCCGCTATTTTCCGATCGCCCTCTTCAGCCGCGACGCCAGCATCGCAGCCAGAATGCACAGACAGATATCCCCCGGCACCGCCAGCACGAAGCAGTACAGCACCACCGGCCAGACCCCGATCGGCGTCCCCAGGTAGAAATTATTGATGATGTACACATACACCATCCCGAAAAGATACACCACCAGGAGCCCCGCCAGATTGGCAAAAAGAGTCTTACCGAAAGAGAAGTCCCCGCTCTTTTCTGAGATCCAACCCGTCAGCCATGCACCCGCGATGAACCCGATGAGGTATCCAAACGTCGGCTGGAAAATATACGAAGGCCCGCCGCCCTCCGTAAAGACCGGCACCCCAGCGAGCCCAAGAAGCACATATAGCCCCACCGAGCAAGCCCCATTTCGGCTCCCCAGGATAAGCCCCGCCAGTGTCGTAAACAAAAGCTGCAGCGTAAACGGACACACCGGCACCGGGATCTTGATAAACGCCCCGATCGCGATCAGTGCTGTAAACAAACCAAAGAGCACCATCTCCTTCGTCCGGCTTCCGCCGGCCAGTGCTGCTTCTCCTCTGATCATCTTCATCGCCTCGATTGTTATACCCATGAATCTGTAAAGTTAACATACATATCATATAACAACTCTCAACTTTATTCAACGTTGACAATACCCCATTTTCATTCCCACTCTCATAAAACCGGCTTCCTGCTTCTTGGCTGCACGCAAAAAGAACGCATCATCCATATGTGTGATGCGTTCTTTCTTATCTGCCAAAAAGGGAAGCCCTTATCCTGCGCCGGCTCTAGGGGACTGGTTAATTGAGACTGGCTCACTTGTCACGTCCTACGGTTTATGGTTCGGATTCTGTTTCCGGCGATTGCAGGCGTTCCCGAATGATATTTTCTATGTACTGCCCCACATTTTTGAGGTTGTGCTCGATGTCAAGGTTTGAGAAGCGGATAACGAGAATGTCGTATTTCTCTATGCGGTTGCTGCGCTTTTCGTCGTATTTCATGCCTTCCATGGAGTGGTGCTGAGCACCGTCGACTTCGATGACGAGCCGTGCTTTCCTGCAGAAGAAATCGACGATGTAGCTTTCTATGACGTATTGGCGGTAGATCTGCACAGGAAGGCGCTTCAGACAATAATTCCAGAGGAGCGTCTCCTGCGGCGTCATGTGGCCACGCATCTCACTCGCACGGTTTTTCAGGAGGGGATTTTGACGAATGAACATAACTGATATCCTCATTTTGTGAAATATTTGACGATTCTCAAATGCGACCCCCTTGGAAAAGGGCCTACTCGATGGGGATTATCGCATATGGGCTTTCATACAGTTACGACGAATTGTGCCTCTTCGAGGCACTCTATCCTGCGCCTTTGGCGCGGCCCTTCTCCAAGGGCCTACTCGATGGGGATTATCTCACATGAGCTTTCATGCCGCCGGTAGGATCGTATCCTGCTCTGTTGTCATGCTAACCCGCTCCCGACTATATGCGACTATCGTCAGACGCGTTCGCCCTTGGAGAAGGGCGCGGCCAAAGGCCGGGATAGACGAAAGCGTCAGCTTTCGAATTTCTGCGTGGCGGGAGAAGGGAATTGTTGGAAAATCGGTATTCTGCAAATGGCGGTGATATGAGATGACGATTATCTCACATAGGCTTTCAAGCCGCTACGGCAAATTGTGCCTCTTCGAGGCCCTCTATCCTGCGCCTTTGGCGCGGTCCTTCTCCACGGGCCTACTCGCCAGGGATTATCTCACATGGGCTTTCATACCGCCGACGGCTTACTATTTTCTTTTCGCAAAATCTTCGTAAGTGCGCCGGAGGCCTTCTTCGAGGGATATCTTAGGCTCCCAGTGAAGGTTGCATTTGGCTTTGGCGTTATTCAGGGAGGAGCGGTAGATGTCACCTTCTCTGGGTTTGTCGTAGACGGGGGCGATCTCTTTGCCGGAGACTTTGGAGAGGATGGCTACCAGTTCTTTCAGACTGGTCTCTCCGGAAGTGCTGAGGTTGTAGGCGGTATTAGCCGCTTCGGTCGTGAGCGAGTCAAGGATGCCGTCTGCGATATCACCGGCGTAAACGAAGTCGCGGGTCTGATTTCCATCGCCGAAAATGGTGATGCCCTTCCCTTCGGCGATGCGTTTCGCAAAGATGCTGATGACGCCGCCTTCCCCGCCGTCGCCTTGGCGTTCACCGTAGACATTGGCAAAGCGGAGAATGACATAGTCTATGCCGTAAGCGAGTCGGTAAAGCTCGAGATAATTCTCGGCTGTCTTTTTGGTGAGGCCGTAGAAGGAGAGGGGCTGCTGCGGCAAAGTCTCGGAAATCGGGAGCGCGCTATCGGCCACATCTCCATAGGTCGCCGCTGAGGAGGAGAAGATGATGCGCTTAACGCCGTATTTCCGGCAGCACTCGAGGATGCGGACCGTGCCGGCGATGTTCTCATGCATGTCGTGCTCAGGATCAGTCATGGAGTCGGAGACGAGGGTCTGCGCCGCGAGATGCACGACGGCATCGAAGTGTTCCTTTTTGAAAACGTCTTCGACCGCCTTGTCATGGACATCCATGACGATGAGCTTCATATGCGGGAGCAGGTTCTCACGAAGGCCGGTGGAGAGATTGTCCAGTGCGATGACTTCATGGCCTGCTGCTTCGAGTGTCCGCATCAGGTGGGAACCGATGAATCCGGCTCCGCCGGTAACAAGTATTTTCATGTATGATTTGCTCCTTTGGTATTTGAGATGTTAGACGTCAGATGTCAGACTGAGAAACTAAATGGCACTAGACGGGGAAGCTCCAGATACCTCATGTCTCCTGCTCTCTCAGTCTCCGCCATTTAGATCGCTTTTTACTAATACTTATTACTATTATAACACTCCACCCCTCTTGTCTGCCATTTGCAAGAACTCATTCTGTTACACGCAGTATAAACATTTGATGCTCAATAAGACTTGAGGACTTTAGCCTTTAGACTACGAACCAACGTGTCCTCTCCCAGTCTGCCCTCTGATTTCTCTATACAAAAAAGCCTACTGAAGAAAACATCCTCAGTAGGCTCTTTTTTGCTATTCAATGATTGCCGGCGCATCCGCTCTTTCTTTAGAAGGAGTAGCGAACGCCTGCATTCCACTGCCACGGCGTATCGACATCGCCGCCTGCGGTGGTTTCTACATCCAGATAGAAATGGGTATCATGACCGAGGTCAAGGTTCGTGCCGACGCCGAATTCCCACCAGCCGCCGCCGAGGTCGGTCTTGAAGGTCGTCGCTGCTCCGCCCTTAGACATCGTCACAGAGGTATCGCCCTGGAAATCATAGAGGTAGGACGCACGGACGTATACATTGCCCTGCTTGATATCCTTGCCGAGCGAGAAGCCGAGACGTCCGACGAGGCTGTCCATGCTGTCCTGATGGACGGATGCCCCATTCTTCGTCATAAAGTCTGCCGAGGAGACTCTGCCGTAGGTCAGTTCCGCCTGCGGTTCGATCCAGTAGCCTTCCTGATGGAAACGCTTGCCGTATTCCGCGGAGAAGGAGAGGCCATTCGTGCTGTAGTCGCCGCTGCCTACACCGCCATTCACGTCGAAGTCATTCTTCATGTGTGCATACTTCGCAATGAGGTCGATGAAGCTGCCGTCATCTCGAAGGTTGCTGCCGTATACCGCAAAGCCGGTGTGCTTATTCGTACCGCTGCCATTGGTATAGCTGCTGTCCCCGTCGGTATAGGTGAAGGCACCGCCCAGGATCCAGTCATCGGAGATCTTGCTGTCGTAACCGAGCTGGTAGTAGTTGTACTGGTTCTTGATGCCCTGCTGTCCGTACTTAGACTGACCGCGTGCCATACGAGCCCAGATGCCCTGGCTGCCTTCGCTCGCACGCACTTCGCCGAGACGTTTATTCATGTCATTGTTTTCCTGACGCCATGTCATGAGGGAAAGGTTCGCCATGCTGCTGACCGCCTGGTTATGCTGCTGAATGGCTCTCTTGACCGTCGAGGCAACGATCTTACCATCATCACCTACCTTGGCAGACATTTTGCCGGCGATGATACCATCCTGTGTCCCTACTTCATCGGAAGCCGTTTTATCACCCACTTTTGCCGTGCCAGCGAGCTCTTCCAGTGTGGCTTTCCCTGCCAGGATCTTGTCGCCGATCTCGCCCGAACCTTCGACTTTGAGCGTAGCGTCCTCTGCCTTAGTGCCGATATTGAGTGTGTTATCAAGGGAATTAGTGGTGATGATACCGCCTTTCCCTTTCAGTTCCTTGACTTCTGCTTTCTGTCCACTTCCCTGCAAATTGATATTACCATTATTCATAGCAATAGAATCAGCGGTAAAGTTCTTCGCACCTTCCTGTAGATTGATCTTACCGCCATCACTAACAGTCACATCGTTAGCAAAGCTGTCACTCGTCATATTCCAAGACGCACCGTTGGCAATGTTCATCTTCATGCCATCTACGTCCATGTTTACATCCTCTGTAGATCCAGACTGTGTCTTTTTCACACTGCCGCTGAGATAGGACTCTGCGTTGTTCAGGTTGATATTGACATTCGCATCAGCCTTCTTACCTGAATTTCCATCATTAGTCACGTCAAATACTATATCACCATTCATTTTAACAGTATGCGTTCCGTCTTCATTGATTTTGGTGATAGCATTGCCACGTGTAGAAATGGCTGTGTCGGCAACAACTTCTAAATCGCTATTAATGATAATTCTAGCTCCAGAATAGTTTATAATACCAGTTGCAGTGCCTTTGTCATTGTTGTTTTTTACATTAATATTAGTTTTTTTAGCGTTAATAACAATTTCTGTTACGTCTTTCGAATCTTCTGGAACACCGCTATCATCATTGTTTTGTGCCCATAATCCAACCACTGATGAATTTTTCGTTCCTTCAAGAGCTATATTCAAATTATCCGTCGTAACCCAAATATGTGCAGTATTTTTCTGGCCTTTAAAAGCACCAATCCCATATGTTCGATTTTCAGAAACCCCATCTGTCACTTTTATATCAATGCTTTGGGTTGTATCATTTCCAAGATAAGCTTTCCCGCCTTCAACTTCTAAGCCACCACTTTCATTATTTGTAGCCTTAACAGCTTTAGGGTTGCTAATTAATGTTATTTTTTCTGCAGATACTTTCAGCGTTTTATTTTTATCACCGATAAAATTAATCGATGGCCAGCAAGAGTTTGTTCGATTAACGATCACCTCCGTATCTTCAAGTGTTAAATCCTTGGTCCCCCCATTTACATAAGTTTTTTCCAAAGCCGACACGCTTCCCCATGCGCCGCAACTGAGCGCCATCACGATACCAGCGGCAATGAGTTTCTTTGTTTCTTTCTTCATACCTATCCCTCCCGGATATTACCATGATAAAAGTAAAAATAAACTCCTTTTTATGCCATTAGGATATCATTACCCCCCCCGTTAGTAAAGTATTAAATCATATTTTTACAAATCTCTATAGAAATCCATGCATCCATGACAATAACGCATGCTTGAGAGCTTGGAGACCTTGAGACTAAGAGACATGAGACTTTAAGACATCAGACATCAGATATCTGACATCTGATGTCTCTCATCCGCCCCCGCAGTCTCCAAGTCTATCGTCTTCCAGTCTTCTAGTCTCTCAGTCCGACGTCAGATGTCCCCCATCCGTTCCCCGCCGTCTATCGTCTCTTCGCCTCTTCGTCTTCCAATCTGCCACAACAAAAAAAGAGCCGCCCGCAAGGGGCTGCTCTTACTGATTCTGATTCAGTTGATCCAGCGTCTTCTCGAAGCTCTTGGCGAAACGAGCGAGAAACCAGTCGACTTCTTTCATATGAAGGTCTTCGAGTTTTTTTCGTGTCGTGCGATAGGCTTCTTGAAATTCCGGATTTCCATCGCGGACTTCTTCGGCGCATTTGAGGAAGGCTGAGAGGGTATCGGCGGCTTTGGCAAGGGACCAGAGGGGATCCTGCTCAAGGGTGACGAGATAGGATGCGTAGCTTTCCTGCAGTTCTTCGGGGAGTGTCGCGAGGAGTTTCTTCCTGGCCTCGGTCTCGATCTCCTCATACTTTTCGTGGAGGCCGGGGGTGAAGTATTTCACAGGTGTCGGAAGGTCGCCGGTGAAGACTTCGCTGGCATCGTGGTAGAGGGCGAGCATGGCGCAGTGCTCGGGATCTGTCGGCTCATGGAAGATGTCTTGCCGGATGAGGGCGAGGGCGTGGGCGATCATGGCAGTCTGGAGAGTGTGCTCGGCGTCATTCTCGGGGATGGTGCTGCGCATGAGACCCCAGCGGGCGATGTATTTCAGGCGCGACATGTAGGCAAAGAAGGGATAGCTCATTTCATCCTCCCCCATGTATCTCCATAGAACCAGAAATGATGGACGGGCCCATGGCCGTGACCGACGGAGTCTGTCTTCGCACACGCGATGGCGCCGGTGAGGTAGTCCTTGGCGGCCTCTATTGCGCCTTCGAGAGGAAACCCTTTGGCAAGGCTTGCCGCGATGGCGCTTGAAAGTGTGCAGCCTGTACCGTGGGTATTTTTCGTATCGATGCGCTCTCCGGGGTAGGCAATGAAGTCTTTGCCGTCATAGAGAAGGTCATCGGCGTCCATGATGTGATGCCCGCCCTTGATGAGGACGGCTTCGCACCCGAAGGTCATAAGTATTTCAGCCGCTTTTCGGCGGTCCGGCTCGCTCGTGATGGATATACCGGAGAGGACCTCGGCTTCGGGGATGTTCGGCGTGATGAGTGCCGCCAGGGGGATGAGCTTTTCTTTATAGAGTGCGATGGCATCATCCTCGAGCAGTTTGTCTCCGCTGGTGGCAACCATGACAGGGTCAACGATGAGAGGCGCGCTTCGGTGATTTCCAAGGAAATCAGAAACCGTATCCACGATGGCAGCTGTCCCGAGCATGCCTGTCTTGACGGCGTCAGGTGCTACGTCGTCGTAGATGGCTTCGAGCTGGGCTTTGACCAAGGCGATCGGAGTATTCACGACCATGCTGACCCCCTTCGTATTCTGCGCTGTCAGGGCACAGATGCAGCTCATACCGTAGGTGCCGAGGGCGGCAAAGGTCTTCAGGTCTGCTTGGATACCGGCTCCGCCGAAGGAGTCGGAGCCCGCGATGGTGAGTAATTTTTTCATAGGTACCTCCTTGGAAATAGTTAGCTGCTTACAGTGGGCGATCATCAGTCAGTGGATCAGCTCACATCGTTTTTCATGCCGCTGCATGGGATATATCCTGCTCCGTTATCATGCCAATCCGCTTACCTGCAATATGCGACTATCATCAGACGCGTTCGCCCTTGGAGAAGGGCCTACGCGCGGGAGGAATATTCTAGTCCCTAGTCACTCTTTCTTCATCAGTTTCAGCGACGGTGTAAAGTAGCCGACGAGTTTCCCCTGCCGCCAGCGGAGGTCGTAATCGATGACAGCGATACCGGCGAGGTCAAATTTCACTGCCGCACTACAGGAGGAGAGCAGGTAGGACTGCAGGAAGGGATGGTGGGATACGAGCGCGATGGGACTGCCGTCAGAGATCAGATGATTCAGCACCATCTGCCAGTTCGAGGAGAGAAGCTCTTCCGCGGTATGGATCTCCTCGGCAAAACACTCTTCGGCGAGGATCCCCGCCGTCTGGCGCGTGCGCTGGTAGGGGCTGGTAAAGATACGGATGGGATTGTCCTTCAGAAATTTGCTGAGAATGCGCGCACTTTTTCGTGCCTGACGCATGCCCTTCGGCGTCAGGGAACGATTTTTATTGGCGATATCTTCTGTCTCCGGCTCTGCTTCGCCGTGACGCATAAGGATGATGTACATAGATGGCCTCCTTGGTAATGATCATAAATGAGACTCGAAGGCGAGAAGACGATAGACCAAGCGCCCGCCAAGTCCGAAAGCATGAATCTAAAGTCTGAAGTCTGATATCTGATGTCTCCCAGTCTCTCAGTCTCACTCCGTTTTCTCTTCTTTATTGATCCTCGTACTATACTGATCTCTTTCTTTAGCGCTTTTCGCATAGGTCACATTGATATTTTTTCCGACCGTGGTGAAGGTCTGCTCGACGGGCGAACCATTGGCGAGGACCTTCGCAATGACTGCGCGGCCATCCTTGATATGGATCAGTGCCGAGAGCTCATTTTTCCTATGAGTCTCCGTGGTCTTCTTTTGCTCATTCTTCACCTGTACGCGTTCGGAGAGCTCGACGATCGAGAGCTTGGCGAGCTGCTCCGGCGACATGTACATTCTGTCGGCAGGGAAATGGAAATGCACGGTGCCGTCGATGTACGACAGTACACGAGTGATGAGATAGTCCCCGCCGGGACGGGTATCCTGCGCCCCGGTGATCTCCATCATGCCATCGGCATTTCTGGTGAGCGCGAGATAGATCTCCGCTCCCTTCTCCGGTACCTTCTCTCCGTGCCATGGAGCTTCGGTGAGAGGCACTGTCACGGGAAGATAATTTCTTTCATAGAAATCCCCCTTGAAATCGATCGCCGCAGGGACCTGATACTCTGCCCCATCGATCATCGTACTGCGATATTCGCCGCGGATCCAGACAAGGCTCGTAAGCTCTACGACTGCCGCCGCCGCGAGGAGAATGAGAGACAGCTTCTTATTCAGCATGGTCATCCTCCTTTTCTTCCTCTGCGGGAACCACTTTTCGTTTCCTCTTCGCAGGCAGGTACAGCAGGAAGCAGACTGCGCCGGAGAGCAATCCGACCATCAGGAAAAAAAGCCCACGCTCAGAGAGCGACAGTGCGGAATCCATCACACGGATCACGCCGTCCGCCGCTAGGAGCGCGACACCGCCCCAGCGCTGCATCGGCCGATCCATCTGCACGCCGCGGGCAATGACGGCGACCGAAAGGATCGCGCAGAAAATAGAGACCACCGTCGCAGAGAGCGCCCCAGAGGATTCAAAGATCGCGATCATCGCCGAGACCGCCATGATGAAAGGCGTAAGCCCCGCAAGGATCGAGAGCCACTCCTTCTTGACCGCCATACGCACGATAAGCACCGCATCCGCAGCAAGGAAGAGCAGGAAAAGTATCCACAGTGCGTAGCTCCCCGACACATCTGCCCAGACTGCCCCATACGAGCCTTCGAGCAGCACCGCAAAGACCGCGATCCCACCGAAGAAACGGAGCGCTGCCGCGCCTACGCCATATGAGCGGAAAGCTCCTCCCGCCATCCATGTGAGCGACGCCGCAAGCGAAAAGAAAAGCGTCTGCCACAGCATATTTCCCGCCGACCAGAAGATCAAAAGGAGAATGCCGACCGCCCAGACCCAGGAGAAGCACACGACAGCGCGGTCACGACGCTCCCGCAGCAGATGCGCCAGCATCACGAGCGCCGTCAGCATGTAGATCCATGAAAGGAACTCCGGCCAGCCGCGCACCGGCGCCGTATAGAAGACCCCCACGGACACGATCATATACAAGATGCCGGACGCCGCCGAGCTTGTCACGAGCGTCAGCACCAAAAGCAGCAAACCGCAAAGCGAAAGACCCACGTAGAGATCATCCGTCAGCTTGAAAGAATCCGCCACCATCCAGAAAGCAGCGAGAATGCTCACACCGTGGAAGGCAGCAGCCGACTCGCGCAGGAAGACAGGCATTCGGTGATGCCACGTCTTCGCCGGCTCCAGACGCTCCTCTTCCATGAGCGCTCCCCAGAGCTGCGCCTTTTTGCCGATGCGCTGCGCCCTTTCCAAACTTCCTGCCGAGTCTGACACCTCATCGAGCACCCCCGATGCGCCAAAGGGCATCGCTACCCCTTTCACTGCGACCGGATCATCCGGGATCCTCCGATCCAGCAGCACCATAGTGGCCACGAAGAGAAGCGAGACCAGCAAAGGAACGAGTGCCAGCAGAAACCGCTCATCCTGCGTGAGCCCATTCCACAGCCCTGCTCCCAGAAATCCCAGCCCGCCTAAAAGGCAGACCAGCGCCATCACAAAGAAGGCCTCCTTGTACGGCCCCGGTTTCCCCTTCCGGTACCGGGCCAGCAGCACCTTCCCCTCTTCTTCACTGATGAGCTTCTCTTTCACCCATGCGGGCACCTCGCGCTTCAGCCAGTGCCTGTTTGTCATACTATCACTCCTACGATCGGACTTTTTATCATAAAATCAAAATGCCGCGCCAGAAAAAGCAGTGGCATTCACTGCTTTTATTGTATACAACAATGGATGAAAAAGCTAGAGAAACACGGATGAAATCCCACGGCAAGAACGAAATGGGAGGGCATCGCCCGATCGCAGAAAAAGCACCAGCCATAAAGGCTGATGCTTTTTTAGAAAGATCATGATCACATGCAAGGCATGGAGGGAGAGACCTCCATACCATCACCTATTCCTAACAAGCCTTCCCCGCATGGGTAATGCTATTAAGTTAAGGAAATCGTTAGCTACGTAACGTCTTTCTTTCCCC
>ERZ1108170.1602-NODE-1602-length-13661-cov-9.992577_pt1 | contig 13661 bp, 9 predicted proteins | sample MGYA00403705_ERZ1108170 | MGnify/ENA primary metagenome ERZ1108170 (study PRJEB35170, sample SAMEA104062422) | human gut metagenome | biome: human gut; feature: human-associated habitat; material: faeces | place: Denmark | collected 2012-06-15 ...
CGGTCATGTTCAAGTCCCCCACGTGCACGAAACGCGACATCGCCATGGCCGAGCGCATGGCCCGCATCGCCAACGTCTCCCTCAACGAACTGGGGAAGCTCCTCTTCGACAGCAGCTTCGACGGCAAATCCGCCGAAGATCTGCTGCACAGCGACTTCAAGGAGTTCCACATTGCTGAGCAGAATCTGGGTGTGGGGCAGATCACCTGTCTGGATTCCGAGGATATGCTCCAGCGCCGGGAGGAGTTTCTGGAGGCCATGCGCCACGATCAGGAGGAGCACCACTACGACATGGTGATCCTGATGCTGACGGACGTGCTGATGGAGGGTACGCAGCTGCTGTATGTGGGCAGCGACGAGGCCATCCGCAACGCTTTCTCCGCCGAGCCCAAGGACAACAGCCTGTTCCTGCCCAAGGTCATGAGCCGGAAAAAGCAGATCATCCCCATGCTCACCGCCCTCTGGGGCTGATATCCCCGCACTTCACACAAGGACAGGCTCCCGCCTGTCCTTGTTTTTCTCTCCATATCGTGCTATACTGACACAAATCACCCACGGAGGTATCGCCTATGCACATCACCGTATATCTGGGTGCCAGCTGCGGCACCGACCCCCATCTGGCGCAGGCCGTCCGGGAACTGGGAGCATGGATCGGTGCCGCAGGCCACACGCTGGTCTACGGCGGCTCCAAATCCGGTCTGATGGGTGCAATTGCTGACAGCGTTTTGAAGGCGGGAGGTAATGTAACGGGTGTTGAGCCGAATTTCTTTATTGAAAAGGAGCTTCAACATGACGGGCTGACAAAACTGATTGTGACTAAGGATATGTCGGAGAGAAAAAACAAAATGATTGAGTTGGGGGAAGCGTTTATTGCTTTCCCGGGTGGCACCGGAACATTGGAGGAAATTGCGGAGGTAATGTCGAAGGTGTCGTTGAAACAGCTGGACGCACCTTGCATTCTTTATAACCTGAACGGTTACTACGATGACTTGAAAGCACTTTTGAATCATATGATTCAAAAGGGATTGTCGTCCAACGAACGACAGAAAGGAATCTATTTTGCCGAGAACCTGGGTGACATAAAACGAATTTTGAAATCGGCGTGAATTTCCGTCGATAAAATTAAGAAAATCAGAATTCGAAGGATGAAAGTGTGTTAATTGATTTTAACAAAGCAAAGGAAATTACAGTACCGGGAATGAACAACGGAACAGGGACGATGACAGCGAAGATGTATATGGACGAGCAAGGTAAAATTATTTCTTGTGCTATTCATAAAGGCGGTTCCATTGGATTACACAAGCATGAAACCGGTGACGACATCAACTACGTCTTATCGGGTACCGGTAAAGCAATTTGTGACGGTCAAGAGGAGCTGTTAAGTGCAGGGACTTGCCATATTTGCAAAAAAGGTTCGGAACACAGTATTGCGAATATCGGAGATGAGGACTTGGTTTTGCTTACAGTTGTGGTGGAACGATAACTCGGTGTTTGTTAGGAAAAGGTGAATTAAAAGGCGAATGGAGCAAAAAAGTAAAAATGCGATTTCAATTTCAATCATAGGTGGTGCAGATGGTCCTGCAAGCATTTTTACAGCAGGACATTCAAAAAAGCAACCATTAAAGATTAGAATCAAAAATAGCATATATAGATATAAGAGAAAAAAAGTAGAGAAGACAATAGTTGCAAATCCGCATTCTCTTTCTGAAACAGTGCAATATGCAAAAGATAAATACGAATTGACCGAAACTGCTCCCGCTGATAGAGAATATATTGAACAAATAAAATGTCTAAAAGAGAGTTTGATTTTGCAGTATAAACCAGAACTTTTGGGTGAAATGAAGGATATTCCGGTGCCGGATTTTTCTAATGAAGCATCCGTCAAAGAGTATTTGGGTAAAATAAAGACTCGAAGTGAAATGATTGCTGAAATGCCCGATAGTATAATTCCTATGGATTTTCATTTGTATAAAATAAGAATTGATGATGATTTTCTTGAAATGGAGATAGATTATACTTGGAATATATTTGGATTGTCTTATTCAGGAAATAAGGCGGTAATGAAAGAATTTAAGAAAATATCCGGAGATTTATACAGTTATTATGGTGTTACTGAGGAAGATATTAAAAATAAGACAAAAAGATATTCGTTACTGGTAACGAACTTGAGTTTATAAATTCCGGTTTGTCAACTTGCCCTTTGAGAGAGGAGAAATCCTTTTTTCAAAAGTTTGTGCGATACTGAATGTTATGTTAAGATAGCAAGTATAGCGAGTGGGTAATTCCAATCGGAGTTGCCCATTTTTAAAATGAATGGAATACGAAGCTGAATTTTATGCGAGGTATATATTATGAAATATTTATTTATGGTGGGAATGGCGCTTGTAATATTTGGGATTTGCTTTTTGGTTACTTTTCGTAAAGAAAAAGCAAAAAGATATATAGTTGTTCAAGGAAAAGTAATCGAAGTCGTCAAAAGTCTCGGGGTAGGGAAAGGATTTACCTATACTCCTATCTTTGAATATCAATACAATAATAAAACATTTAGAGTTGCACACAGAATTTCATCGTTTACACCTAATTGCACATATAAGGTTAATGATGTTGTGGAACTAAGAGTATATGAAGATAAGCCGGATAAAGCTATTGTTAACAGCAAGAAGAATTTGATAATGCCACTTGTTTCGGGTATAAGTTCCATAATTCTTGGCATTGTATTCGTTATTATATATGCTTTATTTAAGTAATTCACAAATTCCGGTTTATCAACTTGCCCTTTGAGAGAGGAAAAATCCTTTTCTCAAAGGGCTTTTTTGATTTTGCAAATACTCGCGATATGCAAGTCAAACACCATAATTTATATCCCCTCCGTTATCTGTCTCACTTGCAATGGTGATTCCCCACGGTGTGGGGAAATGTCGCGGAGCGACAAAAAAGGCTCCCTTGAAAAGGGAGCTGGCTACGAACGAAGTGAGTAGACTGAGGGATTAAAAAGTAATTTGCTTTCTATTTAAATTCCATAAAACCCCGCAAAATCCCTCCGAGTTGCCCTCGGCAACCCACCTCCCTTTTCAAGGGAGGCAAAAGCGGATTAAAGGTCACGCACATTCTTTTTAAATTCCGTAAATTCCTATGAAATCCCTCCGAGTTGCCTTCGGCAACCCACCTCCCTTTACAAGGGAGGCAAAAAGCGGATTAAAGGTCACGCTCATTCTATTTAAATTCCATATAACCCTACAAAATCCCTCCGGCTTGCCTGCGGCAACCCACCTCCCTTTTCAAGGGAGGCAAAAAGCTTCCAAACTGCTTTGGCGAGGCTTGCTCTCTGCAAGGGAGGCTGAAAAGTAAAATGACGAAAACGGAAGTGGAAAACGAATAGTGAAAAGGGCGGGCAGGGGTGTGTGGAAAGCTCCTCATATGACACACAAAAAAAGAATAGGCATACAGCACCTAAATTAAGTACAAAAACAGAATAGGCACACGATATCAGAATGGGGTACAGAAACGGAATGGTGCACAAAATGCAAAACAGGGCACAAAAAAACAGAGCAAGGCGAACCTTGCTCTGCTTATGATTGTTAATAAATCGGATCGATTGCTACGTGAGCGTCAGATCTCAACCCAACCCGAGTCGCCGCCCTCTACGGGGCCGGTGCCTATGGAGATTGTGATGATATCATCAAGCTCGTATGCAGAAACATCGAAATCCGGTGTTTGATAAACCTGTTTCATTGAGATTTAATCTCCTTTCAAGATATAATAATAAAATTTAATGTCGGAACGGAATATTCAGTTTTGAACAGCCGAACCGATAGTAAAGTTTCGCTGTGGTTTCTTGGTAAAATTCAATTACTGAGCTTTCCAAGCAGCAACAGCAGCATCATATCCTGAAGCAACTTTAGCAGTTACAGCTGCGGAATACCAAACATAATGATCGGCAGCACCATCATTGTAGCATACATAAGCGATGCAGTCAATATCAGTTGCCTGAGAAGCATGAGAGATATTCTTGACGATTGCGCCGAAGTATGCATCGGAAGAAGCGTTTGCCTGACTTACATAGTCGGTAGAAGCAGCCTTCCAAGCTGACGGAAGTGCGGTGCCTTTTTCAACTGCTGCCTTAGCATCAGCTGCATCGGCAGCGCCTGTGTTGGCAGCAATGAAGCCAACGCTCTTAATTGTATTGCCGTTTGAGTTCATAGCAGCGAAGTCAGCAGCTGTGATAACCGAAGTAAGTCTGAACTGGAAGAGATCATCCGGAGCAGTTGTCTTATCGCCTGTGAACTTAACCTGAGTCTTATACTTAGCTACAGCATAAGACGGCTCTGCACCTGCAACTGTCAATTTGACCATTGAATTGGTCAAATCATACTCGGTGTTTGCCATACGCTTAGAGCCTAAAGCAAAGTAAGTAGTGCCTCTAACAAATGTTGCGTTATGGGCACCAATCCAAATCTCGTCACCGGGTTTAACCGAATCAGAAACTGTCATCTTAAATGAGAGATAAGCTTCTCCAGCTTTAGGAGCCCATCTTTTTGCAGATGAAGTAGCAGAGCCAAGTATCATTATGCCCTTGTTAAAATAAGCAAGTTCATCTGCTGTCATCTGAGCTTTAAGCATCTGAGCAGTATTGAAGTTCATATTACCAGCAGCATTGGGGTTAGCAAATGATTCTGCACAATCGCCTTCCCAGGTTCTGAATTCCGTAATTGTGGAACCAACGGGAGTAAGCTGATCACCGTTATAAACGATTGTGTTACCAAATGCAGCCCAATCAGTTTTTGAACCCGGATCGATAGTCATCTTAAATGTAACTATATCTCCGGGGCTGACTGTTGTTTTATCAGCAGTTGCACTTATTTTAACCTCACCGGTTGTTAACGAGGGGCTATAAGTGTAAGCACTCGCCATAAGCGCAAAGCAGGAAATCATCATGACAACAGCCATAATAACAGAAAGCACTTTTCTGCGCATCTGATTTACCTCCTATAAAATGAATTATAAACTTATATTCCCTTTGCAGCAGCAACTGCAGCAGCTGTCTCTGCCTGAGTCGGGAAATCGGAGTAACTCGCAACGCCCTCTAAATAAGTTACATCAGTAGCATCTATAAAGCCGTCACCGTTGATGTCAGCAGCCATACCGGTTACCGAGCCATCATCAGCTGAAAAGTCGAAATCGGAATAACTAGCAATACCTTCAGCAAGTGTAACGTCGGTAGCATCTATAAATCCGTCGCCGTTAACATCACCGAGGAAGATGAAATAGTATGTTTCAACAACTTCGCCGCTATCGTTAAGAAGCTCGATTTTTGCGCCTGTGCTCATCTGGCCCTGTTCGTTTTCAGTTACCTGAATTGAACCGGCGGGAGTCTGCAAAGCGTCAGCAATGGAATCACCGTTATCGGTTGCGACACCGTAAACGAAACCGTTGCCATTGGCACAAGTTGAAACTCTGTCGATTATAACACCTTTAGCTTTTCCTGTTTCAGAGAGCTGAAGTTCCGGATCAGCTGCAGCAGCAGCCTTCATTACCGGGAAAGTAAGTTTCTGACCTGTGGTATAAACCGTTGAGGCTACATCAGAGGTCTTGTAGGAACCTACATAGAGTTTACCGCCGAGATTGGTCATTGTTTTCTGATCGTTAAGCACACCGAAAGCGGCCGCAGTATCGGAAATGGCCTTAGAAGCGGTAAAGGTGAGGGTCGAAAGTACGACGCCGTTTGCCTTCTGAGCAACAGCTCCGCCGGCAGCCTGCGGTAATACGCCGACATAGACATAAGTCTTGCCGCCCGCAGCAGCATCATTTACGACCGTCTTTGTTGCATCGCCTGCACCGAACAGCGTTGAAGCGGTTGTGCCGCTTACAAACTTAACAGCACTACTGTCATACTGAACAGGAACAGAAACCGTTGCAGCATAATAATCTGTAGTTAATTTTACGGTAACCTTGACCGTATCGCCTGCGTTATAAGACGCCTTGTCAAACGATAAAGCGATAGTGCCGTTTTCTGCGACACCGGTATTATCATTTGCGAAAACGCCGACTGCAAGCACGCCAAGGAGCATAACTACAGATACAATAAGGCTAATAGCCTTTTTTGCCTTGGTCATTTTTTGCCTCCTTCTATTCTTAATCAATATTAAATATACACTTTTGAGAGCACAATGTCAATAATTTGTGAATAAAAATGGCACACCGAAAGAAAATATCCCTTACGCTATCACAAATAAAGTTATTTCCTCGCGAGCTTACAAGCTTTGTACCGTTTTTTCACAAAACTATTCCGCCGCACTTTTAAAGTATATGCTCTAATCTTTTTAAGAATATCCCATTACATACGCCCTTGTGGGGGAGAAAACTCCCCCACCGGGTTTTAACTTAAGTAATTAAAGGAAATTACTTCTGAGCGATTGCAGCTCCGCCGTAAGCAGCGTCAACTACAAGGCCGTAGTTAGCGAGGTCAACCTTACCGGTAGCAAGGCCGCCTGCAGTCTTATAAGCGCCTGTGAGAGCAGCTTTGTTGTTGATTGCGAGGTCCATGGAGGAAGCATCGAATCCGTCAACAACACCGTCGCCGTTTACATCGCCGTAGATAACGACTGTGTAGATAGCAACCGGAGCACCGCTCGACTTAAGGCTGAGTGTTGCGGTAGCGCCTGTACCATAAAGGCCTGCAGCGTTAGCGGCAACATTAAGAGTTGTAGCCGAAGAATCCTTAGCCGTTACTCTTGCGAGTACGTCGTCGGCAGTAGCAAGCGAACCGGGTGTTACGCCGGTGATGAGAGAAGCGCTCTCTGTTACGGAAACGCCCTCATTTGAACCCGCTGTGGTGGGAACTGCTACGTACTTGCATACGAACGGAGCCATAGCATTCTTGAGGTTTGTGATAACAGCGTCAATCTGAGCTGCTACAACATTTGAATAGAAGCGGTCATTTGCAGCATAGTTTTCAGCGGAGCCGCTGTAAAGGTTTGCTGTGTTGCCCTTCTCATCGGTGTACTCATAGCCGAGTACGGAAACGAGCTTAGCATAAGCTTCGGTCTCTGTGAGGCCGTCAGCCTTAGAAGCGTCAAATGTATATGCACTGTTGTCAGTGAATATTGACTTAGCCTGAGCTATAACTGCCTCAAGCTCGGTGTAAGCACCTGCCTCGAGAGCAGAAGCTGATTTCGGCATAAGAGCGCGCTGAGCGATTTCAAGCTCATACTTAACATCGAATACCTCGGACTGAAGAGCCTTAGCGTTGGCATTTAATGCCTCGGCAGCTGCAAGAGCCTTGGTGTATCTTGCATAAGAGCCTGCTGTGTAATCAGCCTCTTTGTAGCCCTGAGCCTTAGCGGCTTTGATTTCCTTATCAAGGAACTGCTTCTGAGTTGTAACCGCAGCGCTCTTCAGGAAGCTTGCATACCAATCAATGTTCTTAGCGCTGTTAAGGACTTCAAGCTCCGAATAATCAGGAGCCTTGTAAGCCTTTACGGCATCCATATAAGCGTTCTGAGCTTCGGTTGAAGGAGCCTTCATGGAAGCTACGATAGCACTCTTATATGTAGCGTTTGCCTTGTTGGCAATAGCAGTAATTTCAGCCTCTGAAAGTGAGCTGCCGTCAATGTACTTTTCGGGAGCTACGGGGCCCTTGTAAGCGTCAATGATAGCGTTGCCGGCTTTCATTGCCTTTTCGTAAGCCCAATAAGCATAGAGGTCGAAGTTCTGATAGTTGATGTCGCCGGCAGCCTTAAGAGCAGCCTCAATGGGAGCCGGTGTAACGGTTGCGGAACCGCTTGTAGGTGTTGTGCTTGCTGTATCAAGAGCCTTAACGGCGGTTTCAAGAGCGGTTATGGCTGCAGTGAGATTAGCATCACTGTAATTGCCGATGTTAGCCTTCTTGAACGGGCCGTAAGCAAACTTAGCGGCAGCGGTAAGAGCTGTCCAGTAAGTTTTCCAAGCCTCTGCCGGATACTTAGAAGAATCACGGTTAGCCTTGAACTCGCTGTCAACGGCCTTCTTAATATTGGTGCTGTTGTAATAATAGAGTGTGCCGAGAGGAGCAGACATATCAAGTGTTCTGGTTCTGTTCCTATACGAACCGGATACAGTTACAGCTTGATTACCGAGAGCGTATGTGGCACCCGAGGGAACCGTCTCTGCGTCAACATCAGATTTAAGTCTGAGCGGGTTAACGGTAACAATGTTACCGGTATAACTATCATCATCCTTCACATACTTAAGGAAGGTCTTATTTACAAGCGCCTCGGTCTGACCCGATGACTCAAAGTAATTTGCGTCAAAGCCGGAAATAGAACCCTTGGTGAACTTGCAATCAGTATCTCTTGTATTGGTCCAAGTTACGGCAATGTTTGAAATAGCAGAAGCAAGAGCCGACGGATTTGTTACGAGGCAGTCGGTGGTGGTTGCGCCTTTCATTTTAACGTAATCAATAGCTAAGTATGTAGCTTTCTGCTCACCAGAATCCCAAGCGGAGCCGACGGTATCGGCTGTATCGTTGGTTGCATACTCAAAGGTAGTGGAAGTAATGTCGCCGTTGTAAGCAGTACCGTCCTTGAAGGTGAAGCTGTAAACAGCGGTTACCTTTACAAGGCTGTCGGTAGGAACGGTAGCCTTGAGTGCAACGTCGGTGCTCTCATACGGTGAAAGCTCCGTTGCGCCGTTTTTGAGCATTTCTTCGCCGTTAACGGTAACAGACTTAAGAGTGAGCATATAAGGATGATCATATGTATCGCCGTGCTTTAAGAGCATACCTGCAGATGCGTTTGTTACCTTAAGAGTAGTGTTCATCTGGCCGTTTGTAAGCTGTACATAGTTAAGTGCACCCTTATCTATTGTAAGCTTAGGCTCAGCATAGGACTGAGCGTTAGTAGTCCAGCCGAGGAAGAAGTTTACGATCGGAAGAGCTACGTCAAGAAGACCGCCTGATTTAACGGCATAGGCAATACCTACAACCAATTTCTCTGCGAGGTCTGCAATAGCGCTCTTCTGAAGAATAGCGTCAAGTGAATTGTAAGAATCGGCGATAAGAGCGGTGTTGCCGCATACCTTACCGAAAACCTTGTTAAGGAGTTCTCTTACGATTCTGAATACTGCGGGATACATAGCCTCGGTTCTGAGAGTGCTGTTAGCAGGAATATTGAATATGCCCGTAACGCTGTTTGTACCGAGGAGCTTGCTTACGTCAAGGTTGAGAAGTCTGTCGATAATGTCTTCTCTGAGAACAGTCTCAAGGAAGGTCTTACCGTCAGCAGCGGTTTCGTTGATTATCTTCTCAACAGGAAGAACGTCGCGGATAATCTTGTCGAGCTTAACCCACGGATCCTGTGCGGTAGCAAGGTCAAGGTCAAGGCCGTCGGTGTTGATGAGCTTCTGTACCTTCCAGCACCACTCGTTGTCAGAGGTGAGAGCCCAGTCGATTATCCAGTCAATGGTGTCTTCCCAAGCGCGTGTGTTCTTTTCGAAGTCTGCAAGCTTATAAGTCTTGGAGGCTGCAAATTTGTAGCCGTCAGCCTTATCGGAGCCGAGGTCGGCAAGCTTGGAGAGATACTTCATACCGATGTCGGTGCCCATGGTAAAGATAACATCGAGCCAATAGCCGCTGTTCTTACCCTTTACGAGGGTCTTCGAGTTGTAATCGGCATAAATAAGTGCGTCATAGTTGTAAGTCGGAACGAACTGAGTTGCAAGCTCACGAATTACGCAAGCGAGAAGAGCGGTTACGTTCTGTCCCTTGAGCTCGGCAGCCGACGGGAGAATTATCTGAGGCATAAGAGCCTTAACGCCGATTGCGCCGAGAGCGGTAACAACATCCTGATCGGAAGCGGACTTATCTACAACTGTGTCATAGTAGCCTGCATAAACAGTCTCATAGCCGGTACCGAAGAGATACTCGGGGTTATAAGCTGCTACATACTGAAGAGCCTTGCGAAGATTGGGAACAAGGTTTGAGTTATCGCCCTTTGTCCAATTGATTGCAGCCTTTGCAGTATCCGAAAGCATTGTGTCGATTGCCTTGCCGACAAAATCGTTGAGCGCCGCAAGAACGGTGGTATAACCCGCTGCCGAAGCAGTAACGGAGCCGCCGTTTGCAGCTGTGGGCATAAACTCGTTAACGAAATCACCGGAGATGGTGTAGTTCCAGTTAATGAGCTTAGCGAACGAATTAGCGGTGGACATATCAAACTTGAGCCAGGTCTCTGTGAGACCGTCTTTGCTGACAAGGCGATAATAGCCGTTGCCGTCGGAGCCTATTGTGAAGTCCGACCACTCCCAGTTGTATGCGCCGGCAGCCTTAGAATAGAATGCCTTTACATCTGACGGAAGCTTAGCGAGAACAGCGGTGGCCTCTGAAGCCTTGCCGCCGAAGAGCTCGGTCTTTTCAGCGCCGAACCACTGTGCAAGAAGCATCTTAACGGAGCCGTTGAGAACAACGGGAGCAAGATCCTTAAATACATAGGGAGCTACCTGATAGAGAGCCGAAACAAGAGTATTGCTGTCAAGATTGAAGATTTCCGAAACCTTACCGCTTGTGGCAAGTGAGGGAAGGAAGTAGCTGTCCTTAACGTAATATTTTACGTTTTCGCCGGCAGCGTTAGTGTAAACATAAACGCCTGTGCCCTTGCCTTCCATATCGGTTTCTTCGGTCTTGTAATATTTCTCATCCTGAGAAATATATGTCTTCTTGGCGGTATCATATTCAAATACCTCGATGTAAGCACCCTTAGAGTCTGAGCCCTTAACATAATAATCGCGAAGACCTGCTTCAGCGCTTGTCGGAAGAGCAATGTGATTGCTTACGCAGTTGCCGGAAGCGTCTTCTTTATAAGAAGTATAGCTCTGCGGCTTAGACATAGCGTTGATGAGAACATTCTTGACAAGAGTGTCGGGATTTGCGGTTGTTGTTGAATAAGTGTTGATGAGCGTCATGTCATCGTCAACTCTTGCGAACATCGGATAAACGAGGCCTTTTAACATACCCGGAAGATCCGCGAGGTACTTATTAACGCCGGAGATATCAACAAAGTTGCCGATAATGCCAACGTCGAGTTTGCCGTCGTTGATAACCTTTTTAACGAGACCTGCGTTGTCGTTAAGAAGGGTTGCAATGCCGTTGACTATGTCGAGCTGATCGTGGTTTTCTCTTGTCATGCCCGACGGCCAGTTTTTAAGGTTAGCGTCTTTAACTATGCCGAGCAAGCCTTTGACAAGCTTAACAAGTCCGTTGTTAAGAAGAGCCTGAGCGCTGTCGATGGTTCCGCAAAGAGCATTAACCGAGCGAAGGTCGATAACAAGATGCAAACCTGCTTTGTTAATAACATCGCCCATGTTTATGTTCGCGGCGGCAAGGGTAACATCGAGGAAGTCAAATACGACTGACATTCTCTCTTCGGTAGAGAGTCTTGTTACCGCGCCGTCCGGGCTGTATGCGTCAAGAGCGGTAAGGTTATCAGAGGTCTGATACTCCGTCTTTGCGGCAAACGCCATTACGGACATAGTTGAGAAAATCATGACAACTGCCAAGATGACACTTAACAATTTGGTAGATTTTTTCATACGTGTTTTTTCCTCCTAAAAAGATTTACATTAAAACCATGTATGCGTACCCGATTTTTTCTGCGGGCGGCACTCCCCGCAACAATTCCTCGCACAAAATCCGCTGTACTTCTGACCGCTCTTTGATTTACAAGAAAGCAAACCGATTTCGGCACGTTAACTCGGTCGGTTTCCACCGTTTCCACTTCCGTAAAAATGAATCGGTGGAAAACTGATGATACACACCCGAGCATATTACCGTAGGATGTGTATCAAAACGGGATGGAAACTGCACGGTAAATCAGCCGTGCGGCAGCGCTCCCTCAAAAAAGGGGGCACTTCGCCCTATTACACCATTCCTATGATTAGTTAAAGTATAGAATTTTAAACGAAAAAAGTCAATAAATTGTTCACACAAATTTGTTGATTTTCTGTATTGAACAAATAGAATTGTTATTTTTGGGCAAAAGTGGCAAACAAAATTGGCAATGTTGTTGTAAAATTATGAACAAATTGTTAACGTTTTCGAGTTTTGAACTTTTTGACAAGTATTGAACACGGTTTTGAACATTTTTACGGTGATTTTCGGGTAAAAACAGAGGGCTTAAATAGGCTCCCTTGAAAAGGGTGATTCCCCACAGTGTGGGGAAATGTCGCGTAGTGACAAAGGGGACGGGCTCCCGTCAGGAGCTGGACGCGAGTCCACGAGCGGACTGAGGGATTAAAGGTCACGCACGCTCTATTTAAATTCCATATAACCCTATAAAATCCCTCCGGCTTGCCTTGCGGCAACCCACCTCCCTTTTCAAGGGAGGCAATGGCGAAGATGACTGAGGGATTTATATAGGCTCCCTTGAAAAGGGAGCTGGACGCGAGTCCACGAGCGGACTGAGGGATTAAAGGTCACGCTCATTCTATTTAAATTCCATATAACCCTACAAAATCCCTCCGGCTTGCCTTGCGGCAACCCACCTCCCTTTTCAAGGGAGGCAAAAAGCGGTTCCCGAGGCAAATACCCCGTGAACCGCTTTGCAAATTGTAATGTTCTTTATTTGAACTCTTATTTTATTGTGAGATTTGCGCCGTACATTGCCGCCAAATCAAGGCTGCCGTCAAAGGTATTGCCATCCTCGGTATAGCACTGCACGTGGTAAAGTCCGCCGTTGCAGACAAAATCCATGGTGAGCTGATAAACGGAATATATTTTCGGGTTTTTATCGTCGGCTTTTTTAATCTCTACCACATATGCGGTGGCTCCGCATTTTTCGAGAGTTACGGTGCGCTGCTCAACGGTTACACCCGCTGCCGCGTCGCCTGCCTGCGACAAAAGCTGCCTCCACTGAGCGGCGCCGTCGTTTGCTTCCTTTTCGGCGGCGCTGTCATCCGTCGCCGCGCCGGAATACATAACCTGCGCGTCGAGCCCCTTATATTTCTTTGAGGTGGCTATACCTGAATTGCCCACGGTCCAGCCGTTGGGATAAACCATTTTAAAATACTTTGTCTCGTGAAATACGCCGTCGGTTATCTGAGCGGGGAACGGAACGGCACCCGTTTTAATTTCGCCGTTTTCGTCCGTGACCTTTTTGCCGTCCTCGTCGGTGACATATATTTCAATCTCGCCGTTCTCATTGAGAACAGTGTTGCCCTCTTCGTCGGTAACAACCTCATATGTGGCGTCCTTGGCGTTTATAGTCGGCTTCTTTTTTCCGCAGGAGGCGAAAGCTGCCGATATTACGATTAAGGAAGCGCAGATAACTGCGATTATTTTTTTATCCATTTGAAATCCTCCGTTTTATACATAAACAGATTATAAATTCTTTGCCTCGGAATGTCAACTGGGGATGTTAAAAATGTCCGGAACGCAAAAAAAACAAAAGACAAATCGAAACAAATCTTTGTATAAACAGGTGTTTTTATTCGTCAGAGCTTACCATTTGCTCCGAATCAACCTCACCCTCGGAGTACATTCGTACGCCTTCGGGCAAGCCTTAACCGCCGCAGCCGCGCCGCTTAAGGTTCGGTTAATCCGCTCCGAGCATTTTTTCCTATCCCCCGAAAAAAGAGGGTAAAAATGTCCGGAACGCAAAAAAAACAAAAGACAAATCGAAACAAATCTTTGTA
>ERZ1108170.1603-NODE-1603-length-13659-cov-3.174802_pt1 | contig 13659 bp, 11 predicted proteins | sample MGYA00403705_ERZ1108170 | MGnify/ENA primary metagenome ERZ1108170 (study PRJEB35170, sample SAMEA104062422) | human gut metagenome | biome: human gut; feature: human-associated habitat; material: faeces | place: Denmark | collected 2012-06-15 ...
TTTCGAACGACTCTGCAAAGCAGCCGGAGTGAGAAAGCAAACCGTGGCCGGCCCTTCGCCGCCGGGACACGTACCCCCAATTAACTGTTCTTCATGACAATCGAATCCACGACATCGGCCACATTCTCGCAGCAGTCGGCGCAGTACTCCAGGAAGGCGTACACGTCACGCCAGGCGATGACCTCGAGCGGGTCCTTGCCGTTAACGTGCAGGTTGCGCATGGCGTTGATATAGAGCTCGTCGGCCTCGGATTCGATGGTGTTAATCTGGATGACAAGCTCGCGCAGCGTTTTGGACTTGCGGTAGTTGGGAAGCTCGACCATAAGGTCCTTCATGGCGCGGCAGGCATCGGTTACCTTGTGGGCGATGACGATGGCGTCGGGATGGATGCTCTGGATGTTGGTGAAGTAGACGCGCTGCACTACGCCCTCGATACGGTCGAGCACGGTGTCGAGTGAGCAGCTCATCAGGTCCAGGTCCTCGCGCTCAAGCGGGGTGATAAAGGCCGTGAGCAGGGCGTCTTCAAGCTCATGGTGCTTCTTGTCGGCCGCATGCTCGATCGCGTGCATCTTGTTGAGCATATCGTGAATCTTCGCGGGATCGAAGTTCTCGAAAATCTTGGTGAGCAGCTCGGCAGCCTGAACGGCGAGGCCGGCGCAGGCAACGTAGTTGTCAAAGTAGAACGAATCGGGTTTCTTTGCCATGGGTGGGTCCTTTCGAGGCGAAGACGGGTGGGCGAAGCATTGCAGTCCGGATGGACGCTCGGTTTGACTAGATGAACATCATGAACAGCTTGGCCATGACAAAGCTGATGAGTCCGCAGGCGGGGAAGGTAAAGAACCAGGTGAACATCATGTCCTTGACCACGCCGAAGTTGATGGCCGAAAGGCGCTTGACGGCGCCGACGCCCATGATGGCGCAGGTTTTGATGTGCGTGGAGGACACGGGGATGCCGGTAAGGGTGGCAAGCAGCAAGTTCGCGGCGCCTGCGAGGTCGGCAGAGAAGCCCTGGTACTTCTCGAGCTTGACCATGCTCTGGCCGACGGACTTGATGATGCGCTCGCCGCCCACGCTGGTGCCGATACCCATGGTGGCCGAGCACAGCAGCATAATCCAGATGGGGATGCCGGCATCGCCGATGCTCGTCTGGCCGTTGGCGAAGGCCACGCCTAAAAAGAGCACGCCGATGAACTTCTGTCCATCCTGCGCGCCGTGCATAAAGCTCATGGCCGCGGCGCTCGCGATCTGAGCGTATTTAAAGAAGACATTGGCACGTCGCCTGTTGGCGGCGGCGAAAAGAATCGAGACGAGCTTGCACAGAACCCAGCCCATGACAAAGCCCAGGCCGATGGAGAGCGCCAGGCCGTAGATGACCTTCATCCACTCGTGGACGTTGACGCTGCTCGCGCCGCCGAGGGCGATAGCGGCACCGGTCAGGCCGGCGATAAGGCTGTGGCTTTGCGAGGTGGGGATGCCAAAACGCGACGCTGTGGCGCCGTAGACGACGATGGAGAACAGGGCCGCGCACAGGCAGGCGAGCGCCATGGTGCTGTTTCCGCCAAAGTCGACGATATGCGAGATGGTATTGGCGACGCTCGCATTAAAGTGCGTCATGATGAGCACGCCGAGGAAGTTGAATGCGGCGCTCATGAGAATGGCGGCGCGGGCGGGCATGCAACGCGTAGTGACACAGGTCGCGATGGCGTTGGGCGCGTCGGTCCATCCATTGACGAAGATGGCGCCCAACGCGAGGATCACGGTGACGGCAAGGACTGGGTTCGACACAATTTGGCCGAGGAAGGTTGAGAACGTTACGTCCATATATGGGCTTTCTCGAAGTTTGCAGACACGTTACAAAAACATGATAAATCGTATCACCTCCTGCGGGTTTCTTTGCCGAGTTCTGATGGGAGAAGTATTTTTTTGGCACTAAAATTGAATATTAGCCCTGTTGACCGTGGGTGTTCTTTTTGCTATCACGCCATGCGGACACGCGCGTTCGCTCCGACACTCCAAAACCACAGTCTGTTCGCTTTACAACATGCAAACATGTGTTCGATAATAGGAGACATGGAATATCGACAGACAGATGGCAAAACTCGGCGCGTGCACAAGCAGTATGTGGACGTCGTGGCTCGCATCCTCGCGGGCGGACAGGTCGTGCCGGTCACCGTTTGCTGGGTCGACGGTCGTTGCTTTACGATTGACGAGATTGTCTCGACCACTGGGTTTGGCCTGACGGTTCACGGCATCCGTACGGCAACCTATAAGGTGCGTTTTGGCGGGCACGCGACCGAGTTGTATCTGGAGGACCAGACGCGCGAACGACCAGATGGCTCGCAGGCCCATCTGATGCGTTGGTGGGTGTGGGCATTCGACCGCACGCTCGAGGGCGAGCGCCGTGGGTAAGGACGTACGGCATTCGGGTACAATGACAGGAATCTTGTCAGCTACTGCGCCGTTATTTGTGGCGCTTTTTGAAAGGACGAACCTATGAACGATATCCAGGGCTATCAGAACGGTCCCATCGAGACCGGCGCAAGCCGCGCCAAGGAGATGTCGCCGCGCGCGTACAATCTTGCCATGTCTGCCCTGATTTTCTTGGGCTTTTGCGCCATGGGCGCCGGCGCCTACTTTACGAGCACCATGTCGTTTGCGCGCATGATGATGAGCGGCGCCGCCTTGCCGCTGGTCTTTGGCTCGTTTATTTTGACCATCGTCGGCATGGTCATGATGTCGGCCGCCGCCAGCAAGCAGTCCGTGGGCCTGTCCCTTGTGGGCTACGTAATCTTTGCGAGTACCTTTGGCCTGACCGCGTCGTTTGGCCTTGCCAACTACGACCTGCCCACCATCAACACTGCCTTTATCGCCACGGCCGCCATCACCTTTGTCTTTGGCGCCTTGGGCGTGACGTTCCCCAAGTTTTTCCAGCGCGTATATGGCATCGGCTTTGGCATTCTGCTCGCCACTATTCTGGTTGAGATCGTGCTGATGTTCATGGGCGTCTCGCAGACCATCACCGATCTGATCGTGATCGTGGTGTTCGCCGGCTTTATTGGCTACGACACCTATGTTGCCACGACGGTGCCGCCTACGCTGCCCAACGCCGTGCTCATGGCGTCCAATCTGTTCGTGGACATTATCAACGTGTTCCTGCGCATCCTGAACATCCTTGGCCGTCGCGACTAGTGGCGAATTGCGGCGGTGCTTGCCGTGCGTGTAAATCGATGCGAAAGGCGGTCCTTCGGGGCCGTCTTTTTTGTACGCGGCGGGGTATCATGGATGGGAAAAGCCGATAGCGGCAGCGACAGGAAAGGTGACCACTTATGGCAGACGTCGACAACAGGAACCGTAACCGCAGGTCCAACCGAGCGGGTCAGCCCAATCCCAAGCGCGAGGCCCGTGCCAAGGCCGCCGAGCGTCACGTGGCAACTGTGTCCGAAGCGTGCGCCAAGGATATCGAGCGTTCGCTTGCCGGCGTGTGCGAGTTCGATGGTATGCCTGCCGGTTTTGTCGCGGCGATGAAGGCCAAGGTTCAGAGCGCTGTGGCCGCCGAAGAACAGGTTGCCGAGGACGTCGAGGGCGCGGAGGCTGCCGAGGTCGAGGCAGCGCCCGAGACCGAGGCGGCGCCTGAGCCCGTCGAGGAGCCCGCCGAGGAGCCTGCGGAGCCCGAGCCCGCGCCTGCCGCCGAGGAGCCCGCTCCGGTCCTGCCCGAGGTCACCGTGCTCGACGCCTCTGCCACGCAGGCCATTCTGGACAACGGCCGCGGCTATGCGCAGTTCTGCGACATGGCCGTGCTCGCCTTTGCCTCGTTCACCAACCCGGGCGGCGGCTACATCCAAGGCTATCTGGGCCAGGAGGCCACGCTGTGCGCCGATTCGTATCTGTACAACGTTCTCGATAAGCAGCGTAAGTGGTACGGCGAGAACCGTCGCCGCAACATCAACTGCGAGCTTTACCGCAACCGTGCGCTGGTGGTGCCTGCGGTGCGCTTCGACCGCAACCACGTGCATGCGTATGCCGACGTGATCGTTGCCGCCGCGCCCAACGTTAAGCGCGCCCGCCAGGAGTATCGCGTGAGCGACGATGCTCTGCTGGATGCCCTGCGCGACCGCATTCGCTTTGTGCTTGCCATCTGCGACGAGCTGGGTCGCGAGAAGCTCGTGCTGGGTGCTTGGGGCTGCGACAACAACGGCTTTGACGCCGAGGCCGTGGCCGAGCTCTTCCGCAAGGAGCTCGCATCGGGCGACTTTAAGGTCAAGCAGGTCTTTTTTGCCGTGCCCTCTACGCGCTGGGACGAAGATTTTGCCAAGTTCGAGCACGTGCTGGCAAACTTCCCCGAGCGCAACGAGGAGTCCTATGCCCAGGTTGCCGCTCGCGCTGCGGCTGCCCGCGCCGCCGAGCAGGCCCAGGCTGCCGCCGAGGACGATGAAGACGATGACGATTGGCGCAAGTACCTGTAATCGGTATGTGCTGACAGATGGGTCGAGCCGGTGGGAGGGCTGCTCCCGTCGGCTTTTTACTAGAGGAAGGGCTTACGATGAAAAACGTTCTGTGCTTTGGCGACAGCAATACCTACGGCTATGATCCGGCGGGCATGCGCGACGGCACCGCGGTACGCTATGCGCACGATGTGCGCTGGTGCGGCGTGGCCCAGCGCGACCTGGGCGAGGGCTGGCACGTGATTGAGGAAGGCCTCAACGGCCGCACGACGGTGCGTGACGACATGTGCCATCTGGACACTAATCTCAACGGCATCCGCGCGTTGCCGATGCTGCTCGAGGCTCATAAGCCGCTGGATGCGATCGTGATTATGCTGGGCACCAACGACTGCAAGACGGTCTTTAGCGTGGGGGCTGCCGATATCGCTGACGGTGCCATGGCGCTGATTCGCACCGTCCGCGCGTTTCCCTGGACCGAAGCCGCGCCCTGCCCGCGTATTCTGCTGATGGCGCCTATCAAGATTAAACCGCAGATCGCCGATGTGTACATGACCGACTTTGACGAGCGCTCCGTCGAAGCCTCGGAGCATTTTGCCGAATACTATGCGTATGCTGCTAAACAGTTTGGCTGCGACTTTTTGAATGCCGCTGATTTTGCCGAGCCGGGCGATATCGATTATCTGCACATGATGCCCGAAAGCCACGAGAGCCTGGGCCACGCCGTGGCAGCCAAGCTCCAAGAGATGCTCGGAGAGTAGCGCGACCCCAAGCCACCGCAAAGGGGACGGGCGCCTTTGCGGTGGCTTGGGCTGCGAATCTTAATATTGCCACATGTGGTTGACGGGGCCAGAGCCTTTGCCCATGTCCAGGCCGGCGGCCAGAGCGCCTGTCAGGTAGGCCTTGCCGGCGTTGACGGCGTCGGCAAGATCCATGCCCTGGGCCAGCGCGCAGGCGATGGCGGACGAGAGCGTGCAGCCGGTGCCGTGCGTGTTGTCGGTCTCGATGCGCTTGTGGCGGAACCACGTGGTGAGTGGATCTCCCAGATGGTTGCCCTCGTCATCGAGCGGCGCGGGTTCGGCCAGTACATCGTTGGCCTCGTTGACAAGATGCCCACCCTTAACGAGGGATGCGCAACCAAAGCGGCGGGTGAGGAGCATGGCAGCATTTTGCTGCGTGCGCTCGGAGTCGACCTCGTAGTCAAGCAGGGCCATGGCCTCGGGAATATTGGGCGTGATAACCGTCGCTAGCGGGAACAGGCGGCGGGTGAGCGCCTCGGCGGCATCTTCGGCAATCAGCCGTGCGCCCGAGGTGGCTACCATGACGGGGTCGACGACCACGTTTGTCGCGTTCCAAGCGCTCAGGCGGTCGGCGATAACATCGATAATCTCGACAGAAGAAACCATGCCGATCTTGACGGCGCTCGGGCGGATATCGTCAAAAACGGCGTCAATTTGCGCGGCTACGATATCTGGCGAGATGTCCTGCACGGCGGTAACGCCCAGGGTGTTCTGTGCGGTGATGGCGGTGATGGCCGTCTCGGCATACAGGCGGTGCGCCGTGATGGTCTTGATGTCGGCCTGAATGCCGGCGCCACCGCTGGAATCGGATCCCGCGATGGACAGGACGGCAGGTACCTTACTACGATCCATGTTCGCTCCCTTGTTCGGTCGGAATCAAATGGGTCTATAAGCCAGCATTATAAAGATGCCCGGGCCGACTCTATGTCGAACCCGGGCGGGCGATGCAATCTTTACGCAAATGCAAGCAAATGTTCACACGTCAACAATTGATAGGCACCAGCTCGCCGCCAGAAGCGGCCGCGGCGACAGGGCTAGTTCTCCATGCCAAGGTCGATCGTGGTGCCCTCGAAGATCTTGTTGACGGTGCGGACGGCGCACATCTTGCCGCACATGGTGCAGGTGCCCTCGGTGGCGGCGGGGGACTCCTCGTAGCGCTTCTTGCCTGTAACTGGGTCGAGCGCACATTCCCACATGGCATCCCAGTCGAGCTTGCGGCGTGCCTGGCCCATCTTGTCGTCCATGTCGCGGGCGTGGGGCACCTTTTTGGCGATGTCGGCGGCGTGTGCGGCGATCTTGGTGGCCATGAGGCCATCGAGCACATCCTGGGCGTTAGGCAGGCATAGGTGCTCTGCCGGTGTCACGTAGCACAAAAAGTCGGCACCCGAGCTCGCGGAGATGGCGCCACCGATGGCTGCGGTGATGTGGTCATAACCCACGCCAATATCGGTCACCAGCGGCCCGAGCACATAGAACGGGGCGTTGTGGCACAGGCGCTTTTGCAGCTTCATGTTGGCGGCGATCTCGTCGAGCGCCATGTGGCCCGGCCCCTCGACCATAACCTGGACGCCGGCGGCCCAGGCGCGCTTGCACAACTTGCCGAGCTCAATCATCTCGGCGGTCTCGGTGGCGTCGTTAGAGTCGTAGAGGCAGCCCGGGCGGCAGGAGTCGCCGAGCGAAATCGTCACGTCGTACTCGTGGCAGATTTCGAGCAACTCGTCAAAGTACTCGTAGAAGGGGTTTTCGTTGCCGGTAACCTCCATCCAGCCAAACAGCAGCGAGCCGCCGCGGCTGACGATGTTCATCAGACGACCGGTCTCCTTAAAGGTCTTGGTGACCGACTTGTTGATGCCGCAGTGGATGGTCATAAAGTCCACGCCGTCCTCGGCATGCGCGCGCACGACTTCGAACAGGTCGTCCTTGGTGAGTTTGACCAGCGGCTTTTCCATGTAGCCGATGGCGTCGTACATGGGGACGGTGCCTACCATGAGCGGCGTCTCGTCGATGAGCTGCTGGCGGAACTGGCGCGTCTTGCCCGAGTTGGAGAGGTCCATGATGGCGTCGGCGCCAAAGTCCTCGGCGATCTTGACTTTCTTCCATTCCTCGGCGGCATCGGCCTTGTCGCCCGAGATGCCCAAGTTCACGTTGACCTTGGTGGACAGGCCCTCGCCGACACCAAAGGCGCGCATGCCCTTTTTGATGTGCACGATGTTGGCGGGAATGGCGATGCGGCCGTCGGCCACGCGCTCGCGGATGTACTCGGGGTCGCGATGCTCGCGCTCGGCGACTTTCTTCATCTGCGGCGTGATCTGTCCGGCGCGGGCGAAGTCGATTTGCGTGACAAGCTTGGACTCGGTCTGTGTGCTCATAAGCACGGCTCCCTTCGTTGGCATTACCCATATCAGGTTTGCGGGTCAGGGCGGGCGCGCCCAATCTCAGCCTGCCGTCCTGTCCTGCAAGCTCCCCGTTTATGTAGTGGGCTCAAGTATAGCCTGAATGGGTACGATTGGCCTAACGAGCGTGCCTGTGGGGAGGCGTACATGGAAGACAAGCATCTATATCGAGAGACACAATGGGACATATCGGCCGAGGAGGGCCGTGCGAACCATGGGTTGGTCGCGATTGGCTTCGCGGTGCTTGCCGTGCTGGTGATTGCCTTTTGTATTTGGACGTTTGGCGGTCGCGGCGGCGCTGCCTGGGAGTTTGAGGCCGATGATAGCCTACCGATTATGGCGGTGAGGAGTACTGGCGGTAATGCCAATACGCTCGCCGTTCCGGGCGATTATTGGTACCCGCGCGATGAGTTTGTGCAGTTGCAGCTGAGTGGTGGGTCCATTCCAGGCGAAGAAATCGAACGCGTGACGTTTGACGCGGCGCTCAAAACGCTGACGGTGAAGCTCAAAGATCAAGGAGATGTGCCCACGACCATGGATATCGCCCTGACGGAATGGCGTCTGGAGCCCCCGTCGGGCGTCAAGGTGTCCGAGGTGGAGCATGTCAAGATTACCTATCAGGACGGCACGACAAATGAAATTGCCAAAGCCGACGGCTTGGCGGAATAGACGTCGTGCCTAGGCAGCACATTCAAGAGTAGCGGTGGTCCTACAAGGCCTGTTCGTTCAGGAAGACCAAAGTGTTTTTATTTGAAAGCTCGGGAAGGTGACGATAGCCAACGTCGAACGCGGTGAGCCCGCTTACATCCTCGAGCTTGTTTTCTGCCATCCAGCGCACCATGGAGCCGCGCGCCTTTTTGCTGGCGGTCGAGCGCTGGATGGGCTTGCCGTTGCGGATGTCTTCACCAAAGAGGCATGTGACGACCGTGACATCGGTGGTGAGGCGGGGCAGAACGGCTTTGGCGTATTCCGCGCTGGCGAGATTGACGATCGTAGCGTTGGAGCTCGCCGGAGCGATGGTCCGTGCGAGCTTGTCGCCCCAAAACGCGTAGAGGTCTCGGGCATCGTCGACGGCAAGCTTTGCGCCCATCTCCAGCCGATACGGTTCAACGGCATGAAAGGGGCGTACGCATCCGTAAAGGCCCGAGAGGATCCATAGATGGTCTTGCAGCCATGCGAGCTGCGTGGAATCCATCACCTCGGGCGCCATGCTCTGGTATTGAATACCGTGATAGGACATGACGGCGGGGGAGAGGCGACGTGCGATACCGGAATCGGCGAGGTCGGCATCGCTCAGGACGGGCATAAATTCGTGAAGCGTATCCAGGCACGTTGTAAGCAGCCTGTCGCTCACGTTCCAAAGGGCCTGAAGGCCTGCCGCGCCGTCCTCGTGTTCGATGCCCAGCAGTGCCTGATGGAGCCGGGCCGTCTGATGTGCAAAAGGCGGTATGCCCCAAACGTCAAAGGCATCTTGAGCTGTCCGCATCTGTTTGGCGGGCGAAATGACGACCTGTAGCACGGAATCCTCCTCCCGCTAAAAAAGTTGCGGTGAAATGCAGACTGCTTTCCCTGTTGGAAGGCCTAATGAATCCGTATTTCACCGCAAGTTATGAAGGGTTGATTGGGCTCGTTTTACGAGGGCTGGTTAGGCGCGCTCGAGGAAGGCCTTGTAGCCGCGATAGGCCTCGTAGATATCGGCCTTGTTGGCGACCTCCCACAGGGCGTGCATGGACAGGACGGCAACGCCGGAGTCGATGACGTTCATGCCGTACTTGGCCATGATGTAGGCGATGGTGCCGCCGCCACCAGCGTTGACGCGGCCGAGCTCGCAGGTCTGGAAGTCCACGCCGGCCTCGTCCATGATGTCGCGGACGAGGGCCACATACTCGGCGTCGGCGTCGTTAGAGCCGCCCTTGCCGCGGCTGCCCGTGTACTTGTTAAAGCACAGGCCGCGACCCATGAAGGCGGCGTTCTTGGTCTCGAACTTGCCGGCATAGCCCGGGTCGAAGCCGGCGGACACGTCGGAGGAGAGCATACGGCTGCGGGCGAGCGCGCGGCGCAGAGCCAGCGGGCTGTCTTCGCCGGCGAGCGTCATGATCTCGGCGACGGTGTTCTCGAAGAAGCGACTCGTCATGCCGGTGGCACCCACGGAACCGATCTCCTCCTTGTCGACGATGAGCGTGATGCTCGTGCGCTCGACATTGGCCACATTAATCTGGGCGAGCATGGACGGGTAGGCACAGACGCGGTCGTCATGGCCATAGCCCAGAATCATGGAGCGGTCGAGGCCCATGTCGCGGGCGGGGCCGGCGGGCACGACCTCGATCTCGGCGGAGAGGAAGTCCTCCTCCTCAACGTCGTACTGCTCCTTGAGGATGTCCAGGAACATCTGCTTGACGGGCTCCTTGGGGGCGTCCTTGTCGTCCTCATCGAACTTGACGGGACGGCCGCCCACGATCACGTCGAGGATCTCGGCGTCAACGGCGTCCTTGGCGGGCTTGGCCATCTGCTCGCTCGAGAGATGGATCAGCAGGTCGGAGATGGTGAAGACCGGATCGTCGGCCTTGTCACCGATGTTGATGTCGACAGTGGTGCCGTCCTTTTTGCAGATGACGCCCACGAGTGCAAGCGGGGAGGCCACCCAGTGGTAACTCTTGACGCCACCGTAGTAGTGCGTGTCGAGGTAGGCCATGTCGCCGGCCTCGAAAGCGGGGTTCTGCTTAAGGTCTAGGCGCGGCGAGTCCACGTGGGCGCCCAGGATGTTAAAGCCCTGCTCGAGCGGGGCGTTGCCCAGGTTGACGAGCATGAGGTCCTTGCCGTGATTGGCGGCGTACACCTTGTCGCCTGCCTTGAGCTCGCGGCCTTCGGCGATCACGGTCTCCAGGTCGACGTATCCCGCCTCCTCGGCCATCTTGATGCCGGTCTTGACGCACAGGCGCTCGGTCTTGTTCTCGCTCAAAAACTGCTTATAGCCGCGGCAAAGCTCCTCGAGCTCCTCGACTTGCTGTGGCGTGTACTTTTTCCATGCGCAGGGACGCTCCATGACGCAGGCTCCTTTCGGATCGATCGTGCTGGTTGATGTACCGTGAGCCATCGTATCACGCGCGGGCTCACGGTGGCGGGGGAGCTTGATGTGAGGTGGCCGCGGGGCGGGGAGCGTGTAAACTGGAGTGAGCAAACCGTGCCCAGCCCAAAGCGAGGTATTTAATATGTCTGACAAGCGCCGCACTTTTGCCGTTATCGACGGCAACTCGCTCATGCACCGCGCCTTCCACGCCGTGCCGCCCACCATGAACGCGCCGGACGGTCGTCCCACCAACGCGATCTTTGGCTTTCTGAACATGTTTCTTAAGATGATCGACGCTTTTAACCCCGACGGCGTCGTCGTGGCGTTTGACAAGGGCAAGCCGCGCGTGCGCATGGAGATGCTGCCGCAGTATAAGGCGCAACGCCCGCCCATGGACCCCGATCTGCATGCGCAGTTCCCTATGATTAAGGAGCTGCTCACCGCGCTCAACGTGCCGATTCTGCAGTCCGAGGGCTGGGAAGGCGATGACATCCTGGGTACCATGGCGCGCCTGGGCGAGCAGGCCGGCTGTGACATGCTGCTGGTGACCGGTGATCGCGATATGTATCAGCTCGTGACCGAGCACGTCAACGTGGTCTCGACCCGCAAGGGCCTGTCCGACGTAGCGATTATGACGCCCGAGAGCGTGGATGACCTGTATCACGGCATCACGCCGGCGCTCGTGCCCGACTTTTATGGTCTGAAGGGCGACACGTCTGATAACATCCCCGGCGTGCCGGGCATCGGCCCCAAAAAGGCGAGCGCGCTCATTGCGCAGTACGGTAGCCTGGACGAGGTCATCGCGCATGCTGACGAGGTCAAGGGCAAGATGGGCGAGAACCTGCGCGCGCACATCGACGACGCGCTGCTGAGCCGCAAGGTCGCGACCATCCGCACCGATGCGCCCGTTGAGCTCGATTTTGAGGCGACGTCCTTCCCGGCGTATTCTGCCGATGAGGTTTCCGCTGCGCTGGGCACGCTTGGTATCACCGCCATGCAGAACCGTTTCTTGGCGCTGATCGGCGGCGAGGGCGGGGCTGCTGCTGTCTCCAGTATGTTTGAGATGCCCACGATTGAGCGCACCGCTGCCGGCGATGCCGAGGCGCTTGCTGCCGTGGCGTCCGAGGTTTCGCGTGCGATCGAGGCGGGCGAGTGGGTCGCCGCCGTGGTGGACGACGATAAGGAAGAGGGCGCGCTCTTTGGACTGACGCGCACGCTGTGGTTGGCGACGTCCAAGGGCCTGTTCGCGCTCGAGGAGGGCGACGGCGCCTCCACTGCCGTAGTCGATGGCTTCAACTTCGCTCACGGTGTGATCGCCGGCGTGCTTGCGCGCCTGTTTATGGAGGGCCGCGTGGCGAGCCCGGATACGAAGGCGCTGCTGCACGAGCTTTCGCCCATCGATTCTTCTGAGCCCGAGCTCATGGATCCGCTCGCTGCCGATTCCACGCGTATCTTCGATACCGTGGTCGCTGCCTATCTGCTGGATTCCGATCGCTCCGAGTTCGATGAGGCATATCTTGCCGATATGTATCTGCAGATGGCGTTGCCTGCGGCGCGCGGCGCAGAGGGTGCTGGTGAGGACGCTCCAGCGCCTGCCGCCCGTACTGCGGCTCTGACGCTGGCGCTCGTGACGCCGTTGCGCGAGTGCATGGCCCGTGAGAATGCCGCCAACGTGTTCGATGGCATCGAGATGCCGCTCGTGCCGGTGCTTGCCAAGATGGAGCGCGCGGGAATGCTCGTGGATCCCGACCGCCTGCGTAATCTGTCCGAGGGCCTGGCGACCCAGATCACCGAGGTCGAGCGCAGCATTCGCGACCTGGCGGGTGACGAGACCTTTAATATTGGCAGTCCCATGCAGCTGTCGCATGTGCTCTTTGATGTGATGGGGCTTCCGACCAAGGGCCTCAAGAAGACTAAGCGCGGCTACTATTCGACCAACGCCAAGGTGTTGAGCGACCTTGCCCGCGACCACGAAATCGTGCGTCTGATCTTGGATTGGCGTGAAAAGTCCAAAATCAAGTCCACCTATCTGGATACGCTGGGCCCGCTGCGCCGTGGTGACGGTCGCGTGCACACCACGTACAACCAGACCATCACGGCAACGGGGCGTCTGTCCTCGAGCGACCCGAACCTGCAGAACATCCCGACGCGCTCGGAGCTGGGTCGTACCGTCAAGACGGCGTTTTCGGCAGGCGAGGGAAGCGTCTTTTTGGCGGTGGACTACTCGCAGATAGAGCTGCGTCTGCTGGCACATCTCTCGGGTGACGAGCACTTGGTGCGCGCCTTTAACGAGGGCGAGGACTTCCATGCCGAGACGGCGGCGCGCGTATTTGGTGTGCCGGTGTCCGAGGTAACGCCCGACCTGCGCAGTCGCGCCAAGGCCGTGAACTTTGGCATCGTGTACGGCCAGCAGGCCTATGGTCTGTCACAGTCGCTGCATATCTCGATGGCCGAGGCGCGTGACATGATCGACCGCTACTACGAGGCCTACCCGGGCGTGCGTACATTCCTCGACAACGTGGTGGCGCGCGCCAAGCAGACGGGCTACGCCGAGACCATGTACGGCCGCCGTCGTCATATTCCGGAGCTCAAGGCCAAAAACCCGCAACTCCGCGGTTTTGGCGAGCGCACGGCCATGAACCACCCCATGCAGGGCACCGCCGCCGACATCATCAAGATCGCCATGGCCCGCGTAAGCCGCCGCCTGGAAGAAGAAGGCTTTGCCGCCCATATGATTCTGCAGGTGCACGACGAACTGGACTTTGAGTGCCCCATCGACGAAGTCGAGCGCCTAACCACCATGGTCCGCGACGCCATGGAGCACGTAGTAGACCTCCGCGTCCCCCTAATCGCCGAAGCCAGCACCGGCATAACCTGGGCCGACGCGAAATAGAAAAACAGCCACAGGTCCAAAGCAGCCAAACCAGAAGGGAGTCCCTTTCAGCAAGGAACTCCCTTCA
>ERZ1108170.1613-NODE-1613-length-13606-cov-4.128699_pt1 | contig 13606 bp, 9 predicted proteins | sample MGYA00403705_ERZ1108170 | MGnify/ENA primary metagenome ERZ1108170 (study PRJEB35170, sample SAMEA104062422) | human gut metagenome | biome: human gut; feature: human-associated habitat; material: faeces | place: Denmark | collected 2012-06-15 ...
ACCTTCATCATTTACGGTGGCGAGTCCATGTTCTTTTACATAGCTTTCCGGTTCAATATCATCTGTAAATATCTTCTCAAATACTTCCTTTGCGACATTGCTGTTGATGGCTTTCGCATCTACCATCTGTATCAGCTTTGCAAGGTGCTCTGCGCTAAATGACAACTCATCTGCATCGATGGAATGTTCTTTCATCAGACGCATGGTCTCTCCCATCAGCCAGTTGGATACCTTCTTCGGATTTGCTCCGAGAGCGATTGTCTCCTCGAAAAGGTCTGCCATCTTCTTTGTATTTGTAATGATATCTATATCATAGTCTGGGATATCATACTCTTCTTTATACCGGATCTTCTTCTCATCCCGGAATTCCGGCTGACGGCTTCGGATCTCCTCCATCCACTCGTCACTGATCTGTACCGGTACAAGGTCAGGATCAGGGAAATAACGGTAATCCTGCGCATCCTCTTTGGAACGCATAGGATATGAATATTCCTTGGTATCATCCCATCTTCTGGTCTCCTGTACAACCTTTTCACCTGCTTCGATCAGATCGATCTGACGTTCTCTCTCATTCTCGATCGCATGGGCGATAGCCTTGAATGAGTTCAGGTTCTTTGTCTCTGTTCTTGTTCCGAATTCTTCTGCTCCAACTTCACGAACAGACAGGTTGACATCGGCACGCATCGAACCTTCATTTAACTTACAGTCTGATGCTCCGAGATACTGGATGATCAGACGTAATTTCTCAAGATAAGCAATTACTTCTTCCGCAGAACGCATATCCGGCTCAGATACGATCTCGATCAGAGGTACACCGGAACGGTTGAAATCGACCAGTGAACTGTCTGTATATGGATCATGTACCAGTTTACCTGCATCCTCTTCCATATGGATTTCATGGATCCTTACGAATTTCTTCTTGCCCTCTACTTCGATCTCTACCTTTCCGTTTCTGCAGATTGGGTAGTACAGCTGAGAGATCTGATAGTTCTGTGGGTTATCCGGATAGAAATAATTCTTACGGTCAAATTTACAGTTCTGTGTGATCGTACAGTTGGTTGCAAGACCGACAGCAACTGCTTTTTCTACTACCCCTTTATTCAGTACCGGAAGGGAACCCGGCATACCGGTACAGACCGGACATGTATGTGTATTCGGTGCACCACCAAATGCGGTACTGCAGCCGCAGAATATCTTCGTCTTTGTCGCAAGCTCTACATGAACCTCCAGACCGATCACGGTTTCGTATACTTTACTCATCTTACAGACCCCTTTCTGCTACAGCGGCAGGCTGCTTGTACTCTCTTGTCTGCTCAAATGCATATGCCGCCTGAATGATTGCTTTCTCGTTAAATGCATCTCCTACCATCTGGACACCGATCGGCATGCCGTCTTTGTCGTACCCGCATGGAAGGGAAATACCCGGAAGTCCTGCAAGGTTAACCGGAACGGTGTATACATCGCCCAGATACATCTTGATCGGATCGGATAAGGATTCACCCATGGTCAGTGCAGTTGTAGGTGCAACCGGACCGAGGATGATATCGTATTTTGCAAATGCTTTATCATAAGCCTGTTTGATCAGGGCTTTTACCTTAAGTGCTTTTACATAGTATGCATCATAGTAACCGGATGACAGGGTAAAGGAGCCTAACATGATACGTCTCTTTACTTCTGCGCCGAAGCCTTCGGAACGTGTCTTCTTATACATGTTGTGAAGGTCTGTGTACTCTGCTGTACGATAGCCGTATTTTACGCCGTCGAAACGTTCCAGATTCGAGCTTGCCTCTGCGGATGCAATGATATAATATGCAGGAATTGCATATTCTACCATACCAAGGTCAAATTCTTCCACGATCGCACCTTTTTCTTTTAACACTTCAGCTACATGGTACACAGCATCCTTGATCTCAGGATCCAGTCCTTCTGTGAAATAATCCTTTGGAAGTCCGATGCGCATACCTTTTACATCGTCCTTTAATGCGCTTGTAAAATCATTATCCGTACGTTCTACAGATGTAGAATCTTTCTTATCATACTGGGAAATGATCTCTAATATCGTTGCACAGTCTGTTACATCCTTTGCAAGTGGTCCGATCTGGTCAAGAGATGAACCATATGCAACCAGACCGTATCTGGATACTCTGCCGTAAGTTGGCTTGATTCCTGTTACACCACAAAATGCTGCCGGCTGACGGATCGATCCACCGGTATCGGAACCGAGTGCACACGGTACTTCTTCTGCTGCAACAGCGGCTGCTGATCCACCGGAAGAACCACCCGGAACTTTATTTGTATCCCATGGATTCTTTGTCTCGCCATAATAAGAAGTCTCGGTTGTACTTCCCATCGCGAACTCATCCATATTTGTCTTGCCTACGATCACGGCTCCTGCTTCCATTAATTTCACAACAGCATCTGATGTATAGGTCGGTACGAAGTTTGATAAGATCTTGGATGCGCAGGTGGTAAGTACACCGTTCTGACACATATTATCCTTGATCGCGATCGGCACACCTGCCAGCGGGCCTGTCAGCTCGCCGCTGTCGATCTTCTTCTGTATTTCTTCTGCCTGTTTGAATGCACCTTCTTCATCTACGGTGATAAAACAGTTATATTCTTTGTCGTATGTCTTTATATTCTCGATGCAGGCTTTGGTTGCTTCCATAACGGAGATTTCTCCGGCCTTGATCTTCTTTCCAAGCTCTACTGCTGTCATACTCATCATATCCAATGTCCGTTACCTCCTAATCAAATGTTCTTGGCACCTTATAGCAGCCATCTTTCTGCTCCGGTGCATTTGACAGCATATTCTCTCTGTCGTCGCCATTTGTTACTTCATCTTCACGGAATACATTATTATAAGAAAATGTATGGCTCATTGCTTCCACATTCTCAGTGTCCAGTTCGTTTAACTTACTTACATAGTCAAGCATATCTGACATATCTTTCTTTGCCTGCTCCTTCTCCTCATCGGAAAGCTCAAGCTTCGCCAGAATACCTACATAATCGATTGTTTCGTCTGTAATAACCATGGTATGTCTCCTTGTCTGGTTTTTATTAGGCAATTGCAATACTACTCTTTACTATGTTTGGATACTTTTGACCTTACCAATCAGGGGACGCTTTCGCTCATTTCGGTCTGCAGCGGTACTAAGATGCCGCTTATGCGCCATCTAAGGACCGGCGACCTCAAATGCCCCTGTATTAGTAAGTCAAAGTATCCAAACAACATTCAGACTATTGTTTTCGCAATTGCCTACTATTATTTATAGTACCACAAAATTAGTTAGAGTGTACCACATAACTCCGTTGTTTGCAAGTCTACATAAAAAGGAAGGCATTCCACCTTCCTTTTTTCTGTCTTTGTAGCCATTCACACCTCATCATATGCAAAGAGGAGTGTGATGAAAACCACACTCCTCTTTGTATTCTTCATAAAGAGTTTTATGCTGGTTGTCAGCCTCGATATCCAGTTAAGATATCTAAATCGGCGTGGAAATCATTAAGTCCCCCACGTGGACTACAACCATATCCTGATTGCACGGCTCGATATCAATTAAGATATCTAATGAAATGGATTTTTTACCCTGCTCCATTTGCAGCCCAACTTTTTACGATGCTCTTTCATCGAGAATATCTCTATTCTTATATTTATTATACTCAAATCATATTATAAAAACAACATTTTTATAGTTATTTTATAACATGCCCTCTAAGGTCTCACGGATTGCCTTGATAAAGTTCTCGCTGTTTAATACAGTTGGGTTCTCAAGGGTTGTGATAAGTGCAAGATCCTTTGTCATCTTTCCGGATTCGATCGTTGCGATCGTCGCTTTCTCAAGCTTGTTTGCGAAATCAACCAGAGCGTCGATGCCATCCAGTTCACCACGTTTTCTAAGTGCGCCTGTCCATGCAAAGATTGTTGCAACAGAGTTTGTGGATGTTTCTTCACCCTTTAAGTGCTTGTAGTAGTGTCTCTGAACTGTTCCGTGTGCAGCTTCGTACTCATACTTTCCATCCGGAGAAACCAGTACAGATGTCATCATGGCCAGTGAACCAAATGCGGATGAGATCATATCACTCATTACGTCACCATCGTAGTTCTTACATGCCCAGATGAATCCACCCTTGGATTTCATAACTCTTGCTACAGCATCATCAATCAGTGTATAGAAATATTCAATACCTGCTGCATCGAATTTCTCTTTGTATTCTTTATCAAAGATCTCCTGGAAGATATCTTTGAATGTATGGTCGTATTTCTTTGAGATCGTATCCTTGGTTGCAAACCAGATTGTCTGCTTGATATCCAGCGCATAGTTGAAGCAGCATCTTGCAAAGCTTTCGATTGACTTATTGATGTTGTGCTGTCCCTGGATCACACCCGGTCCGTCGAATTCATGGATTGTTTCTTTGATCACTGTACCATCTGCACCTGTAAATACCAGTTCAGCCTTACCGGCACCCGGAACCTTGATCTCTACATTCTTATATACATCACCATATGCATGTCTTGCGATTGTGATAGGAGCCTTCCAGTTCTTTACACATGGCTCAATGCCCTTTACGATGATCGGTGTACGGAATACAGTTCCGTCGAGGATTGCACGGATTGTTCCATTTGGGCTCTTCCACATTTCTTTCAGGTCATACTCTGTCATACGTGCAGCATTTGGTGTGATCGTTGCACATTTAACAGCTACGCCATACTTCTGTGTTGCATATGCAGAATCAAATGTTACCTGATCATTTGTCTCATTTCTATATTCAAGTCCCAGATCGTAATACTCGGATTTCAGATCGATAAATGGATAGATCAGTTCATCCTTGATCATCTTCCAGAGAATCCTGGTCATCTCATCTCCATCCATCTCTACTAAAGGGGTAGTCATTTGAATTTTTTCCATCTTGCTCGTTCCTCCATGTTCTTTTATTATAGTTCTAATTACTTACCTGTTTTTATACACGCCTAGAATTATACATGAAAAATGTTGCTATTTCCAGTTTTTTGAAAGTTTTTTACACATATCCGTAAATTCCGCGCACGGACACTTCCCCGGATATAATGATCGACTCCTGTCCATCTTTATCCTTCACACGAAGTCCTCCATTTGGTGCAAGTCCGAGGGCTGTGTATTCTGTCCGGTTATATCCTTCGATCACATAGACCTGTTCATCCTTGTTCACAAGGATGGAATTATATTCATCCAGCATGAACTGAAGATCCTGACATTTGACAAATGCGTCATACAGCTCTTCAAAATGATTTGCCACACTGGCGACCAGTTTGCTTCTGTCACAGCCGGTTCCGTTTTCCAGCTTGATCGATGTCGCCTTATCTGCCAGTTCTTCCGGAAATTCCATCATGGATACATTGATGCCGATACCTACAACTGCATATTTGATATCCATACCTTCCGAACTCATCTCTGTAAGAATGCCACAGATCTTCTTGCCGCCGACTACAACATCATTCGGCCATTTGATCTGTGCCTGTAAGCCCGCTGTATCGGCAAGAGCACGCGCCGTTGCAAGTGCCGACAGGATCGTAAGTCTGGATACATTCTCGATCGGCACATCCGGACGGAGCAGAAATGTCATGGCTATGCTGGTTCCCTTCGGGGTGCTCCACGCCCTTCCTCTTCTTCCTCGTCCTGCATTCTGTTCGTTTGCAACAAACAACGCTCCGTGTGTTCCATCTGTCTCTCCTGCAAGCTTTGCCCGTATATTTGTGGAATCCGTCTCATCATAATAATACAGTTCTCTTCCGATCACCGATGTCGTGAGCGCTGCCTCTATCTTCTCTTTCGTAACGATATCCGGCTCTCCGACCAGCCGATAGCCTTTATTATTTACAGCATCTATAATGTAGCCTTCTGCCTTTAAGGCATTGATGTTTTTCCAGACAGCGGTTCTTGAGACACCTAATTTCTCACAGATCGCCTGACCGGATATATAATCACTGCTTGTCCGAAGCAACGCAAGGATTTTTTCTTTCATGATTTACCTTCTTTCTGTCTCACTTTCCTGATAAATTCCCATCTTCTTTAATAAATGATAATAGATCGCATCGCACTTATCACGTTTTCCGCTGAACGGCAGTACGAATTGCTCTTTTCCTATATCGATCTTCAATATGTAATATGGCAAATGCGGATCCGGGATGACCAGATTCACATTTGTAATCTTCTCATATGGTGTATGATAAGATTTCTTTCCCTTTTCTATGATCAGTTCATCGTCTTCAAAATGATAGGTCAGATCAAATGCCGATTTTCGAAATGATGATTTCACCAGCACCAGTCCGTATACTCCAAGTGCAAGACCAAATGCCAGCTTAAAAATACGACCACCGGTACTGCCATGGGATTTGATCATCAACAGGATAAATGCTGCTCCGATAACAACAAAAAATACACCAACCATCCGGTATGCAATTCTGGTTGCTCTGTTTTTCTTTACGGTATGCTGCATGTGTTTTCCTCGTTCTTTCTGTATATTTTCTGTTCTCTATTATATTTTCTACAGTCATAAAAAGCAAGCCGGAGTAAACATGACATTTTGCACTAAAACCCCCGACAAAAAACATGATTTTTACCAGATTGATTTTTCTTATAAAAAGAAGTAATATCCAGTATGCATTTAGAATATGGAAGTCGTTGCGGGCGGTTTATTTAATAGAATCATACGACTTGCCAATACAGGGACATTTGAGTCCGCCGGTACTCGATGGCGCATAAGCGGCATCTTAGTACCGCTGCAGGACTCAACGAGCGGAAGCGTTCCCTGTTGGCAATGTCAGTATGATTCGTAAATAAACTGTTCGCAACAACTAAACTAACACAAGGAGGTAAAATCATTGAAAAACTTACTGAAAAAAATTAACGGTTCCAAGGATCTGACTGAAGGCAATCCTATGAAACTGATCTTGAACTTTGGACTGCCATTATTATTTGGGCTTTTATTCCAGCAATTTTATAACATGGTCGATACAATCATCGTTGGTAAATTTCTGGGTGTCGATGCACTTGCAGCCGTCGGCTCAACCGGATCGATCAACTTTATGATACTCGGTTTCTGCATCGGTATCTGCAATGGTTTTGCCATCCCGGTTGCTCAGGCCTTTGGAGCAAAGGACACTGATAATATGAAGAAGTACATTACAAACTGTGTCTGGGCTTCGATCTTCTTCGCTGCCGTTATGACAGTTGCAGTCGGAATTCTTACCAGAAATATTCTGATCTGGATGAAGACACCGGACAGCATCCTGGATCAGGCATTTATCTACATATTTATTATATTTATGGGAATACCTGCAACCTTCCTTTATAATATGGTTTCCGGTATCCTGCGTTCTCTCGGCGACAGTGTAACCCCTGTTGTCTGTCTGATTGCATCCTCCCTGTTAAATATCGTACTGGATATCCTGTTAGTTCGTCCGATGGGTGTCGCCGGTGCTGCTGTTGCAACCGTTGTTGCACAGGCAATCTCCGGTGTCGGCTGTCTGATCTATATGTGTAAGAAGCTCGGATATCTTCATTTTACAAAACAGGACTGGGCATTTAGTATGCGCCACTGTCTGACCTTATGCGGTATGGGTGTTCCGATGGGGCTTCAGTACTCGATCACAGCGATCGGCAGTGTTATTCTTCAGGCTGCAGTTAATTCGATGGGTGAATCCGTTATCGCTGCCGTATCCGCCGGAACAAAGATCTCCATGTTCCTCTGCTGTCCGTTTGATGCCATGGGATCGACAATGGCAACCTACGGCGGACAAAATGTCGGTGCTAAGAAAATGGATCGTGTGGATGCCGGCTTAAAGGCATGTATCAAACTCGGTATTGCCTATGCGATTCTTGCATTTGTATTTATCCTGTTATTTGGCAAGAATCTGGCACTCCTCTTCCTGGATGCAGAAGAGACAGAGATCATCAAGCTTGTATATTATTTCCTGCTTGGCAACTCAGGAGCTTACATCCTACTTGCCCTTGTAAATATCGTCCGGTTTATGATTCAGGGGCTTGGCTATTCCGCCTTTGCCGTTATCGCAGGTATCTGTGAAATGGTTGCCCGTACGATCGCAGGCTTTATCCTGGTACCAAAATTCGGTTATGTCTTTGTAGCACTCGGCAGTCCGCTCGCATGGATATTTGCAGATATCTTCCTGATTCCTGCCTATATCTATGTTGTAAAACGTCTTCGCCGCAAGTTCGGTCAGGAGACCCCGGCGATGCTGAAGCGTTGTCCAAAGAGCCTTGCATAAAAAAATAGCGATGATGGATTTGTACAAACAAATGCTGTCGTCGCTATTTTTTTGATACAGCTTTTTCATATAATTAAAAAATCCATACCGGCAACATATATATTCACTCAAATACATTTGCTGCCAGTATGGATTTTCTTTTTTAATTCTTATTCTTTATTTATTTCTGTAGATAATATCAGTTCTCTTTGGTCCGTTTGAAACCATAGTGATCGGATATCCGATATGTTTCTCAATGAACTCAATGTAGTTTCTGCAGTTCTCTGGAAGATCTTCGTAGTTCTTGATACCACGGATATCTGTCTTCCATCCCGGCAGAACCTCATATACAGGCTTTGCTTTCTTTAACTTAGCTGTTGTAGGGAAGTCTGTTGTTACTTCACCATCAATATCGTATCCGACACATACAGGAATCTCATCCAGATAACCCAGTACATCAAGTACGGTAAATGCTACATCTGTTGTTCCCTGCATACGGCAGCCATACTTGGAAGCTACACAGTCGAACCATCCCATACGTCTTGGACGTCCGGTTGTTGCACCGTACTCACCGCCATCACCACCACGACGTCTTAACTCATCTGCTTCATCTCCGAAGATCTCGCTGACGAACTCACCGGCACCTACAGCACTTGAATATGCCTTTACTACTGTTACGATCTGCTTAATCTCATATGGAGGAATACCGGCACCGATCGCACCATAAGCAGCCAGTGTAGATGATGATGTAACCATAGGGTAAATACCATGATCCGGATCCTTTAATGTTCCGAGCTGACCTTCTAACAGAATTGTCTTGCCTGCTTTGATCGCTTCATGGAGATATGCGGATACATCACATACATATGGCTCTACGATAGCCTTGTACTCCATCAATGTTTCATATACTTCATCTACTGTAAGAAGTGGCTTCTTATACAGATACTCAAGCAGAACATTCTTGGATGCGATAACTCTGCTGATCTTATCCTTCAATTCTTCCTCTGTGTCAAACAGTTCGCTTACCTGGAAACCGATCTTTGCATATTTGTCTGAATAGAATGGTGCGATACCTGACTTTGTAGATCCGAATGACTTACCGGCCAGTCTCTCCTCCTCGTACTCATCAAACAGAATATGATATGGCATAACCATCTGTGCTCTGTCTGAGATCAGGATCTTTGGCATTGGAACTCCCTTTTCTACGATGCTGTTCAGCTCTTTGAACAGAACCGGGATATTTAATGCTACACCATTTCCGATAACACTTGTTGTATGATCATAGAAACAACCGGACGGAAGTGTATGCAATGCAAATTTACCATAGTCATTTACAATTGTGTGACCTGCATTTGCACCACCCTGAAATCTGACAATAATATCAGATGTTTCCGCCAGCATATCTGTTATTTTACCTTTTCCTTCGTCGCCCCAGTTGGCTCCGACAACCGCTCTTACCATATTTTTATCCTCGCTTTCATGGCATTTTTCCGGAAATATCTTCCGAAATTGAACTCAATTACTTTTACATTATAGCATGTATGTATTATAAGTAAAATCGATATTAATTATATATAGCATAAGTAGTGCTTATATTTATTCTTTACAAATACATTGATTCGGTTTACACTTTCAATATAACAATTAGCATAACTGCATTTCTATATTTGATATCGTGTATACATCATTTGATATACATATACCCGATATATGCATATGCATGGCCTTAATAACGTTTTTACAATTATCTGTAATAAAATTAACCGGGAGCTTCGATTATGAATATTAATTATGAATATTATAAAATCTTCTACTATGTGGCAAAGACAGCGAGTATCTCTGCTGCCGCCAAAGAGCTGTGCGTATCCCAGCCCGCTGTCAGTCAGGCGGTCAAATCTTTAGAACATGCAATCGGTATCAACCTGTTTATCCGGACGAAAAAAGGTGTATCCCTGACAGGTGCAGGCGAACTTCTCTACAAACATGTAGCCGAAGGATACGAGGCAATCTCCATGGGCGAACAGCAGCTTGCCCGACTGATGCACTTGGAAACCGGCGAGATCCGGATCGGAGCCAGTGATATGACACTCCAGTTCTATCTGCTTCCGCATCTCGAACGCTTCCACCAACTCTATCCCGGCATCAAAGTACATGTAACAAATGCCCCGACCCCAAGTACGATCGATCACTTATTTGCAAATAACATTGACTTCGGTATCGTTACAACTCCTCTCCCACAGAATCCGAATATGGAGATTCGAAACGCGCGGGAGATTGAAGATATCTTTATAGCCGGTCCAAGATTTAACGACCTGAAAGGTAAAGTTCTCGACTATCCGGATCTGCAAAAGCTTCCGATCATCTGTCTGGAAAATGACACCAGCACAAGAGCCTATGTGGATCAGTTTCTTGCAAATGAAGGCGTCACGCTAACCCCTGAATTCGAGCTTGCAACCAGTGATATGATCGCACAGTTTGCAAAGAGGAACCTTGGAATCGGATCGATCGTGGCCGACTTTGCCGGTGACTATATTGACCGTGGTGAGATCTTCCAGTTAAATTTCAAGAAGCACATTCCCAAGCGGAACATGTGCATCATCAGCGACCGCAGACGTGGCATGAGCATCGCCGCTATGAAGTTGATGGAATTGCTGTAGCTTTCCTGTCATCCGATAATTGGTCCGCTACCTTTATAGTAAACCTTTAACTGTTAATGAACTTCTGAGCTATATTGATTATAACGCTATAACAAAATATCACATGAATTAATCAGGGATGCATATCCCCTTGTAATGACATTGTGAGGATTTCGTTATGAAGTGCACATTACCAGTAAATGCGAGTGCCTGATTGAGCCGAAGGCGAGTTAGCACAAGAGCATTTACGAATCAGGTATGTGCACTGAATAGAAACCACAACACGTCATTACAGGGGGATATGCATCCCTAATTGATTCATGTGATATTTAACTTTTATACATTGATCTCAGCGGTCATGCCAAGTATGTCTTTATTTGCATCAAGTACCGGCTTTACAACCTCTGTGATGAATTCTTCGGTCTGCTCCGGTGCGCGTCCGACAAAGTTCTTTGGCTCAAGGATGGCTTCGATCTCTTCCTTGGTCATGCCAAATGCAGGATCTGCTGCGATCAGATCAACAAGGTTATTTTCCTTGCCCTCTTTCTTTACAGTTGCGCCTGCCTGCATGGAGTATTCACGGATAAGCTCATGCAGCTCCTGACGATTGCCGCCACGTTTTACAGCATCCATCATGATATTCTCAGTTGCCATAAACGGAATCTCCTTCATGAATCTCTGATAGATAACCTTATCATATACAACCAGACCATCTACAACATTCAGGTACAGGTCTAAGATACCGTCGATTGCAAGGAATGCTTCCGGAACAGATACACGTTTATTTGCGGAATCATCCAGCGTTCTCTCAAACCACTGTGTTGCTGCTGTAAATGCAGGATTTAATGCATCAGCCATAACGTAGTTTGATAAAGATGCAATTCTCTCACTTCTCATCGGATTTCTCTTATATGCCATTGCTGATGAACCGATCTGGTTCTTTTCAAATGGCTCCTCGATCTCTTTTAAGTGCTGTAACAAACGGATATCATTTGAGAACTTATGTGCACTCTGTGCGATACCAGAAAGTACATTTAACACTCTGGAATCTACCTTACGGGAATAAGTCTGTCCTGATACAGGATAGCATGCTTCAAATCCCATCTTCTCTGCGATCTTCTTATCGATCTGACGAACCTTCTCATGATCTCCGTTAAAGAGCTCTAAGAAGCTTGCCTGTGTTCCTGTTGTTCCCTTACATCCCAGGAGCTTCTGCTGACCGATCATGTAATCCAGATCAGACAGATCCAACATCAGTTCCTGAAGCCATAAGGTTGCACGCTTACCAACAGTTGTTGGCTGTGCAGGCTGGAAATGGGTAAATGCCAGTGTCGGCAGATCTTTATATTCCATAGCGAACTTGGACAGTTCGTTGATCACATTTAATAATTTCTTTCTGACAAGCTTCATAGCCTCTGTCATAACGATAACATCTGTATTATCACCAACATAGCAGCTTGTTGCTCCCAGATGGATGATGCCGGCAGCCTTTGGACACTGAACGCCGTATGCATATACATGGCTCATAACATCATGACGAACCATCTTCTCACGCTCTTTTGCTACATCATAATTGATGTCCTCTGCATGTGCCTTTAACTCATCGATCTGCTCCTGTGAGATAACCGGCTTGCCGTTTTCAGAAAGGCCGAGTTCATACTCCGTTTCTGCAAGGGCGATCCATAATTTTCTCCATGTCTTAAACTTCTTATCTGGAGAAAAGATGTACTGCATCTCTTTGCTTGCATAACGTTCTGATAATGGGCTCTGGTAACGGTCGTTCATAAAAATCTCCTTATCTTTATCTTTCAAAATTTCCACGAATATCTCTTGTTGGTGGTTCCATTGGATACTTTCCTGTAAAACATCCTTTGCAGATCGGTAATCCCTGAACCATCTCTGAAAGTCTTTCTTCTCTTAAGTATCCTAAACTATCTGCTCCTATTACTTCGCAGATTTGGTTAATGGAACGGTTGTATGCGATCAGCTGTTCTCTCTCTGGAATATCTGTTCCAAAGTAACATGGCCATAAGAATGGTGGTGAACTGATTCTTACATGCACTTCTGTTGCTCCCGCTTCACGAAGCATAGATACGATACGATCACTTGTTGTTCCACGAACAATGGAATCATCGATCATGATGACTCTCTTTCCCTTGACTGCTTCTTTTAATACATTTAACTTAATCTGTACGCTTGATTCACGGCTGCTTTGTCCTGGCTTAATGAAGGTTCTTCCAACATAACCATTCTTTACAAATGCTGTTCCATATGGAATTCCTGATTCTAAAGAATAACCGAGTGCTGCTGCGTTTCCTGATTCTGGTACTCCTACAACTAAGTCTGCTTCGACTGGTGAATCCTGTGCAAGGTATTTTCCTGCCTGAATTCTTGAGTGGTAAACTCCTATACCATCAATTTCACTGTCAGGTCTTGCAAAATAAATATACTCAAATATACATTTTGCCGCTTTTGCCTGTGTCAGACTCTTGTCAGATTTTATGCCATCCTGTGTGATGGTTACAATCTCACCCGGTTCTACATCTCTTATAAACTCTGCCCCCACCGTATCGAGTGCACATGACTCTGATGAAAGTACATATGCATTGTCCCTCTTTCCTATACATAGTGGTCTGAATCCAAATGGATCTCTTGCTCCTATAAGTTTTCTCGGACTTGCCACAACAAGTGAGTATGCTCCCTTAAGCTTAACCATCGCATTTTT
>ERZ1108170.1618-NODE-1618-length-13584-cov-3.484589_pt1 | contig 13584 bp, 11 predicted proteins | sample MGYA00403705_ERZ1108170 | MGnify/ENA primary metagenome ERZ1108170 (study PRJEB35170, sample SAMEA104062422) | human gut metagenome | biome: human gut; feature: human-associated habitat; material: faeces | place: Denmark | collected 2012-06-15 ...
TCATGGGCTGCAGCGGCCCGCTGCTCGACGGAACTGAGAAGTATTATAACTTCATAAACTCCATAACAGCCTATGACTGGGCTTTCGGCAACTTCTCGTATCAGACCGCGGTCAGCTCCGAGAAGAGCGTGATGAGTGTCAACGTCAGCATGGCCGAGGACGGCGGAAGCGTCATGCTCCGGCCGCAGAACGACGTGGAACTGCTGCTGCCGAACGACACCGATCTTGAAGCGGTAGAGCTGCGGACGAGCGTATACGAGGACAAGCTCGTCGCCCCGATCGACGCGGGGACGGTGCTCGGCGAGGCAGAGATAGTCATCGACGGCGTGAGCTACGGCACAGTGAAGCTCGTCAACAGCTCCCCCGTCAGCATGGCCAAGGGCGAATACCTCAAGTCTCGCCTCAACGAGACCTTCGGCAAGACATGGGTGAAAGTTCTGATAATCGTCATCGTGCTGTTTGCCGTGGGCTACATCAGCCTCGTCATGCGCTACCGCCGCCTGCGGCAGAAGCATCTGCGCGAGCGCAGGCTCGCCGAGCAGCGCCGCCGCGCGGAGCGCGAGCAGTATTACCGCGAGCACGGCTACCCCGTGGATCACGAACCGACGCAGCGCTTCTCCTCCCCCGACGCAAACGGCGCGCCCCGTTCCGGACGGCGCAGGGGTAAATAAAACTTAACAGAAATATTATTTTAACGCCAATGTTACCGCATTGGCGTTAATTTCTTAACGCCAGCTTAACATCCTGTATGCTATAATATTATTGCGTTATTATTGCAACTGGGGGCATGTCTGAAAAATGAGGTTTTTAAAAAAATATTTCCCCATGTCGGCCAAGGGCTGGCTGATATATTTTGTGGCGATGGGGCTTGCCTCGGCGCTGTGTGCGCTGCTTCAGAAGGTCAGCACGTCAGACGTCCATGTGCCGATGATATTCGTGCTGATGGTGCTGATAATCGCGCTGATGACCGACGGATATTTCTACGGCTTCCTCGCCGCCGTCACAAGCGTTATCGCCGTCAACTGGGCTTTTACATATCCGTACGCGGAGCTGAACTTCACGATCTACGGCTACCCGCTGACCTTCGTGACCATGCTCGCGGTCGGCTTCGCGGTGTCTACGCTGGCCGCCCGTGTCAAGGAGCAGAACCGCATCAAATTCGAGGCCGAGCAGGAAAAAATGCGCGCCAACCTTCTCCGCGCGATATCGCACGACCTGCGCACCCCGCTCACCTCTATAAGCGGCGCGATATCCGCCGTGCTCGACAGCGGCGACTCGCTGAGCAACGCCCAGCGGCTGGAGCTTCTGTCCGACGCGAGGAAGGACGCCGACTGGCTGTACCGCATGGTCGAGAACCTGCTGTCCATCACGCGCATCAGCGGCGACAAGCCGGGCGCTATAAAGAAGGAGGACGAGGTGCTCGAAGAGGTCCTGAGCGAAGTGGTCGTCAAGTTCAAGAAAAAGAATCCGGACATCACCGTGTCGGTCACGGTGCCGGACGACCTGTTCTTCGTCCCGATGGATGCAATGCTCGTCGAGCAGCTTCTGATGAACCTGATGGACAACGCCGTGCAGCACGGCGGGGGAACCAGCCGCATCACCATCAGCACGGCAAAGAAAGACAATTTCGCCGAGATATCTGTTCGTGACAACGGACACGGCATTCCGCCGAGTGAGCTTGACCACCTGTTTGACGGCTCGCTTCAGCTGGGCGGCGACAAGATAGACAAGACAAGAAACATGGGCATCGGCTTGATGGTCTGCAAAACGATCGCCGTGGCGCACGGGGGGAAGATCTGGGCGCAGAACCTGCCGGACGGCGGCGCGGAATTTACATTTTCTTTACAGTTAGGAGAAGAAAAGAATGAATATTAAAGACAAAGTATTAGTAGTAGAAGATGAAAAGGGTATCTCCGGCTTCATACGCGCGATCCTGACTGCAAACGGCTATGACGTCATTCTGGCGCATACCGGCGCCGAAGCGTTCTCCATGATAAGCTCGCACTGCCCTGACCTGATAGTCCTCGACCTCGGTCTGCCCGACATGGACGGCATGAACATCATAAGCGCCGTCCGCCAGTGGACGCAGATCCCGATAGTCGTCGTCTCCGCGCGCACCTACGAGCGCGACAAGGTGGAGGCGCTGGACAAGGGAGCGGACGACTACATAACCAAGCCATTCGGCGCGGCGGAGCTGCTCGCGCGTATCCGCGTCGCCATCCGGCACACCCGCTCCGGCCTTGCGAACGAGAGTCTCGCCAGCTCCGGCAAATTCGTCGCTGGCGGGCTTACCATCGACTATGACAAGCATCAGGTGCTCATAAACGGCGAGAACGCGCACCTGACCCAGAACGAATTCAAGATCGTGGCGCTCCTCGGCAAATGCGCCGGCAAGGTGCTGACCTATGATTTCATCATGCGTGAGCTTTGGGGGCCGCAGAGCAAGGGCAACAACCAGATACTCCGCGTCAACATGGCGAACATCCGCCGCAAGATAGAAGCGAACCCCGCCGAGCCGCAGTATATATTCACCGAGGTCGGCGTAGGTTATAGAATGATAGAGGGAACTGAATAATCGCAGGAGGAACACCATATAGATGCATTTGCCGGAACTGATATCTGACCTTGCAATAATGCTGCTGACGGCCGGAGTCGTCACTGTCATATTCAAAAAAATAAAGCAGCCGCTTGTCCTTGGCTACATAGTCGCGGGCTTCCTCATAGGCCCGTATATGCCGTTTTTCTTCACCGTTGCGGACAGCGCGTCCATCAGCACCTGGAGCGAGATTGGCGTCATAGTGCTCATGTTCGGCCTCGGTCTGGAATTCAACCTCCACAAGCTGGCGCAGGTCGGCGGCACGGCTATAATCACCGCGCTCACAGAGGTCGGCGGTATGCTGCTCATCGGCTTCGGCGTCGGGCAGCTGCTCGGCTGGGGCATCATGGACAGCGTGTTCCTCGGCGGTATGCTCTCGATGAGCTCGACGACGATAATCATCAAGGCCTTCGACGAGCTTGGCGTGCGCAATCAGGGCTTCGCCCAGCTTGTGTTCGGTACGCTGGTCATCGAGGACATCGCGGGCATTTTTATGATGATAATCCTCTCGACGCTCTCCGTCAGCCAGAGCATTTCCGGCGGCGCGCTGGCGATGAAGCTCGCGCTGCTGGTGCTGTATCTGGCGCTGTGGCTCATTCTTGGCATCTACCTGCTGCCAACGCTGATGAACAAGGCCACGCCGCTGATGAACGACGAGACGCTGCTCGTCAGCTCCCTCGGCATCTGCTTCGGCATGGTGCTGCTCGCGAACGCGCTGGGCTTTTCTTCGGCGCTGGGCGCTTTCATGGCGGGCTCGCTGCTCGCGGGCACGGTGCACGCCGAGCGGGTGGAGCACCTGACCTCCGGCGTCAAGGATCTGTTCGGCTCAGTATTCTTCCTCTCGGTCGGCATGATGCTCGATCCGGCGATGATCGTCAAATACATAGTCCCGATCGTGATAATCACTCTGGTCACGCTCGTCGGCAAGCTGATATTCTCCTCGCTGGGCGTGCTCCTCTCCGGCCAGACGCTGAAAAACGCCGTGCACTGCGGCTGCTCGCTGGCGCAGATAGGTGAATTCGCGTTCATCATCGCGTCTCTCGGCCTGTCCCTCGGTGTCATTGCGGATTACATCTACCCGATAATCGTCTCCGTCTCCATAATCACGACGCTGACGACGCCGTCGTTCATAAAAGGCTCCGACAAGCTTTACGAGTGGCTTGAAAAAGTCCTCCCCTCAAGGCTTACGGAGAAGCTCGCCCGATACACCGACGAGGAGCAGTCGAGCAAGGAAAAGAACGGCGACTGGTCGGCATATCTGGGGCGCTACGTCAAGGTGACGGCCTTCTACGGCGTTGTGATGCTCGGCATCGCGCTCATCGGCAGTCTCGTGCTGCTGCCGCTGCTCGGCAAGCTGGGGCTTGAGCCGTGGCTTGAAAAGCTCATATGCCTCGCAGTGGTCTACATCGGCATGGCGATATTCATCCGCCCGATGCTCGACATGAAGTCCCCGCAGTTTACAACGCTGTGGGTCAAGAACCGCAACTTCCGTCTGCCGCTGATGGCGCTGACCGCCATACGCGTGCTCATCATCGTTATCATCGCGTTCATCCCCGCAAACACCGTCACCGGCGTCGGAGGTCTGTGGCTGCTGCCGCTGATCCTCGCGGCGGTGCTGCTGATATACCGCTCCGGCTGGTTCGCCTCGGCTTACCTCTCCGTGGAGGCGCGCTTCCTCGCGAATTTCAACGAGCGCCAGCTTCAGCGGCTCGGCTCCGACGACGCGGTCGAATGGCTCGACCAGCGGCTGCATGTGCTGAGCTTCCAGTATGAGCAGCACGGCGGCACGCTCAAGGAGCTGGGCTGGGGCAAGCGCTTCGGCGTGAACGTGATAAAGATCGTCCGCGGCAAGCGGCACATCAGCATCCCCTCCGGCGACGCCGCGCTGCACAGCGGCGACACGGTGTACATCCTCGGCGAATCTGCGGAGCTGCGCAATCTCTGCCTTGACCTCGGGATCGCCGAGCCTGCGGAGCTGCCCACGCTGCGCGAGTTCATCGCGGCGGAGGATTTGGAGCCGGAGGCACTGTACTCCTATGCGATATCCGTTGACAAAGGCTCCGAGCTTGCAGGCAAGACCGTGCGCGACAGCGGCATACGCGACAACTACGACTGCATGGTCCTCGGCCTCCAGCGCAGCCGCCTCCCCATAGTGCAGCCTGATGTCAACATGCAGATCCAGAACGGCGATCTGGTGTGGGTCCTCGGCGCGAAAGCAATGGCCGGCAAGCTGCTGGCAAGTGTTGTTGAGGAAAATTAAACACTCTTATCAAGAAGCATATACGTCTTAACGCGGCCTTAACGTGAAGTTAACGCCGCGTTAACGTCTTTACGCCCCTCCTTTGCACACAATTAGCGTCTTAACTGTTATAATAAATATGCAAATTACCGTATTACCCTGCAAGAAAGAGGAGGATTTTTATGGAATACGATGAACTGTTGCAAAGAGCTATTGATCCGGACGAGAAGGTTCTCTGGGTCGGAAAGCCTGAGGACTCTGAGCCGCTGGAGGGCGTTTACAAGAAGCGCTTTATCAGAAAGCTTGTTGCCGGTATTGTGATCGCGGCAGCTCTCATAATAGGCTACATAATCGGCGCGAACGTGAACCGTGCTCAGATATACCCGCTGGTGATCGCTGTTATCCTTGTGCTTGCGTTCCTTGCTCCGCTCAACTGCGTCACCGCGCCCAAGAAGCTGAGAAAGACCACCTATGCCTTCACCAACAAGCGCCTTATCGTCCTGCGCGACACCGCGCACACCGTCGAGTACGGCTTGATCAAGACTGCCGCTCTCAAGACCGACGAAGCCGGCCGCCTCACTCTTCTCTGCGGTGAAGATGCCATCAACCTCAAGCCTGAGCTGTGGCGCGAGGATGCTCTTCTCGGCGAGCATATGAACGACAACATGGACAAATGCGAGAGCCTCGTTATGTTCGGTCTGCCCAAGGACAAAAAGCTCATGGGCATCATCTCCGAGTACCTTCCCGCCTGATTTTTACGTCTCTTTTCGTTTCTGCCTGCAGGGTCAAAAAAGCCCTGCAGGCAGTTTTATTTTTTTCGGAACTGTGTTATAATACGGTTCACCACCGAGGAGGATCACGCATGAACAGAGTTTACGCCGAAAATGTTATTGAAAAAATAGTCTCGGCCGAGCGCAGCGCCGCCGAGATCATGATGCACGCCCACGATATAATCGCCGAGAGCAAAAGCGGGCGGCGCGATATTGTGACCGAATATGACAAGCGTGTGCAGGAATATCTCATGCAGGTGCTGAGCGAATCCGTGCCGGAGACGCGCTTTTTCTGCGAGGAGCAGAAGGAGCATGACGATCTCCATGCAAGGCATCTGTTTATTATCGACCCCATCGACGGGACGATGAACTTCGCACGCGGCTTCAATCACAGCTGCATCTCCGTCGCATACATGAGCGCAGGTGAGCTGCGCGCCGCCGCGGTGTACAATCCCTATGTCGATGAGATGTTCACCGCCGTGAAGGGCGAGGGCGCATATCTTAACGGCCGCCGGCTGCATGTCAGCGACGCGCCGCTGAGCGACAGCGTGGTCTGCTACGGCACCTCCCCGTATTCCACGGAGCTTGCGGACGAGACCTTCCGTCTCGCGCGCATCGCCTTTAACGCGGGTCTTGACCTGCGCCGCGAAGGCTCCGCGGAGCTTGATCTGTGCAGCGTCGCCGCGGGGCGCGCGGGGCTGTATTTTGAGATGCAGGTGTCCCTCTGGGACTATGCGGCGGGCGCGCTGCTTGTCCGTGAGGCGGGCGGCGTATGCCAGGATATCCGCGGCGCGGAGCTGCCGTTTGACGGCTCAAAGCCGACGATACTTGCAGGCGGCAGCCATGCCGTCATGGATTTCCTGAAGCTGACGGAGGGCGGAAAATGATTTCTCTTTTCCCAGAGCGCGGCGCTCCGGTATTGTTCGAGGCCGAACTTGATTCCACAAATACACGGCTCAAGGCCATGGCGGCCTACGCCGAGCCGGGCACCGTCATTGCCGCAGGGCGGCAGACAGGCGGCCGCGGCAGGCTCGGCAGGAGCTTCGCTTCCCCGTCGGGCGGCGTATATCTCTCGATGCTGCTCGCCCCCGCTGCGGACATGCGCGCCTGCCTGACGCTGACACCCACCGCCGCCGTCGCAGTGCGGCGCGCGCTCAAGAAGGTCTGCGGGCTGGGCGCGGACATAAAATGGCCGAACGACCTGCAATTCGGCGGCAAGAAGCTCTGCGGGATACTCACAGAATCCGTCACCGCTGGCGGGAGCTTCAAGCTCATCATCGGCATCGGCGTGAATCTTAACACCGGCATGGACGAGCTGCCGCTTGAGCTGCACGACACGGCCTGCTCCGTGTATTCCGTCACCGGACGCTACACCCCGCAGGAGGCCGTCATACGCGCGATAGTGGACGAGTTGGACTCCGCCTACGCCCACTGGGTCGTCAACTCGCACTGGGCGCTCGACGATTACCGCGCCGCCTGCGCGAGCCTCGGGCATCGGGTGCAGCGCGGCAGCGTCTGCGGCGAGGCCGTCGCGATCACCGACGATTTCGCCCTGCTCATCCGCACGGACGCGGGCGAGCGCATCCCCGTCTCCAGCGGCGAGATATTGTACGCATAGCGAAATATAACGCATTGGCAAAATCACCAGTTTGCCAATGCGTTTTTTATAAATTGTGCCGATTTTTTGGCGGGTCTGCGTGTTGACAAGGCCAACCAGTCGCGTTAAAATATTGACATGCTCGAAAGGGCATAATGTGAATAGGCTGTTTTTCATGTCAAGAAAGGAGAAACATTACTATGGCAAACAGAATCATTCTCAACCAGACTTCTTATCACGGCGCAGGCGCCATCAAAGAGCTGCCCACCGAGGTCAAGTCCCGTGGACTGAAGAAGGCTCTTATCTGCTGCGGCCCCACCCTTCTGCGTCACGGCGTCATCGCCCACGTGACCGACGTTCTGGACGCTGCCGGACTCAGCTATGAGATATATTCCGATATAAAGCCCAACCCCACCATTGAGAACGTGACCGACGGTGTCGCCGCGTTCAAAGCCGCAGGCGCGGATTACCTGATCGCCATCGGCGGCGGCTCCCCCATGGACACCTCCAAGGCCATCGGCATCATCATCAACAACCCCGAATTCGCCGACGTGCGCTCCCTTGAGGGCGTAGCGGACACCAAGAAGCCCTGCGTGCCCATCATTGCCATCCCGACTACCGCCGGTACCGCAGCCGAAGTCACCATCAACTACGTCATCACCGATGTCGAGAAGAAGCGCAAGTTCGTCTGCGTCGATACCAACGACATCCCGGAGATCGCCGTCGTGGACCCCGATATGATGTCCTCCATGCCCAAGGGCCTGACCGCTGCCACCGGTATGGACGCTCTGACCCACGCCATTGAGGGCTACATCACCAAGGGCCACTGCACCATCTCCGATATGTTCCATCTGGAAGCCATCAAGCTCATCAGCGAGAACCTGCGCGGTGCCGTCCAGAACACCCCGGAAGGCCGCGAGGGCATGGCGCTGGGCCAGTACATCGCCGGCATGGGCTTCTCCAACGTCGGTCTGGGCATCGTCCACTCCATGGCACACGGCCTGTCCGCTCTGTATGACACCCCGCACGGTGTGGCCTGCGCCATCCTGCTGCCGGTGGGTCTGGAGTACAACAAGAGCGTTGCCGGTGAGCGCTACCGCGCAGTCGGCAAGGCCATGGGCGTTGTGGGCATCGACGAGATGAATGATGTGGAAGCCGCTGACGCCACCATCGCCGCCGTCAAGCAGCTGAGCGCAGACGTGGGCATCCCCGCAAATCTGCACGGCATCCTGAAGGAAGAGGATATCCAGTTCCTCGCCGAGTCCGCATTCGCAGACGCCTGCCGTCCCGGCAATCCCCGCGACACCAGCGTGGAGGAGATCGTGGAGCTGTATAAGAGCCAGCTGTGATTCCGCTCTGTAAATTCAAGCTGTAATTTTGGGCCCTGCTGTCCTTCGGGATGGCAGGGCTTTTTTCTAAGATGTATCTGAAAACAAAGCAACAGGCTGGATCTTCGTCTTTTCAGAGATGCCCGGAGAGCCTGCCGCGTCGCAGAGTGACAAAATTTCTGCACGGCTCTTGTACACAGCGCCCAAAACGGGTACAATCAATGCAGTAAGAAAAAACTGGAAGCGAAAGGAACCTTATGACGCTGAACTTCTATACTCTGAGTGTTATTTATCTTGTATATTCCTTTCTGGGCTGGGTGGCTGAGACGGTAGTCGCGACCATCCGGGGCGGAAGGTTTGCCAACCGCGGTGCGGCGGCAGGCCCGTTCTGCTTTATCTACGGTACCACCGGCGTGCTGCTGGCCGTGAGTTTCGGCGACCTGCGCGCCGAGCCGGTCTACCTGTTCTTTGCCTGCATGATGGCGGCAACGGTGATGGAATGGATCACCGCCAAGCTGTTGGAACGCCTGCACCGCCGCAAGTGGTGGGACTATTCCGGCAAAAAATTCAATCTGAACGGCTATGTGTGCCTGCAGTATTCGCTGCTGTGGGGTGCACTGGGCACGGCAAGTGTGCTGTGGGGCAATGATGTGCTGCTGCGGCTGTGCGCGCAGATCCCGGTCTGGCTGCTGCGTCCGGCAGTATGGGTCTCGCTGACGGTGGCGGTGCTGGACCAGATCGGTTCGGCGGTGCTGGTGCAGCAGTATGCGGCCCGGCACCCGATGCTGGAGCAGCTCAACCAGAGACTGGGGGAGCGGTCGGACACGCTGCGCCGCAGGATCGCGCTTTACATTGAAAAACGCATCCAGTATGCTTACCCGGCTGCGGCCCGGCAGGAGCAGACTGCGCTCCGGAAGGGGGAAAAGAACTTCCTCAGCGTGTCCGACCTGCTGTGGCTGTTCGTGATCGGCGCGTTTCTGGGCGACATGGTGGAGACGGTGTTCTGCCGCGTGACCGCCGGGGTCTGGATGAGCCGCTCCAGTCTGGTCTGGGGGCCGTTCAGCGTGGTGTGGGGTCTGGCGCTGGTGCTGGCAACGGTGCTGCTGCGTCAGGAAAAGGACCGGAGCGACCGCTATCTGTTCGCCTTTGGCACCGTCATGGGCGGTGTGTACGAATACGTATGCAGCGCCGTCACCGAGCTGCTGTTCGGCACTGTGTTCTGGGACTACAGCAAGTTCAAGTTCAATCTGGGCGGGCGCATCAACCTGCTGTACTGCTTTTTCTGGGGCATTGCGGCGGTGATATGGATGCGCTACGGCTATCCGCTGGTGCTCAGAGGCATGAAGAAGGTGCGCAGCCGCGTCCGCCCATGGATGACCGTCCTGCTGGCAGTGTTCATGGCGGTGAACATGCTCACCAGTGCGCTGGCGCTGGCCCGGTACGATGCCCGCACCAGCGGTGAAGGCCCCAAAAACAGCATCGATACGCTGCTGGATGCGCATTTTGACGATGCCCGCATGGAGCGTATTTATCCCAACGCGAAGAAAGTAGCCAAGGCCGGATGAAATTTCAACGCTCCTCTTGCACTTTGGTGCAAAAACCGGTATAATATTTTTCGGATAAAAGGGAGTAAAGGGCGCTCGTTTTGCAAAAACGGTGCGCTGTGGCGCAGCGACATCCCGGCAGAAATGCCCGCTGTGTCACCGGAAGCTTGAGACTTTTATTACACTTTCCCGTTTCTGGGCAGGATGTAATAAAGGCCTCTTTTTTATTGCTGCTCTGCCAAAAACAAAAGGAGAAAACTATGCTCATTCCTGTTTTGCTGTTCATCGTGGGCCTGCTGTGCCTCATCAAGGGCGGTGACTGGTTCGTGGATGGTGCCACGGGCATTGCCCGCCGCTTCCATGTGCCGGAGCTGCTCATCGGTGCCACCGTGGTGTCCATCGGCACCACCCTGCCGGAGGTGATGGTCTCCACCACCTCGGCCTTTACCGGCCACGGCGAGATCGCCTATGGCAACGCCATCGGTTCGATCATCTGCAATGCATCCCTCATTGCGGCCCTCACCATTGCGGTGAAGCCGGGCAAGGTAGACCCCAAGAGCCTGCGCACGCCGGTGCTGTTTTTCTTTGTGGCAGCGGCCTTCTATGCCGGTGTGGCCTACACCACCGGCTACTTCTCCCGCCCGGTGGGCCTGATCCTTCTGGCCATGTTCGTAGCGTATATCATCTGCAACGTGATGGCCATGAAGAACGCCCCCGCCCCGGAAGAAGAGGAAGAACCGGAAGAAAGTGCATCCTTTGCCAAGGAGCTGGGTCTGCTGGCCGTGGGCGCTGTGCTCATTGCCGTGGGTGCCAACCTGCTGGTGGATAACGGTACCCTGATCGCACAGGCACTGGGCGTGCCGGAGTCGGTGATCGCGCTCACCTTTGTGGCACTGGGCACCTCGCTGCCGGAGCTGGTAACGGCCATCACCTCGCTGGCAAAGGGCCACGGTGCACTTTCGCTGGGCAATGTCATTGGTGCAAACGTGTTCAATCTGGTGCTGGTGAGCGGTGTTTCCGCCACGGTGGCACCCTTCACCATCCCGCAGAACTCCATGCTCTTCGGCCACAATGCATCGCTGGTGCTGGAGTTCCCGGTCATGTTCGCCGTGATGCTGCTGCTCACCCTGCCCGCCCTCTTCAAGGGCAAGCTGAGCCGCCCGCAGGGCATTGCGCTGCTGTGCATTTACGCGGCATTCTGTGTGGTGCAGTTCACCATCTGATAAAACAGCAAAAGGCCGACGCAGTACTGCGTCGGCCTTTTGCCGTTTTAAGGGTTATTTTTTCAAATGGGAATCCCAGCCGGAAGAGGTGATGACCTGCTGATCCGGTGTGCACCACATGGCCTCCACGCCGTCCAGACTTTCCACGATCTTCAGCCCGTCCTCCAGCGGCTGGCAGAACAGGCCGGTGGTCAGGCAGTCGGCAAGGCCGGAGTCGCTGCACAGCACGGTCACGCCGTTAAAGTAGGCGGCGGGGAACAGGGTGTCCGGGTCGATCAGGTGGTGGTAGCGCTTGCCGTCCACCACGTAGTAGCGCTGGTAGTCGCCGCTGGTCACAAGGGCCATATCGCTCATGTTGATGGCACCGCTCAGCATGGAACTGGCGGTGTACAGGTCGGAAGCGTTCCACGGGTTTTCCACACCGCCGGTCCACTGGCTGCCGTCCGGCTTTGTGCCGATGGCACGCAGATTGCCGCCCACGCTCACCAGAGCGCTGGTCAGGCCGCGGGCCTCGGCAGCCTGACACACCATTTCCACGGCGTAGCCCTTGCCCACGCTGCCCACATCCAGCAGCATTTCCGGGTCGGCCAGATAAACGGTCTTGGCATCTGCGTCGATGATCACGTTGTTGATATCACAGTGCTGGGCGGCTGCTTCCAGCTCTTCCATGGTGGGCAGCTTGTTGTCGGCATCCGTCTCGGCGGCTTCGGCAGCTTCGCGGTAATTGTGCCAGATATTCAGCACGCTGCCCATGGCAATGTTCAGCTTGCCGTTGGTGGTCTGGTACATCTGGTCGGCCAGCTCCAGCATGGAGAGGATGCGGTCGTCCACCTCCACCGGAGCGCTGCCGGCATTGTCGTTGATGGTCTTGACGTTGGTCACGCCGGGGTAATCGTTGTAGATATCATACAGCTGGTTATAGGTAATAAGGTCTGCGTGCAGGGCATCCATCTGGGTATTGAATTCTTCCTCGCTCTCGCAGTAGGCAATCACCTGCGTTACGGTATCGAACACATCATAAAAAACGGTGGAATAGCGGGTAAGCTCTTTCTTTTTGGAGGCACAGCCTGCCAGCAGGCTCAGGCAGAGCACCCCGGCCAGCAGGGCGCTGACGAAACGTTTTGCGCGGGTCTTCATACGGTGTGGTTCTCCTTTGCGGCGGTAAAGGCGGCGTGCTCCTCCTGCAGGTGGGCCAGCAGATCGCCGAACACCCAGCTGCGGTTGGAGGGAGTCACAACGGCCTTGAGCGGAATGGTGACCTGTGCCTGCTTCATCAGATCCAGCAGGGTGTCCACATCCCTCTCCTTGAAGTTTGCCAGAACCACTGCCGGCGGGTAGGCACCCGGTTCCAGCACCAGCGTGCGTGCGGCCTTGGTCTCCACCTCGCCCAGCAGCTGGGCCACGGTCTTGCCCGCATCGGCAGGGGAGACGAGCAGCAGCTTCATGCCAAAAGCAGGAGCCATGCCCTCCAGCTTGCCGCGGTCGGCGGGGGAAAGGTTCCAGCCCAGCGCCAGCGGCACACCGGCGTTCTGGTTGCGTGCGATATGTGCTTTCATGATGTCATACCTCATTTCAAGGGAGAAGTTCAAAATACACTATAGTATACCATAAAGAACGGAAAAAGAAAACGACTGCCGACCCTTTTTGCAAAGCGGGCAGCAGTCGAACAAGAAAGACGCTATTGTATTTTGTCAAAAGTTGTGATATTCTGAAACTGTCGTCAGAAATGGCGGCAGGCACTGTCTGCAAATGCAGGTGGTCACGCTCCTCTGGCTGAGTGTCAGGGGGGACGAAATGCTTTTTGCTTTCCCTGACGCAAACGCGGAAGGGGGGATGCTCTATGACCCTGAGCGAAGTCCTTCAGCTGCTCGCCTTGATCGGTGGAGCGGTTTTTGTGACCTTTCAGATTACATGGACGATTTCCAACGGCAAAAAGAAATGACCGCCCATGCCTCTCCAAGCAAGCGGTCATTCTTTTTGACTTAACGCCGGAAGAGCGCTGACCATTTGTGGGACAGTGCCTTCTTTATTTGTAGTATAATCGTTTCAGCGTGAATTGTCAACGCTGAAAGCGTAACTTAGTTCATCTTCTTGCCGAAGAACTCCACCTCTTTGCCGATGAAGTCCATCAGCTCGTCGAACTGGTCGGGGGTCAGGCTCTGGGCACCGTCGCACTTGGCCTTGGCGGGGTTGTTGTGGACCTCGATCATCAGGCCGTCGGCCCCGGCGGCTACGGCAGCCTTGGCCAGCTCCGGCACCATCCAGGCGTGACCGCAGGCATGGCTGG
>ERZ1108170.1622-NODE-1622-length-13565-cov-5.783494_pt1 | contig 13565 bp, 12 predicted proteins | sample MGYA00403705_ERZ1108170 | MGnify/ENA primary metagenome ERZ1108170 (study PRJEB35170, sample SAMEA104062422) | human gut metagenome | biome: human gut; feature: human-associated habitat; material: faeces | place: Denmark | collected 2012-06-15 ...
TTCGTGGAAGTGCCGAGAGAGTATGGCAAAGAAGTATTAGAAGCCATGAAAAATGCAAAGATCAAAGGCCGCTCCGTCAATATGGAACCGGCGAATCAGAAATAGAAGAGAAATAAAAAACCCCGTGTGAGGATGATTTTTAGAATCAGTCTCATACGGGATTTTTTTACATTTTTACTGTCCGATCTTACTTACGATGTTCCGGTTGATCTTTATTAAGAAAAATGCGGTTGCACACACAGATACCAGTTCTGCGATCGGGAATGCCCACCATACCAGATTGACATTGCTGGACTGTGCTAAGAGGTATGCTGCCGGGAGCAGAATCACCAACTGTCTTGCAATGGATATGCACATACTATAGACTGCTTTTCCGAGTGCCTGGAAAATACTACTGCAGGAAATTCCAAAACCGGCAAGCAGGAAACTTAAACTGATAATGCGCAGTGCCGGTACACCGATGGAGAGCATTGTGTCAGAAGCCTGGAACATGGAGAGCAGCTGTCTTGGAAAGAGCTGGAATAAAAGCAGGCCGACTGCCATGATACTGACTGCGTAAACAACACAGTGTTTTAAAGTTTTTGTGACACGCTCTTTATTTCCGGCACCATAGTTATATGCCATGACAGGAATGACACCATTATTCAAACCGAAAGCCGGCATAAATACGAAACTCTGCAGTTTAAAGTAAACTCCGAATACGGCAGTTGCAGTTGAGGAAAATGCGATCAGGATACGATTCATGCCGTAGTTCATCACGGAACCGATCGCCTGCATTACAATAGAAGGAACACCGATCACATAAATCTGCCCGATAATATTTTTGTCCGGGCGGAAATGGTGCAGGTCAATCTGTACTTCTTTATTTTTGGTATGATTTAAAACAACTGCCAGAATACCGGCGATCATCTGTCCGATGACGGTTGCAGCGGCAGCACCGGAAATGCCCATTTTCGGCAGACCGAACAGACCAAAGATCAGAATTGGATCTAAAATAATATTGATGATCGCACCAACACCCTGTGTATACATGGTATAGATTGTCTTTCCGGTTGCCTGCAGCATACGCTCAAACATAAGCTGTGTAAAAATACCGAAAGAAAGACAGCAGCAGATCGTCAGATACTGTTTGCCATAAACAATGATTTCCTCGATATCTGTCTGGCTGCGGAAAAATGCTTCTGCAAAAAACAGACCGATGACTAAAAAGAGCAGATAACTGATAAGTATTAAAAATACAGCGTTTTCTGCAATCTTATTTACTTTTTCCGTATCCTTTTCTCCCAGGGAGCGGGCTAAAAGTGCATTTACACCGACAGCAGTTCCCACACCGACAGCGATCATAAGATTCTGGATCGGGAATGCCATGGATACAGCAGTCAGAGCATTTTCGCTGATCATGGCAACAAAAATACTGTCGACAATATTATAGAGCGCCTGAACGAGCATGGAGATCATGATCGGCAGGGACATTGAGATAATGAGTTTGTCAATCGGCATGACGCCCATTTTATTTTCTTCCATAAATCCTCCTTTGTTTAACCTTTGTGTAAAAAATTCCATAATTTACTCCCGGAAAATAAAAACTTCCGGGAGCACTACTTTCCTATATTAGCATTCCTTTTATCCGAATACAAGGTACAACTTCATCAAATCTTAATGTTTTGACTGATTGGAAATTCATAATTATTCCGTTACAATAAGAGCATGATCATAAAGAGACAGGTTTATGTAAAAATCTATCAAAAACCTGCGGAAAAGGGGAAAACATGTACAGTATACTGGTGTGCGATGATGAGAAAGACATTGTTTCAGCATTAAAAATCTATCTGATGGCGGACGGTTATCAGGTATTTGAAGCATATAACGGAAAAGAGGCGCTTGAGGTGTTAAAGGAACAGGACATCCATCTGGTACTGATGGATATCATGATGCCGGAGATGGATGGGATTGCAGCGATGGTGAAAATCCGTGAGACGAGCAATGTTCCGGTTATTTTACTGACAGCAAAAAGTGAGGATACAGATAAAGTGTTAGGACTGACTGTCGGGGCGGACGATTATATCACCAAACCGTTTAATCCGATTGAAGTGCAGGCGCGCGTCAAATCACAGCTCAGACGCTATATGCAGCTCGGAGGCGGAGCTATCAGAAAAGATGTTCTCTCGATCGGCGGGATCGAACTTGACGACCGCAGCAAAGAGGTGTCGCTTGACGGCGAAAAGATTTCTCTGACACGCACGGAATACGATATTTTAAAACTTCTGATGGAGCATCCCGGAGAGGTGTTTTCCCCGAACCAGATTTACGAACAGGTATGGCAGGATAATCCCTACGGAACGGAGAATACAGTGGCGGTACATATCAGGCATCTGCGGGAAAAAGTGGAGTATAACCCGGCAGAACCGCGGTATTTGAAAGTTGTGTGGGGACGCGGTTATAAAATGGAAGGATAGGTGTAGAATTTTGGAAAAGTGGAAAGGGTCGACAGCGGCAAAGATCATTGCCTGGATTGTGCTCAGTGTGAGTGCACTGTGTTTTGTATTTAGTGCAGCAGGTGCAGTTTTTATGATATGGGAAGACGTCTATCAAAATTCGAAGGACGAAACGAGAAGGCAATGGTTTGAACATGTTTCTTTTGAATATGGTCTGTCTGCGATTGATGATTTAAGACAGGGACGGACAGAAAATTTGGAGAAAAGCAAATATTTTAAATATGGTATTGTCAAGGCAGACAGCCTGGATGGAATTGACCTGAATGATGAAAAATCATATGCGGTCCGCAATTTTTCGGATAAGATCAGTCCGGACGATGTGTATACAGCCAGTGTGGAATTATCAGATGAGGATCAGATTGTATACACAAATGGAAATTTCCTGACCGGCGGCGGTGTGGAACTTATGTATTCGGGGGAAGATTCATGGGTCAGCGTCTATGCCGACCGTATCTGTTATGATGAGGCAAAAGGTATTTTTGTTTATCTGGCGGGAAATGAGTATTATCCGGTGCAGAAGGTTGAGACGGACATAGGCAGATATGGAAGCGCAGCTTTTACTTATGATACCGAGAAAAAAATGTATGTGTTTGAACACACAGACGGGACAGGAGATGCTGCTTCTGCGGAAAGAACGGTTACAGATGAGACATTGACCGATGCTGCGGACGGGGATATAGTAGCAGAATCAACGGAAGAGCCACTGACGGATGTCACAGACAGCGGCATGGATGATATTGCAAATGGAGAATACGTTACGTTTGACATGTTTGATGGCACGCGCATGGATGTAAATCACTGGGGAAATGTGTTATTAGACGGAGTCCGGGAGATATCCATGGATGAGATCGACCGGGTGGACTCATCTGAAAAAAACAAAGAAGATGCCAGCGTTTCGTATACAACACACGAGGATTATTATCTTGACAGCAACTATACACTCTGGGTAAACATGGGGAACACATCACCGAAAACCACTTATCAGATGGTTGTGATCCTGCCGCAGAATGTTGGGACAGACTGGAACAGTACGGACTGGTACGTACAGGCAAATACCCTGCTGAATTTTGTATACAGCATGCGTTACACGGCGCTAGTCACAATGTTTGTAAGTTTTATCATCGGAGCAGCAGCCTTTGTATTTCTGATGTGTGCGGCGGGGCACCGGAATGGAACGGATGAGATCGTTACGACTGTCTGGGATCATCTGTGGCTGGATGTTTTTGCAGTGGGGGCTGTGCTGGCAGAGGTATTTGTTTTCTATGTGGCAGCGATATTCCTGATAAATGTCGATGTTGCGTATCTGCCGTTTATCTTATTTGTTACTGCAGTTGCAACCCTTTGCATGGGATGGCTGTTGTTACTGTTTTTATTAAGTTTTTCCGTGCGGGTAAAATTGGGAAAATGGTGGAGACATACCCTGTGTTACCAGCTTTTCCGTAAAATCGGACAGTTCGCCCGGATGATCTGGGAAAATATCGGGTTTCTCTGGAAAGTGATCCTGGTCATGCTGGTACTTGCATTTTTTGAGGGCATAGGGGTATTGATGTTTTTTAATTCAGACATAGCCCTTTTACTCTGGCTGTTAGAAAAACTGGTTTTATATCCGCTGGTCCTGTGGTACTGTGTGCAGTTAAACCAGTTAAAGAACGGAACGAAAAAAATTGCAGGCGGTGAGCCGGGCTATCAGATCAGTACAAAGCGTATGACTGGTATATTTAAGGAACAGGGAGAACAGATCAACCATATCAGCGACGGCATGACACATGCGATCGAAGAGCGGATGAAGAGTGAACGTTTCAAGACAGAACTGATCACGAACGTGTCCCATGACATTAAGACTCCACTGACATCAATCATCAACTATGTGGATCTGCTGGAAAAAGAAGAACTGCACAACGAGACAGCGCAGGAGTATTTAGAGGTGTTAGAGCGCCAGTCAAGCCGATTGAAAAAGCTGATCGAAGACCTGATCGAGGCTTCCAAGGCATCCACCGGAAACCTTCCGGTACATTTAGAGCGGTTAGAAGCAGGGATATTCATGACACAGACGGTCGGGGAATTTGAGGAAAAGACAAAAGCGGCAGGACTTGATCTTGTGATCGAGAAGCCGGAGACACCGGTTTATATCATGGCGGACAGCAGACATTTCTGGCGTGTGATCGATAACCTGATGAATAATATCTGCAAATATGCCCAGAGTGGGACGCGTGTCTATATCAATCTTGAAGTAAAAGAGGCACAGGTGTCTATCACCTTCCGCAATACGTCAAAATACCCGCTCAATATCAGCAGTGATGAACTGATGGAACGTTTTGTGCGGGGCGATGCATCCAGAAATACGGAAGGAAGCGGACTCGGACTTTCTATCGCAAACAGCCTGATGGATCTTATGGGTGGTACATTCCGTCTGTATGTGGACGGAGATCTGTTTAAGGTCGTGCTCGGGTTTGCCGAGACAGCAGAGAAAGAAACAAAAGAAAAAATCGAAGAACTGTAATTGTTGGAAGTTGCACTACAGGTGTGAACAATAACCCAAAAGCATGGTTGTCCAGAGGGATGCCATGCTTTTTTCATTCATAGGAAATTACGTCCTATGAATGAAAAAGCCCTCCGGGCGGGATGCGCACTTCGCAGAGAAGAAGTTTGCTGTAAACAGCACCGTCCGGGCGCGAAAGAGTCGCAAGCGTTACTGTTCACTCGTACCTCGTTCCAGTAACGGATTTTGCCGATGCTTCGTATTCCAAATCGGCAAAATCTGCTGCCACCACTGTATCATACGGCATTTTCAGTTCAGAAAATGCCTGCCTGTGAACAGTAACTCGCAAGTGACTCTTTGTCCCTGTGCGGCGAAAAGCAGATTGTGAAAAGGAAAATTGGAGGGTATAATATGTAGGGAAAAGGGAGAGCAGCTTATGAAACAGATAAAACAAAAGTGGTTGTAAAATAATCAGTTGAATCAAGTGGCAATAGTATAAAAAATAAAATTTTTTACATATAGAAATGGAGCTTTTATGGATAACAATAAAATCGATGAGGGATTACAGGGAAATGAAAAAATAGAAACCGCAATCGCAGCACTGCAGCAGGAGGCAAGCGAAGAAATGTTAGCGCATACCCTGACAGTGATACGCAGACGCATGAAAGAGGGCGGTCAGTTTATCGTAGCGGTGGAACCGCCGACGGGCGGGAACCAGATGCAGATACAGGCAGTGCAGACGCCGGACGGCAATAGCTGGTGGGCGGCATTTACCAGTTTTGAGGAAGAATTAAAGGGAAGCGGGAGTGTAATGTCTACATTTTTAACAGGAATAGAGCAGGCATTCCGCGCGGTACTTGCCGCAGAAGGGGCAAAGGGAATTATTGTGAACCCGTGGAACCGGACGATCATGCTGGATAAAAACCTGATACGGATCATACTTGGGGAACCGGCATAAAGTATATATATTGATTTTCAAACAAAAAGGATAGACAGCTGACAACTGTCTATCCTATGAAATGCTTATTGTCTATGCGGTTTAAAGATTAACCGAAGTATCTGTTCAACAGTCCTTCAAATGCTTTTCCGTGTCTAGCCTCATCGCGTGCCATCTCATGAACGGTATCATGGATTGCATCAAGATTTGCAGCTTTTGCACGTTTTGCAAGATCAGTTTTTCCTGCTGTTGCACCGTTCTCAGCGTCAACTCTCATCTGAAGGTTCTTTTTGGTGCTGTCTGTTACAACTTCACCGAGCAGTTCTGCGAATTTTGCAGCGTGTTCTGCCTCTTCCCATGCAGCTTTCTCATAGTAGGAACCAACTTCCGGGTAACCTTCACGGTAAGCAACACGAGCCATTGCAAGATACATACCAACCTCAGAGCACTCACCCTCGAAGTTTGCTCTTAAATCGGATACGATATCCTCACTTACTCCTTTTGCAACACCAACTACGTGCTCAGCAGCCCATACTTTCTCACCTTCCTGCAATTTGAACTTTTCAGCCGGAGCTTTACATACCGGGCAGATCTCCGGAGCTGCATCGCCTTCATAAACATAACCACATACTGTACATACATACTTTGCCATAATTTTAATCTCCTTTTCTTTGAAAAATGTTATTTGTCTGCTGTAATAGATTTCCCCGCTTATTTGAAATCTATTACTGTGTGCTTTAAATTGATATCAGTAACTATTACTGATTTTAAATGAAAAACTTCTTTTTGTCAACATTATTTTATGTTATTTTAGAAGTTTTTTTGGGAAAATGATCAGGAAGTCTGTCTTTTGGCTTTACAGGAAGGGCATTTTCCGTAAAAATAAGTCACATGTCCTTCAATCTCACCGTCAAAGTCCTGTGCGGCAAGAACATTGATATGATCCAGTCCCGTTACATTTAAATCCAGAACGCTCCCGCATTCCTTACAGATAAAATGGTAATGCGGCTTTGGATTACCGTCAAAACGATCAGGTCCAATTCCGGTGGACAGCTTCTGGATCTCACCGATATCTGCCAGTAATGACAGATTGCGGTATACCGTACCGAGACTGATATTCGGAAATTCTTCCTTAATGTTCATATAAACGGTCTCTGCGGTAGGGTGGTCATAACGCGAGATGAGAAACTTCTTGATGGATTCCCGCTGCTTACTTCGTTTCAGCATATTACCATCCTTTCCTGATAATAGTAATTGTTACTAACATTATCATATAATCTTTGATAAAAAATGTCAAGATGAAGATGGTTTGATTTTTCATTTTAATCTTTGATAAACGAATGTTTTGTGGTATATTGGCATATAGCTTTGACAATAAATGGCAGTGTAAGGGAGAAGCAGTTTGAAAGTAAAGACAATTTTGAGCAGGATATATTATATCATAGTGGCAGTGTGTGTCTTTCTGCATGTTGTTATTTTATCATTGAGTTTTTTTGACAACAAACATCAGGAAAAATATTGCCGCAGCATTATTCCGGACAGGGAATACCAGATAGATGAGGATAACCGCAGGTTTGTATTTTCTGCACAGAAGATAAAGGATGGAGGGGACTGTCTGCGTTTTTATACGGCGCATATGGAAGTCAGTGTGTACGCTGATGACACGCTGATCTATCATGTCGGACAGCAGCAGGCAATGCCAAAGGTGTCACCCGGAGTTATGTGGAATTATGTCGGGATACCATCCGGGGCAGAACAGATCCAGGTTATGATCCGTGCGGTCTATCCGGAGGTCAGACAAAAGCAAATTGATTTTTCAATCGGCGGGTATACCCAGATGTATAGCGGAATGTTGTACAGATCCATGCCGGTAACATGTATCTGTCTGCTAGAGATATTATTGGGTTTCTTCATGGTACTGTGGTGGCTGATCGCACGGACCAGAATGAAAATGAAGCAGACTCTGCTGCATTTTGGCACTTTTTCCTTTCTGACCGGAACTTGGGCACTGAACGAGACAGATGCCGCACTTCTGATCCTGTTTCCGGTCAGAGTTGAGATCGTATTCGTATCAGCGGTAGCCCTGATACTCATGGTGCCTTCCTTTGTGTGGTTTACCAAGGGATTCTTTGATATTGAGGACAAGTGGGGATCAGATATTATCTGCACGCTGGCATATCTGAATCTGGCGGTACAGCTTATATTGCAGCTTGCCGGGATCCGAGGCTTCCGGCAGATGTACACGGTCACACATGTCCTGTTGGGGATAACGTTGCTTTATACGATAGTCATGCTGATTTCTGAGTACAGAAAAACGAAGGTACACCGCCATCTGTGGGTTGTTGTGGTTGGTGGGTTTATTCTTCTGGGAACGCTTGCGGCAGATCTGCTGCACTTTTATTACGGATCATTTCAGACAAGTATATATGACATATATGGTGTTTTTATCTATATCATTATTTTTGCGGTCGAAGTATGCAGACAAGTGGCAGAGCAGGTGGATGCAGGGCAGAAGCTGCAGATCTATGAAGAACTTGCAACCAAAGATATGCTGACGAAGCTCTATAACCGGAATGCATATGATGAATGGATCAAGGTAAACAGGCAGCCGAAGAAGGCGAAGATTGTTGTTTTTGACCTTAACAATTTAAAACAGTGCAATGATACGATGGGGCATGCAGCCGGAGACGCATATATCCAAAATGCTGCGGGGATCATATTGCATGTGTTTGGAAATTGTGGAAATTGTTACCGGATCGGTGGAGATGAATTCTGCGTTGTGATCTATGGGAATGATCCTTCAGATATGGAAGAGTTATTCCGGCAGATGAAGCAGGAACAGGATGAGTTTAATTCGAAAAACGCAATACCACAGATACAGATTGCCTATGGCTATGCGGAGTTTGACCCGGAAACAGACCGGGATATCGAGGATACCAGATCCCGTGCAGATGACAAAATGTATCAAAAGAAGAGAGAAATAAAAGCGGGATACCAATGAAAATGAAAGGACAGAGTAAGTAGTTATATTTAGACCGTCAGGCAATGGATGTTATCGTTTATGTTCTAATTTATAAAAAAACGGAATACAAATAGAAGAAAACAAAAACAGAGATGAGAGATTGCCTATGGCAGGAATGAAACGGTTTATTGTATATATATATGGGTATGAAAATGCAAAAAAGGCAGGCAATACGGGATTTGCCAGGATCGAGCTGCGGGGAGAAGAGTGCAGGCTTGAAATCCATCTGCGTAGTGTCTATGCTGCGCAGACACACTGCAGGGTTTATCTGTTTCGCAAACAGGGTAATCAGATGGAGGGAAGCCTGATCGGAGAAATGGATGTCCGCAATGGTGCTGGAGATTTTGCCACAGCAATGAAAATAATGCATATACCGACATCATCACTCAGTTTTTTTGAGATGGACGGGATTTTCCTGCACAGCGAGGACGGGCGTATTTTCATGAGCCGCTGGACGGAGGGGGAGCCGCTTACCGTGGATATGGAGCACTTTGGGGAGTGGAGAGAAAGCCAGCCAGAGGAACCGCCGGTGGAAGAAGAGTTGTATACAAAAGAAGATATGCATGCAAGAGAAGATATGCATGCAGGAAAAGATATGCATGCAAAAGAAACTTTGCATGAAACAGAAAAAATTATATCAGAAACAGAAAACAAGCCGGCAGCAGGGAAAATGTCCGTGCAGGACAGCATGAAAAAGCAGCAGGAAAACAGAACCCAGATCACCCGGTCTGCACAGGAATATGAAAGTGAACTTGCCGCGACAGAACTTCCCGCGCGCAATTTTTTCCCACAGTACCAGTGGAAGGATATCTGGGAACAGTTTTTAAAAAGCCATCCGGCAAACACGCCGTTCTCAGAAAAAAATATTACCTGTATCAAAATCGAACTAAAAGATATTCGTGAACTCCCGAAAAAATACTGGTATCTCGGAAATAACAGTTTTCTGTTGCATGGATTTTTTAATTACCGGTATCTGGTGTTGGGAAAAATAGAAGAAGATGCGCAAAGCAGATGGTTTTTAGGGGTGCCCGGCATTTATCAGAATCAGGAGCGTGTCATGGCGATCATCTTTGGATTCCCGGAATTTATGCCGGAGCAGGTTGAAAACCGGTTTGGCTGCTGGTATCGTTTTTTAGAAGAATAACTGTCTGACAAAATGGAGACGTTTTTGACAGGGGCTGTGAGTAAACAATGCAGCTGTCAATTGTCGGTGGAAGGGTTGAGATACGCGTAGCGCAGATGATCTGCCCATCGGTTCTGGATAAAAAAACAGCCGCGTTCTACACCTTCATACTGAAAACCCAGAGATTCCAAAAGGTAGATGGAAGGTTTGTTTTCCGGCATAACACGTGCGAATACACGATGAAGATGAAGGTCGTAAAAGGCAAGTGACATGACTTTTTTTATCGCTTCTGAGGCATAGCCCATGCGCCGGAATGCTGCGTCAAATTTATAGCCGATCTCTGTGCAGGAATATGCTGCAAAGCGGATGTCGTGCAGGCATACGGTTCCGATGATCATTTGCGGATCTTCTTTCCGGAAAACATAGAAACGGATACACTGCTGTTTTAATGCGAGATCCCATTCACACTTTAAAACTGCCTGCTGGTAGGATGCGGTATAAAAGTTAGCAGGCCTTGTCGGTTCGTAGGCTTCAAAACTTTCACGGTTACGGTTCTGGAAGTTTAAGACTGCGTTTGCGCAGCCCGGAGTTAAGACTTTTAAAATCAGGCGTTCCGTCTGAAATTCATATTTTAAAGAAGTGTTTTTCCACTGCATCGGGCAGATTGCCTCCTTCTCGACAAAAATGAAAAAATGCGATAAAATATTGCATATTATATAGTATAACATTTTGGGGAAACTGTCCATGAATCAGGATGAGAAATACATGAAAGCAGCGATACGGCAGGCAAAAAAGGCATATGCCTTAGATGAGGTGCCGATCGGCTGCGTGATCGTGCAGAATGATAAGATCATTGCGCGCGGATATAATAGAAGAAATACAGAAGGCAATACGTTGGCACATGCGGAACTGACCGCAATCCGCAAAGCGAGTAAGAAAACAGGAGACTGGCGGTTAGAGGACTGCACGATGTATGTGACGTTAGAGCCATGCCAGATGTGTGCAGGCGCAATTGTTCAGAGCCGGATGAAAAAAGTGGTGATCGGAAGCATGAATCCCAAAGCCGGATGTGCCGGATCGGTGTTAAATCTGCTTCAGATGCAGCAGTTTAACCATCAGGTCGAAATCGAAAAGGGTGTGCTGGGGGAAGAATGTTCGGCAATGCTTTCTGCTTTTTTTAGAGAACTTCGCCAGAAAAAGAAGTCTTAGGCGTTACCGTCTTGACAATACAGGGCGAAATAGGCTATACTTAAATCTCCGAGCAGCCGGGGTGGCAGCGGTACCCTGAACCAGCAATCCGCTATAGCTGGGGTGATGCCGAACGGAGGGTTGTCAGATTGTGGAGCTGCCCTTCATAAGTGGCGTTGAAGTTTGGGTCTTACGCAACAGGAATCTGTGAACCGGGTCAGGTCAGGAATGGAGCAGCCCTAAGCAGAAGCTCTTGTGTGCCGTAAGGGTGCCTGGGCCGAGTTAACTGTGGAGGTAACGTCTGTGGTCTGGACTCGATGGGAGGCGCTCGGTTTTTAATTTGTGATATGTGATAGATGAAAGGAACGTCAGTGGACAAACTCAGAAAAAGACTGTATCAGGTAAGTGAAGGTTTAGAACTCATCATAGCGTTAGTTGCCGTGATCGGTGTGGTCATAGCGACGGTAAATCTCTTCCCGGAACTTCTGGTATACTGGCAGAACCGGATGGATACGGAAGCATTCCTGATTTTTCTCGATGCTGTTTTTGATGTTGTGATCGGGGTAGAGTTTATCAAGATGCTCTGTAAACCAAGCTCACAGAATATCATGGAAGTATTGATCTTTCTGATCGCCCGTCATATGATCGTACAGAAAACATCAGCATTAGAAGACATGTTATCCGTAGTCAGTATTGGAATTTTATTCTTTTTCCGCAGATTTATGCTTGCCACCAAACCGGATAAGGAGCAGCATGTACCGGAACTGTTAGGTGCGATCCGCAATGCGGGGAATAAGCCGGATAAGGAATCTGAAAACAGTGAAAAATAAATGGCAGCAGGGGGCAATCTGCTGTCCGAAATAAAAAGTACCGTATATCAAGACCAGAATCCCAAAATTTGGCAGATGATATACGGTACTTTTTGTATAAAGAAAAATACAATTTACGTTAATTTTTTCACAAAGATACTGACAGTATATCAAAGTTGAGAGAATATGTCAAATAAAACTGCATTTATTTGAATACAAATATTGAATTTCGAAAAAACTGCTATATAATGAAAACATGATATGCGCTGGTAGAGAGCGCCAATTACAATTTATAAAAAGTGAGGAATTAATCATGTTTGGATTTGGACAACTGATCGACATCTTAAAAAAAGATCCTAAGAAAATCGTGTTTACAGAGGGCGATGATCCTCGTATTTTAGAAGCTGCTTCCCGTTTGTTAGCAGGAACATTCCTTCATCCGATCTTAATCGGTAATCCGGAAAAAATCGCTGTTGAGGCTGAGGAGTGCGGTTTTAACATCCGTGGAGCAGAGATCATTGATCCGGCTAACTACGACAGAATGGATGAGATGATTTCTTTATTCTGCGAACTTCGTAAGAGCAAAGGTGTGACACCGGAGCAGGCAAAAGGTATCCTTTCCCAGGCAAACTACTTTGGAACCATGCTTGTGAAAATGGGCGTTGCTGATGCACTTCTTGGTGGAGCTACTTATTCAACAGCAGATACCGTACGTCCGGCATTACAGCTGATCAAAACAAAACCGGGCAACACGATCGTATCTTCCTGCTTTATCATGGTTCGTCCGGCAGCTACCGGTGAGAACGAAGTTCTTGCAATGGGTGACTGTGCGATCAACATCCATCCGACAGAGGATGAGTTAGTTGAGATCGCAGGTGAGACAGCACAGTGTGCAAAAATTTTCGGTGTTGATCCGAAAGTTGCATTCTTAAGCTATTCTACACTTGGTTCCGGTAAAGGTGAGGATGTAGATAAGATGCGTAATGCTGCAAACAAGGCAAAAGCAAAATATCCGGATCTTCCAATCGAGGGAGAAATTCAGTTCGATGCAGCAGTTTCTCCTCGTGTAGCACGTACCAAATGTCCGGGTAACCCGGTTGCAGGTCATGCAAACACCTTTATTTTCCCGGATATCAATGCAGGAAACATCGGATATAAGGTTGCACAGCGTCTTGGTAACTTCGAGGCTTATGGTCCGATCTTACTTGGACTTAATGCTCCGATCAACGATCTGTCCCGTGGATGTAACGCAGCAGAGGTTTATTCTATGGCTATCATCACAGCAGCACTTGCATAAGATGGATGGTTCGTACTGTTGGCACGGAAAAAGTTCCGGTGCGTGACGGTGTGTTTCAAATAAAAATACAAATATGATAGAATAAGAATGTGGCATGGCGTAAGCTGTGCCACGTTTTGTATGGAAACAAATATTGCAGGTTTGTGCTTACGCACAAACTTGAGATGCAAATGAAAACGTTGTTTTCATTGAAAAACAGCGCAGGAATGGAGATT
>ERZ1108170.1628-NODE-1628-length-13529-cov-3.093662_pt1 | contig 13529 bp, 9 predicted proteins | sample MGYA00403705_ERZ1108170 | MGnify/ENA primary metagenome ERZ1108170 (study PRJEB35170, sample SAMEA104062422) | human gut metagenome | biome: human gut; feature: human-associated habitat; material: faeces | place: Denmark | collected 2012-06-15 ...
GAGCTCGGCGGGAAGCTCCACCTCGCCCTCCTCGGCGGCCGCCTTCAGCTCGGGCGTCACCGCTCCCTTGCCGTCGACCATGCCGGTCGCGACGAGGTGGTCGAAGACCTGCTTGGACTTCTCGTAGCCCAGGCGCTCCTCGACGCCCTCGGGGGTCTTGACCGTGACCTTCGTGAAGCTCTCCGGGGTGATGACGCCGAACTTGAAGTCCTCCGCCTCAAGCTCCTTCTGCAGGCCGTTGGCGAAGTCGTCGTAGCTCTCGTTCGCGATGACGGTGAGCACGTTCGCCTCGGGGTCGTACAAGCGCTCGCCGTCCTGGTTCACGCACAGGCGCAGGCCGCGGCCGATCTTCTGGCGCTTGGTGAGGTCGTCCTTGGTCTCGACGAGCGTGCAGATCTGGAACACGTTGGGGTTGTCCCAGCCCTCCTTGAGCGCGGAGTGGCTGAAGACGAACGAGACGTCCTTGTCCGCATCCTTGCCGTCTGGGAAGGAGATGAGCGTTTCCTTCTTCCGCATGATGAGCTCGAAGGCCCCGGCGTCGTCGGCGGTGCCGGCGGCTCCCTTGGAGTCCTTGAACTTGCCCTTCTTGTCCTTGGCGAAATAGCCCTGGTGCACGGCGTGAGGGTCGCGCACCAGCGGGGCGCCGATGGCCTCGTAGCACTCGAGCCACGTGCCCTTGCCGATCCCCGCCGCCTTTGCAATGCGACGAGGCGCCTTCGAGTTCAGGGCACCTGCATACTCCTCCTCGAACATCTGGGCGTACAGGCCTCCGTGGACCTCGGGCTCGTAGACGCGGTAGCGGTCGACGCGGTCGATGAAGAAGAGCGAGAGCACCTTCACGCCGCGCGGCCAAAGCTCGAACTGGCGGGCCAGGTGGTCTTCGATGGTGCGGCGGATCTGCGCGCGCTTGACGATTTCCTCGTTGACGTCGCCCAATGCTTCGCCTGGCTCGAGTACTTGGCCGTTCTGGAACTCTATGAACTCATCGCCCTCGGCGGCGCCGATGTTGTTGACGACCCAGCCGTTCTCGTAGTCGCTGTTCTCGCCGCCCTTCTGGTAGAGGTCGTTGCCGGGCTTCACCGTGACGGTCTTTCGCTTCTGGGTGCCGTCAGCCTGGCGCACGTCGATGGACACCTTGGCGGAGAACGGGTTCGACTTGACGGACTCGAGCCTCACGTACGCGCCGTTGAGATTCGTCTCGGCTTTGATCGAGTCGACGCAAATGCCCTTCACCAGGTGGCGCTCGAAGGCGTCGACCGGCGTCAGGCGGTAGATCATGTTGTAGGCCTGCTTGTGCGTGGCCGAGTAGCGCAGCACGAACAGCGGGCTCAGGCTCCTGATGGCAGCCTTGGCCTGTTTGGTGTTGTCGACGCTCTGGGGCTCGTCGATGATGACGACGGGCCTGCAGGCGCTCACAAGCTCGCGTGGGCTGAAACCGCCGGTAAGCTTCTCGCTGGGTCGATGGAAGAGGTTGCCTTCTTTCGCGGTGCCGTCTTTCTCGAGGCCCTTGTTAAAGGCATCGATGTTAATGACCATGACCTGGATGGAGCTCGACGTGGCGAAGTTGCCCACCGGACCCATGTCCTTCGAGTCATACACGAAGTAGTCGAGCGGCGTGCGATCGTAGAGCGTCTCGAAATGCTTGCGAGTGGTCTGAAAGCTCTTGAGGACGCCCTCGCGGATGGCGACGCTCGGCACGACGATGACGAACTTGGTGATGCCGTAGCGGCGGTTCAGCTCGTAGATGGAGCGGATGTATACGTAGGTCTTGCCGGTACCCGTCTCCATCTCGACGGTGAAGTCGCGCAGGCGCCCGTCGGTGAGGACGTCTGTTGCCGGGAGGCAGCCCTCCTCCTGCACGGCGTGCAGGTTGTCGAGGAGCTGGCCCGGCGCCACGCGGAACTCGTTGCCGTGGCCGACCATGAGATCGCCTATCGCCGTTTGGCCCTTACGACCGGAATTGACAGAGAAAACGCTGCTAACGAATTGCTGCCCTCGGAATAGATCGCAGGCAGCCTCTATGGCCTCCAGCTGGTGCTGCTGGTCGGATGAGAACTTGAACTCGAGTGCAGCCATGCTAGACCGTCCTCAGTTCAATCTCACAACCCATGCGCTCGCCGGCGTGCTTGAAAATCTGCACGGCGTTGAGCTTGAGGGTATCGTCGAGGACGGAGTCGAGGATGAGAACGCGCCTAGGCTCCATGTCGGCGATGGCTCCGAGCGCCTCGATGGTGAGGCCTCGGGACATGCAGCAGACGAGCTCGTCGCAAGCGACGGACCAGATGGGATAGCCGGCAGCCTCGGATTTCTCGACTGGCAACGTGAGCTCGAGGCCCCATTTGAGCATCATCTCGAAAACAATATCAAGTTCAGTGCGGTCAGATTTCACCACGTCGAGCATAAGCTGGCCAGGTTCCGGTCGTTCGATTCCGGAGTCGTCGAGGGTGAAAACCCGGAAACCGATGTCAGGCGGGCACTTGGTCTCCTCACCGAGCTTATGCTGGGCGTTTTCTTTCTCGACCTTAGCCTTAATCTTATCTCCAGCGCGGCGAATGCGCTCTTCACCGATATCGGTGAGATAATCGTAGCCTTCTCTTTTTGCGCAAGAATTACTTGGAGACAATTCAGGAAGCTGAACAAGGATGCTTCTTCGATGGCCCCCATCTTTCTCATTCAGCTGCATAACCGCTTCCGCCGTTGTCGCCGAACCTGAAAAGAAGTCAAGAATTAGATCGTCGCGCCCATCATTACCGTTAACCTGAAGGGAAACAAGAAAGCTGATTAGCTCGACCGGCTTCGAGAAGTCAAAAGGCGCTTTGCCTTCAAAAAGATCTCGGAGATGCTCTGTTGCCACTTGATTAAAAGGGCCCATTTGGACAGAAGTAGGTTTGCCTCTTCGAATGAGTCCATTCTCGTCATATAGATATGATTTTGAACGAACAGAGTATGTGCCGTCATTTTGCTTTGAGAATTCAATCTCATCTTTGGAAATTGCTTCAAGCAAACGCTCTTTCCCCCAGACCCACTGTTTCCTTGGGTAAATCACGTCACCGTTATATTCAATTGGATACATGAGATTTGGACGATCGGCCAAACTATTCGTCATAAGAGGCTGAGTCATGTAACCTCCTCGAGTCGAAAAATGAGAATCCCTCTTCGAGAAGCGTTTCTTTCCCTCCTCATCCAGCTCGCACGTCACATCGGTTACTGGAAGCTTCGAATAGCATAGTATGTACTCGTGAACCCCAATAAAACCTACAGTCTTTGCGCCTGCGCCGTATTTGTTTTTCCAAATAATCGTCTCAACGTGACAGTCGCTGCCAAATATCTCATCGCATATATTTTCGAGATTTTTGAGCTCGTGGTCATCTATGCTAATAAACACAATGCCATCGTCACTCAGCAGCTCTCTCGCAAGCTTAAGCCGGGGATACATCATGGAACACCAATTACTGTGGTAGCGCCCGCTCGTGTCGACGTTAGACTGGCTGGCGAGTCCCGCTTGCTCTTTGTAGTTCTCGATGGTATCGCCGAACTTGTCCTTGTAAACAAAGTCGTGGCCCGTGTTATACGGCGGGTCGATGTAAACCATCTTGATCTTGCCGTGGTAGCCGCGCTGCAGGAGCTTCAGCACCTCGAGATTGTCGCCCTCGATGTAGATGTTGTCCGAGTCGAACGACCCGTCCTCGCCATCGCGGCCGCGGCTCTTCTCGGGGCACGGACGTAGCGTAGCAGTGGTTACGGTCTGCGATTGGCGGATGGCATCGGCCTTGCCGGGCCACGTGAACGCATAACGCTCTTGGCTCTCGTCGACCTCGTCACCAAGCAGTAAGCGCAGCTTTTCGAAATCAATGCCTCCCTCGGAAAAGGCCTCAGGCATCAACTTCTTCAACTGCATCAATCGTGTGCTCACCGGGTCTTCCGATGCTAATGTCATCTTTTCTATTTCACGCATAGTTGCCCTCCTTATAACTAAGCTCCGAAAACCTTCGCGATATACGGCAAAACTGCGATGAAGATGTCAGGCCCCTTATCCCCAAGCCAATGAATCAGGTTCTTTAGTTTTTCTTTCCTCTTTTGGTCATTCTTTGTTGAAAGGTCTGCAAGCAAGCCCTTGAGCTGCGTTTTATCCTCATCCGTCAAATCATCATCAACAATCTCGTCAATGCGTTCGTTGATGATTTCCAAGGAGATTTCAACAGTGCTGCTCGCGGCGGCGGTGCTGCTCGCGCTGAGGTTGTAGGTTGCTCCTTGAGCCTCGGCTATCCTCACGCTCATCATTATCTCGTCACGGAGATGCTTCAGTTTATCGATGCGCAAGCGGGTCTGTTCTTCGCTGAGGTCGATGCCGCTGGAGCCATAGGCAACTAAGCTGTCGGTATACGATTCACAACCCTGCGCGTTCGCGTAGACGTAGTCAATTGACTTGTATACAGCTTTGAGCTCGTCGTCTTTCACGCCCTCTTCTAGAGCTTGCTCCAGTCTCCTGATATGCTGCGTTATAGTTGCGCAGAATGCGGCACCGAACGCTTTGTCGTCTGAGTCTTCCCGCTTTAGGCGCAGCTTCTGGAGAATCATCCCTAGGTCGCTTTTCGAGTAACGAAATGAGCTTGAGGAATTGATATATTTTAAAGCCTCTGGGTTAGTGTAGTCGAGGTCGAAGACCTGCATGATTTCACGGCAGAGCGCATCAACATCCTCATCTGCAGTACCACTCAAAAGGCGCGCCGCTCGCAAAATATACTCATCTAGAACGGCCATTGCAGATCTCCTTTATCTCATCGGCGACCGCCCTCAGGCGTCGCTCCTCTTCCTTCATTTTCATCCTCAGCTTCGCGGACTCGTTGAGCGTTATGTCCTTCGACCGTCGCCGTTCTTTCAACCGCTTGAAGGAGGCTCCCATCTCATCGTAGCGTGACGTGAGGGCGATCAGCTTTTCCCGGTCTCGAGCGGGGCATACGGGGTAGAACCCCAGGCCGCCGATCGCGCGGGACAGCGCTACGGCGCGCGCCATGTCGAGCAGGTACTCCCAGAGGTCGCCCTGCGAGAACCGCTCGAACGCCAGCGCGCCTAGGAAGTCCGCGTATTCTGGACGGTCAGGATCGAACGCGCCCGTCGACTCGATTCGGTCGACGACTGTCGCGCCCTGCTCGGCTTGGCTCTTCCGCGTGAGGGCGACCGATACGCACGCGCGGCCGCCCGCCTCGACCAGGAGCACCGTCGGGTTCGGGAAGCACTTGTGCACGAGCTCCGCCACCTCGGCCACCGCCATGGTCCCGGCTGCCATCTCGCAACGGAGGAAGACGATGCTCTGCACGTTGCGCTCGTCGTCCTCGTACGGCGGGATGCGCGTCGTGGACTTCTGGACTGTGGCGAAGTGCTCGAGGCGCGCGACCTTGTCGAGCCTTTTCTGCTCGGTCTTGGTGAGCATGGCCTGTTTTGTGAGCACCGCCTTGGGGATGCGGCGGCATCCCGCGAGTGCCGCTTCGGGCAGGCGCAAGATCCCGTTCCAGTTGACGCCGCTCATCGCAGCACCGCGAAACATACCAGCGAGTAGTCGTTGAAGCCCATGACGGTGCCGCTGCCGACCTCGCCCAGGCTGAACAGGCTCTCGATCCCCTTGTCCTGCTGCGTTCCGGTGATAGCCGCCACCACGTCGTCGAGCAGGTCGGTGTAGGCGTCCATCCTCGTCCCGTCGCGGGTCTCGCGGTTGAACTCGCGGCACAGCTCGGCGATGGGCTCGGAATGCCCAGAGCAGACGGCGCGCATGATGTCGAGCGCCGGCTTGGGCTGGGTGTGCTTCGTCATGACCTCGCCGTCGGCCGACACGTACACCACGTAGTACGGGAAGACGGGATTCGTGTCCCTGGGGTCGTTGCCCTCGTCGTTCTGCTTGAGGCAGAAGACCACGCCAGGCTTCACGTCTCCGCGAAGGTCGTCGGGGATGGGGGCCACAGCGTGCAGTCCCGCCGGCGAGTTCTCCAGCGCGCCGGGATGCTCCTTGGCGTAGCGCTGGAGCTCCACGCGGAAGTCGTCGAAGGCGAAGTCCGTGATCGAGATGCCGCCCGAGATGTCCTCGAGGTCGAGCACCTCGCTTTTGAGCTGCTGGAGCTGCTGGCGGCGGTACTTGAGGTCGTTCATCTCGCCGTTGCCCTTGGCCTCCAGCACGTTCTCCTCGCCGGTGGCCGACGCGTCTAGCAGCGCCATGCGGCCCTTCACGCGGCCCTCGAGCTGGATGTACTCGTCCAGCGCGATGTCCGGCCAGAAGTTGACCAGCTGGATCTGCGCATTCTTCGATCCCAGGCGGTCGATACGGCCGAAGCGCTGGATGATGCGCACAGGGTTCCAGTGGATGTCGTAGTTCACCAGGCAGTCGCAGTCCTGCAGGTTCTGGCCCTCGGAGATGCAGTCCGTCGCGAAGACGACGTCGATCTCGCCGAGCTCTCTCTGGTTCTCCGGCAGTTCCTTTGAGACGGGAGAGAACCTTGCGAGGATGTTCTCGAAGGTGGTCCTGGGGAGCTTCAGCGAGTAGGTCCGGTTGGAGCTGCCCGCCACCTCGGCGCACTCGATGCCGAGCTCCCGCTTCAGCCAGGGCGCCAGCTGCTCGAAGAGGTACGCCGTCGTGTCGGCGAACGCGCTGAACACCAGCACCTTTCGGTTGCCGGGGTTGTACGGGTCCCTGGCCTTGCCGGCGATGAAGTCGCGCAGCTTCACGAGCTTGGCGTCGCGCTCGGGCGTCACCGCGTCGGCGTAGGCGAGCAGGGCTCGGAGCATTTGGGTGTCGAAGTCGAGGTCCTGGCCCAGGCGCAGGTCGTCGACGTCTCGCAGGTCGACGCGCACCTTGCCGCCGGCCTCGAACTCCTCGGCATCGTCGTCGTCGAACCCGTCCTCGAGGCCCTCGGTGCCGTAGGCGACCCCCGACGCGTCGGCGTCGAGCCTCGCGCGCAGGTCGACGCAGCCGTCGAGGATGCGGCGCAGCGTGATGCGGAAGCTGTTCACGGAGGACTCCATGCGCTTGAGGACGTTAATTCGCATGAGGTTGGCCACCGCCGTCGTGCGGTGGACCTGGCTGTCGAAGTCCTTGCCCCACGTGTCCCCGTAGCGGTCCTCGTACTTGCGGCGCTGGTCGGCGCGCACGTAGGAGAGCACCTGGTACTGGGCGAACGTGAGCTGGGCGATCATGTCGTTGAGCTCGGCGATCGGCGGCAGCTCGCCTTCGAGGTCGATGGGCGTCTGGAACGACAGGGGCGGCCGGCGCGCCGGGAAGGTCCCGCTCGCGGCGCCGTAGTACTTCGTGATGTGCTTGCGGCTGCGCGCGATGGTCAGCACGTCGAGCAGCTTGAAGTAGTCGGCGTTCACCGCGTTAACGAAGCTCTCGGTCGTGCGCTCGGAGTCGGAGAGCTTGCTCCACTCGTTGAACCTCTGCTGGGCGACGCGTGTCACGTGGGTGATCGACGGGATGCCGTCGGTGTCGGCGAGGTGCGCGTCGTCACCCTCGGTGATGAGCTCGATTTGGTTTCGCAGGTCGAGCAGGCGGTTGTTCACCGGGGTGGCCGAGAGCATGAGCACCTTCGTGCGCTGGCCCGACTTGATGACGTCCTCGATGAGGCGCGTGTAGCGGTCGGTCTTGTCCGCGTCGGTGCTCTTGTTCCTGAAGTTGTGGCTCTCGTCGATGACGAGGAGGTCGAAGTGGCCCCACCGCAGGTGCTCGAGGTCCACCTCGCCGCTCATGCCGTGGTAGCGCGACAGGTCGGTGTGGTTGAGCACCGTGTAGCTGAAGCGGTCGTCCGCCAGCGGATTGCGGTCGTCGTTGTCCTGGGTCCACAGGGTCCAGTTGTCACGCAGGCGCTTCGGGCACAGCACGAGGATGCGGTCGTTGCGCTCCTGGTAGTACTTCATGACGGCAAGCGCCTCGTAGGTCTTGCCCAGGCCCACCGAGTCGGCGATGATGCAGCCCTTGTACTTCTCCAGCTTGCGAATGGCGCCCACGACGGCGTCTTTCTGGAAGTCGTAGAGCTTGTTCCAGACCACGGACTCCTCGAACTTGAGGCCGGGGCGGATGCCGTTGTCCTCGTCGTCCTCCATGAAGTCGCGGAACAGGTGGTACAGGGTCAGGAAGTAGATGAACTCGGGCGGGTTCTCGCGGTAGAGCGTCTCGACCTGGGCGGCCACCTGCGCGGTGACCTCCTCGACCATGGCGGGGTTGTCCCAGACCGACTCGAACATCATCTTGAGACCAATAGCCTCTGTAGCATTTTCGAAATGGCTCACGCAGGTCACGGTTCCCGGGCGGCGCTCGTAGCCGAGACCCTCCTGGGTGAAGTTCGCGGCGGCGCCCATGAAGGCGTGGTCGTCGCCTGAGGGGTTCTCCACGACGTACGTGCTGCCCGGCTGGATGGCGCCGGGCATCTTGGCGGACTTGAAGACGCCCTTCTCGCGGATCCACTCGGCGCATCCTCGGGCGAGCGCGCGCTGGTTGAGGTTGTTGCGCAACGTGAGCTCGAGTCCCGAGCCGCCGACGCCGACCTCGCGCGCGCGGCGGGCTACCTCGAACTCGCGCGGCTCCTTCGAGTCGGCCATGCGCTTGATGAAGGTGGGCTCGCTGAACAGGAAGCGCACCTCGTCGATTTTGGAAAGCTCCTCCTTGAGCTCTCCGTAGGCGAACACGGTGAAATACGAGCTGATTATCGACAGCTTCGCGCTGTCGTCGATGGATTCGCCGAGGGCGTCCCCCAGGCGCTCGGCACCGACGTTGCTTAGCGACTTCACGCCTCTATGCCCCCTTTTTCGCGAGCTCTTCGATCATGCAGGTGCGCACGAAGGCGGAGAAGCTCATGCCCCGCAGGGCCGCCTCCTCCTTCGCCGCGTCGCGCAGGGTGTCGGGGATGCGCAGGGTCACGGAGACCTGGTCGCCGTCCACCAGGAAGCTTCTGATCTCGGTCTCGTCTGGATTGCTCTTGATGAGCTCCTTATAACTGCTAGGCACCTGCGCTCCCATCGCTCGAAATGCAATACAAATGCGTTTGCAGCATTATAGCGTTGCATTGCTGGTGACTGTTGAGGCGAACGGGTGAACGGTCAGGCGTGGAATCAAAGAGTCAGGCAGGGACAACCCTGCCAACAACGCTGTCGCGGTCTCGCGTGGCGGGTGCGTTCGTCTACACCCCCGCAATCCCGCGCGCCACACTCAGCAGCTCGTACTCCCTTTGGCTCCACTGGTGCAGCTCGGCCTCGCGCACGGCGTCTCGGCACAGGTCCAAAAACACTTCGGCTCCCTCGCAGAAGCACTCGCGGGCAAAGGCGCCGGATCCGTCCGCAATGCACTTGCCGTCGGCAAACAGCTTCCAACTGGATGGCTCGCGCGAGTCGTCTCCAAGCAGTTTGATCTGCAGTACGTGCGGGTTGCCGGCGGCGCAGAACTCTTCCTCGAGCTTCTGTATCGTAAAGCGCATCTGGTAGGAGAGGCTGCTTTTGACCATGGCCGAGGCATAACCATTTGGCTTATCCAGAAGATGCATGTGATTCGGTTTGACGACCAGGTTGTGGAAGTTGCGCTCACCGCGCACAGAGAAATTGTCCATACGGACTCCTTTCATCGGTGTTGGCAGGGCCACCGTGCCTCTTGGCCGGTTGGCGTCGGGATCGTGGAGCCAACTCTCTACCCCGACTCTGGATAAAACGCGCCCGCTCCTTGCGGGCAAGAGGAAGTCTATCAACGTGTACGGACAGAAATCAAGCGCCGCCTGGGAAATGACGCGCGGGCGGTGCTTGATTTCGCCGGCTGCTGCTAGGCTAAATCCGGAAAAGTGTCGAAATCAGCCGTGTAAAAGTACGGAAAAGTGTCGAAATAGGCACCTTAAAACTTCGGAAAAGTGTGGCTGGATGACAAAACAGCACTTAGAAGCCGGTGCTGGATGCGGGATCCTGCGGCCGCCTTCAGCCCTCGCTACTCGTCGTCCTCGTCGTTGGGGTCGCCCTTGAGGGTGTTGATGTCCAGGTACTGGCTATCGTTCTCTTTTTGCTGGGTCTCCGACTCCGCTTGGGTGGGGCCGCGGAACAGCTGGAATCCCTCAAACGCAATGACACCGAGCAGGGCAATGATAATGGCGATAAAGGCAACCTTGACTGCCTGCGGAAATTCCGAGAAACGCAGCGCCTTTTCCTCGGCGTAATAATCGGCGAAGCGCTCTTCGCCCGTGCTTTTGGTATACGCCGGCGCGGATGCGGCCTCCGGGTCATATTCCGGTGCGGGCGTGGCAGCATACGGATCGTTGAGATAATCGCTCGATGCGGTGCCATAATCCTCGGTCTCGATGCGACCGTTGCCAGCATAGCCATCGGAATAATCGGAATATGCCGCACCGCCCTCATAGTTCGCGGCGCTCGTGTTGGCGGCAAAAAGTGGGTTAACTGGAACGTCGAGCGCCGGCATGCCGGTAGAGGTCTCATCCAGATCGGCTGCAGCCCAGGAATCGTAGGCAACCTGATGGGCAACGGGCTCATCGAGCCTTGCGACCGGAGGCTTGCGTGCCGCAGGAACAGGCAACTGCTGGGCGCTGTACATAACGGTGCTGTCGGCCGATTTGCCCTGCGTCGCTGCAGCGAGAAATGCCGCCGTCTCGGACGGGTCGCTTGCGGGGCGGGGAGCGGGCGTGGGCGCCGAAGTGGGTGCGGGCGTCGAAACAGCCGACTGCGCAGGAGTCGGCGCAGATACGGGCTTAGGCGCAAGTGCGGGATTGGGGTTTGACGGGCGAGCCCCGCCGCTCATGAGTTCGTCGGCGGTCCACGGGCGATCATTCATCACGTCGTCAAGGCTCAGCGAAAACAGGTCGTCTTCACTCTCATCGAACATGCGGTGCACATGTCCACCAATTGCCGGAATCAATCCACGACCGGTGCATGATGCCTTGCTCAACGCCATTCTGTTCCATCCTTTCGAAATACTAATGACATCGATTATATGGAACTTCCCAAGCTGCTCGGTCTTGGATTCGTGCTTTCCAGAACTCGCGCCCAAAAGGGGAGGGGCAATCCAGGCGAGCGCTTACTTGTCGCCGGCCGCCGCCTTGGCCTCATTGAGGTAGCTATAGAAGCTGTACTTGGAGATGCCAAAGAACTCGCAGGCGCGCTCGCTCGACTTGGAAATGAGGAAGGCGCCGCGACGGTCGAGATAGCCAATGGCACGAATGCGCTCGTCTTTGGTCATGAGTGCCGCGGGCTTGCCCACAAACTGCTCGCACTCGTGCAGCAGGTCCTCGAGCAGGTCGCCGATGTTCTTGGTAATGGGCTCGGGCTCGGTATAGCCCGTGCCGCCGGTGCCGGTGAAAGCGTCGAGCGAGCGCTCAAAAGCCTTCATAAGCGTAATGTCAAAGTTGATGCCCAAAATGCCGACGGGCTTGCCTTCGTCGTTGCGGATAAAGATGGTCGAGGACTTGAGCAGCTTGCCATCGGTGGTTTTAGTGAGGTACGGCTCGCGGTCGTGTACGTCGGTGCTGCCCTCGTGCATGGACTCAAACACAATATGGCTGGGGCCGTCACCCAGTTTGCGCCCGCTGACGTGGCCGTTTTCGATCACTACGATGGAGTGGTCCACGTCCTCGGTCTCCAGATCGTGGACGACGACTTCGCAGTTGGGGCCAAATTGGAGCGCCAGGCCGTGTGCGAGGCGCTTGTAAAACTCAATCTGTGCGGGGGTCATGGGTGCCTTCCTAAAAATTAGTTTGGGCACACTTTGCCATAAACCACACTTGACCGCAAACAAATCCATCAACAAGGCAATTCTTGACCGTTCGGCGGCGAAAAAGTACCGATTACGGCAACAAACAATTCGTTAGGTATGCCAATCAAAAAGTGTGATAGAACATTACTAACAAACTTTTTGTTTGGCATCCACATAAAAGTTCAGCCGTGTGAATGGGATCGGGCTGAAACGCGTATGCGGGGGCCGGCAAGAGAGGACTTAAGGAGTTCACCGTATGGCCGATAAGATCCAGTGGGCGAGCAACACGATGCCCAAGAGCGATGACAAGCACTTGGGAATCATGAGTCTCGACCACGTGAAGAAGGCCCGTGCCTTCCACCAGTCGTTCCCCCAGTACACCGTCACTCCGCTTGCCCGCCTGGACGGCCAGGCCGCGCGCCTGGGCCTGTCCAACCTGTGCGTTAAGGACGAGAGCTATCGCTTTGGCCTCAACGCCTTTAAGGTCCTGGGCGGCTCGTTTGCCATGGCCAACTACATTGCCGACGAGACCGGCAAGGACGTTGCCGACTGCACCTTCGATTACCTGACCTCCGATCAGCTGGCCGAGGACTTTGGCCAGGCCACCTTCTTTACCGCCACCGACGGCAACCATGGCCGCGGCGTGGCATGGGCTGCCAACAAGCTGGGCCAGAAGGCCGTCGTTCACATGCCCAAGGGTTCCACTAAGCCCCGCTTCGATAACATCGCCGCCGAGGGCGCAACGGTGACCATCGAAGAGGTCAACTACGACGAGTGCGTGCGCATGGCCGCCGCCGAGGCCGACGCCTGCGAGCGCGGCGTCATCGTTCAGGACACCGCCTGGGAGGGCTACGAGAAGATCCCGTCTTGGATCATGGAGGGCTACGGCACCATGGCTTCCGAGGCTGCCGAGCAGCTGCGCGAGATGGCCATCAACCGCCCGACCCACGTGTTTGTCCAGGCTGGCGTGGGTTCGCTCGCCGGTGCCGTGGTGGGCTACTTCACCAACCTGTATCCCGATAACCCGCCCATCTTCGTCGTGGTCGAGTGCGCGCCTGCCGCCTGTCTGTACAAGGGCGCTGCCGCCGGCGACGGCGATCCGCGCATCGTGGACGGCGACATGCCTTCCATCATGGCCGGTCTGTGCTGCGGTGAGCCCAACATCCTGGGCTGGGATATCCTGCGCAACCACGCCACCGCCTTCGTGTCCTGCCCCGACTGGGTCACCGCTCGCGGCATGCGCACCCTGGGCGCTCCCGAGAAGGGCGACCCACGCGTCATCTCCGGCGAGTCCGGCGCTGTGACCACCGGTCTGGTCGAGACTCTCATGCTCGATCCCGAGTACGCCGAGCTCAAGGAGCTCATCGGCCTGGATAAGACAAGCTCCGTGCTCTGCTTCTCCACGGAAGGTGACACGGACCCCGACCAGTACCGCCGCATCGTCTGGGAAGGCGAATACCCCACTTGCTAATACTGGGCGGAGTAAATAGGTATCGCTCCGTCACCTCACAGGTAGATTCCTTCGTTTGAAAGGTTATGAACAATGGCTAAAGAACTCGATTTCGACGCAATCAAGGCTGCTGCTGAGTCTCATCGTGCTGATATGACTCGCTTCCTGCGCGCTATGATCTCTCACCCCTCTGAGTCCTGCGAGGAGGGTGAGGTTGTTGCCTGCATCAAGGCCGAGATGGAGAGCCTTGGCTATGACGAGGTCAAGGTCGACGGCCTGGGCAACGTCATGGGCTTTATGGGTGAGGGCGACAAGATCATCGCCATCGACTCCCACATCGACACCGTCGGCATCGGCAAC
>ERZ1108170.1629-NODE-1629-length-13509-cov-6.459417_pt1 | contig 13509 bp, 7 predicted proteins | sample MGYA00403705_ERZ1108170 | MGnify/ENA primary metagenome ERZ1108170 (study PRJEB35170, sample SAMEA104062422) | human gut metagenome | biome: human gut; feature: human-associated habitat; material: faeces | place: Denmark | collected 2012-06-15 ...
CCCCCTTTGCCGCGTCCCCACACGGTGTGGGGAACAATGATGCAGCGCTGTCGCGCTGCGATAAGATCCCCGCTGCGCGGGGAGGGCGCAAAAAAGGCAGCCTTTCGGCTGCCTTTTTTAATCAACGGTGCGCATGAAGGACGTCGATCCCTTCTGAAATCTCACGTCCAGCTTCACGCGGTCCGCGCGCATATAGCTCGTGGTGTATTCATAGGTATGCCCGTTCTCGGTCGTGGTGCGGCGCTGGTGGAAAAACGCCGCCGAGCCGGGCGCGCAGTGCAGAAGCTGCGCCTCGTGCGGCGCGAGCACGACGGCCTCATACGTGTCCGACGCGGAAAACGGGATGACGCCGACGTGGTAGAGCAGACTGTAGAAGCTGTGCGTCTCCAAAAGCTCGCGCGTCAGGTTCGGGTAGATGTACTCGGGGTAGTACGACGTCTCCAAGATGAGCGGCTCGCCGTCGACATTTCGCACGCGCGTGAAGCGATAGACTTTGACACCCGGCTCAAGGCCCATGAGCGTCACGATCTTGGGAGAAGGCGTGATGACCGCGAAGTCGACCAGCGTGGACGACGGCGTTTTTCCCAGCTGGGAAATTTCTGTCGTGAACGAATACTGCACGCCCTTGCGGCGCGTGTTCGGGTCAGTGACGAACGTGCCCTTGCCGCGCTTGCGCACGACAAAGCCCTCTTCTTCCAGCGCGCCGATGGCCTGACGGACCGTGTTGCGGCTGATATCGTAAACGCGGCAGAGCTCGGCCTCGCTCGGCAGCAGGTCGCCGACCTTGAGCGCGCCGGAGGTGATGCTGCGCTTGATGATGCCCATGAGCTGGGAATAGAGAGGAATTTCGCTGTCGAGCGACAGCGGATTTTTGAGGACCGGATTGTGTTCCATGGTGGGAACCTCCCGAGAAATACGTTTTGGAATATTCCCATCATACCACATATCTTTGAGATGTTCCAGTACCTTTTTGCAATATTCCCATCATTTTACGCAAAAATGCGGGGAAAAAGGCGGCCCGAAGGCCGCCTATTTGAAATTTGACCGCTTCAGTCCAGAATTTCCTGCGCACCGGTCTTGATGCTGATGCGCACGGCGTGCGTCACGAGCGGGTCGTCTGACTTCTCGTGGTTGATGTCGTAAACGGCGGTGGTGTAGACATAGCCGTCGCGGATCTCAAGCGAGGAGTTGACGGAGGTGACATAGGTGCCGTCCTCTGTGAGAGCGCTGCCGTAGAACCAGTCCTTGTCACCGAATTCCGTGAACGTTTTGCCGCAGTCATAGGAAATGGACATGTTGTTCGGCGTGGGCATGAAATGATCCGTCATCACAATAATGTCGCCGCTGATAGCGATGGCGTTGTAGCCGTTGATCGAACTGAGCTTCTTGCCATCCGTGTCGTAGAGGTCGGTGATGAACGAACCCATTATCGCACCGCCGATGTGATAGTTCATCAGGATGCGATTGTCCTGCGTCGAAAGGCTCGCGCTGACGGGCGTATCATAGTCCAGCGGCAGATCACAAACCGTCTCCACGCTGCCGCCCTCGTGCCAGCGGCAGAATTTGCCGCCAGCAGTGTACCAGAGGTAACCGCCCAGATCGACGTAGCTGTCGGCGGCCTTGATAAGCGAATCGCGGCTGACGGCATTTGTCGTGGTGGTCGAAGATGCGTCGGATGGCTCAGTGCCAGACTGGGCGCTGTTGAACCATGCGAGCATCGCGTCGTAAAGTGTCGCATAGTCGCCAAAATTGCTGACCTTGTAGTAACGCGCGTCGTCACGCTGATAGAGCATGACATTCGTGCTCTCGTAGAAGGCTAAATGCGAGGAATCGTTGTTGCTGAGCCAGAGCGTGAGCGTCTGTTTCCCGTCGTCCGGGGTAAATTCCTCGTTCAGCAGCGCGTAGCTACACTCGTCGAGCTTGACGGTGGGTGTGACGTTCCGCATATTGCAGTCGCTGACCGCGGCGCTGTTCTTACTGAGGTACATCCAGGACGCACCGCCGTTTGTCGCCAGCTGGAGGTCGGCCTTGAATGCGGAATCATCAAGCACGGGGTCCATCGTTGGAAGAATCTTTGACGTCCGGAAGCTGTTGACCATCGCCTGCAAGATCACGGCCTCCTCCTCGACGGCGCGGTCGTGGTTCCAGCCCCACTGATTCTCCTCGGTGCTGCCGTCGAAGAGCCAGTGGATCTCAACGATATAGCAGGTGTTGTTCGGCCCGTTGAAGAGCGTGACGACCGTGTTGCTCATGCCTTCGTGCGTCACGAAGCGGCAGCTCTCGTCGATCCACTCAGCGGTATAGCCCGCGCTTTCCCACTCCGGCTTCTCGTCGTACAGGCTGTGGTCGACCTCTGTGACGCTGAAATACGAGCCGGTGTTATAGCTCGAATACCAGTATTCCGCGTATTCCGCATCGGGCTTGTACGTCCAGCCGGAGATGGGGGCATAGAAACTGTAATTGCCATTACCGGAGATCAGGCGGCCCTCGACGCTGTTGCCGTGGCCGTAGCCGTCCTCGACCAGACCGTCGACGAGATTGGGAATGTACATCTTCGGCAGATCAAGCCCCGCGTAGTCGACATAGAAGTCGTGCAGGTAATACTTGAGGTCCACGCCGTAGCCGCAGCCGTTGTACCACAGCCCGTCGTTGCTCATCGAGGTGCCGAGGATTTGATAGCCGATCGTATCGCCGCTGGTGTAGTGCAGGACGGTGAGATAGTGCGTCCAGTGTTCATTGAGATATCCGTCGTCCGTCAACTCCTGCCCGCCGATGACGTCGATCTGCATGCCTGCCTCGTTCGTGGGCTTCATCTCATACTGGAAGTACCACAGCTCCAGCACCGTGCCGTCGGGGGAGAGGTTGCCGAGCGAATCGGCGAACTCCAGCTGCGTCACGCGCACGTCGGCGACCGTGTCTTCGATCGCGCCCGCGCCCTCCACATAGTAGGTCATTGTGCCGGATTTGAGTTCCTCTACACATGCGGCGACATAGGCGTCCATGGAAGCGTAGATCGTGTTGTCCTCCTGATCCAGCCGGTAGATCCAGCGGATATTCTCAGCGCCCTTGGTGTAGACGTCGCCGCTATCGAAGTGATAGCCAATGCACAGATACAGCGCGCCGTCGTTCTGCTTCAGCAGAAAGATGAGGTTCGGTGCGGCCTCGGGGTCCCGATCGTCGAAATCATCCGGCAGCCGCACGCGCCACGCGGCCTTGTTGTCGCTGCGCAGGGCGGCCATGTCAGGGAAAAAGGTAGTTTCGAAGTTTTCATCCGTCAGCGTGACCCGCTCCATCGGCGAGAAGGACAGTGATTCGCTGCCGTACAGCAGGGTGACGGTATCGCCGTCCTCCGCCTGTGAGAGCTGGCAGTAAAGGCCGGAGAGGGAGCGGAAGAAATAACAATTCTCTCCGATCGTGATTCCTGTGTTCTCTGCGACGAACGACGCTTCATAGCGCGAGCCGTCGAAGGGGCTGCTATTCTGCGGACCCTCGCCCCAGCTGACGGCGCAGCCCGCCGTCAGCGTCAGCGCCAGCACGAGGGCTACAATGCCAAGCCCACGCTTTTTCTGCGCACCGAGGACGTTCGTGATGCGCCGCTTGAGGCGCTCGACCGTGCCGCCGAAGCACGTCGTCGCGGGCAGCGCCCGCACGCTGGACTGTACGGCGGCGAGCAGTGTCCGGCTGTAGGCCGCGCGCTCGGGGAGTTCGAGCCCGTCGGTCGCCGCGCTGTCGCAGGCGAGCTCAATGTCCTCGTCCGCCTGACGCAGCATCAGATACACCACGGGGTTGAACCAGTGCATCGCGTTGGCCGCGAGCAGCACGAGCTTTAAGAGCATGTCGCGCCGTTTCAAGTGGCACAGCTCATGGCGCAGGATGTAGCGCAGCTCCTGCACGTCGTAGCGCTCGTGGGGCAGGAGCAGCCGCGGGCGAAGAAGACCTGTCACCGCGGGGGTGGAGATGGCCTCGCAGACGATCATCTCCGGCGCGCTCACGCCTAAGTCGCGCGCCGTGTCAGAGAGCATCGCGGCGTAGTCCGCGCAGGCGACGTCTCTCTTCCAGCGGCGCACCGTGCGGCGGAAGAGGGCGTAGGAGACACCCTGATACAGCAGGAACGCCGCCGCGCCCGCAAGATAGCCGTAGAATAAGATCGTCGTCACGGGGATGTAGCGCGTCGTCTTCTGTTCGGGATTCGTCACGGGGCGCTGGATGATCGTGTCGCGCACCGCGGCGGGGGACTGGCCGCTTTTTTCGGCCATGTCGCCAAACAGGTTGTCGGTCGACTGGATGGTCGTCTTATCCGTGCCGACGAAGAGGGTGTAATCTTTCGGCGGCGCGGCCTGCACCGGCGCGTTTTTCACCGAAAAATCGACCGGCAGCAGCAAAAAGACAGCCAGCGCCAGCCACAGCCAGCAGCGCGTCTTCGCGCGGTAGCGCTCGCGCCAGAGAGGTTTGAGTACCAGCATCGCCAGAATGGCGAGGGAACCTAACAGGGAAGTTTTCAACAGATTCAGCAGAAATGTTTCCATGGTGCGTCCTCCTTATATTTCCGTTTAACGGCTCATATCGTCCAAAAACTGCCGCAGCTCGTCGATCTCGCTCTGCTCGAGCGGCTTTTCGGCGTTCAGCGCCGCGACAAAGCTGCCGAGCGACCCGCCGTAGAGCCGCTTCAGGACGCTGCGGCTCTCAAATTCGAGGTATCTGTCCTTTGAGACGAGCGGCGTGTACAAATTGTTCCGCCCCTCGCGGCGGCTCGAGAGGAATCCTTTTTCGCACAGGCGAGTAAGGTAGGTGTTGACGGTGTTGGCGCTCCAGCCGTGGCTCGCGAGCGCGCCGTCGAGATCGCCGCGGCTGACCTCGCCGCCGACCTCCCAGATGGCCTGCATCACGGCAAGCTCCGCATCGGGCAGTCTCTTTTTATCGTCCATGGGATGACCTCCTTGCATGACTTACTACATTTGTCGTTGATAACTATATACTACATATGTAGTAGTTTGTCAAGCGCTTTTTATGTCCTTTTTTGTTTTGCAGCGAAAATTGCAGGAAGGGGACAAAAATCATGACGGCGAATCGTCAAAATGAAAGATGCTGTTCAATTATTTGAATGAGTTCTTGCAAATCTTTCTGAAAATCGCTTGCTTTTGTGCAAAGCGCAAGGTATAATGAAGAAACCGTATGAAATCATTTAGCGATTCAATAAATAAACAAATAAGAAGAAGGAGATCTGTATCATGGCAAAGTTCAAAGTTTACTACACCATCGAGCTCAACGAGGTGGCCACGCACATCTTCGAGTCCAACGACTTTGAAGTGAAGCTGTGCAGCCATAACGACGAGGAGACCTACGTCAAGGAGCTCGCCGAGTTCCAGCCCGACGCCATCATGTGCCGCACCGAGCCCATCACCGCCAAGATGATGGACACCTGCAAGAACCTCAAGGTCATCGGCAAGCAGGGCGCCGGCCTCGACAACATCGACATGGACCACGCCCACGCCAAGGACATCACCGTTGTCTACGCGCCTGCCGGCAACGCCAACGCCGTCGCCGAGCACGCCGTCATGCTGATGCTCATGTGCGCCAAGCGCTTCACCTATGTTGACCGTCAGTTCCGCGGCGGCAACTTCCTCGTCCGTATGGGCATGGAGCATACCTATGAGCTCGGCGGCAAGACCCTCGGTATGATCGGCTGCGGCCGTATCTCCCAGCTCGCCATGCAGAAGTGCAAGTACGGCTTCGGCATGAACGTCATCGGCTACGATCCGTACCTCACGCAGGACAAGATCGGCGATCTGTGCGAGCTGAAGGCCACCGCCAAGGAAGTCTGGGAGCAGGCCGACTTCGTGTCCGTGCATCTGCCCGTCGTTCCCTCCACCGAGCACTCCATCGGCCGTGAGCAGTTCAGCTGGATGAAGCCCACCGCTTCCTTCATCAACTGCGCGCGCGGCGCTCTGATCAAGGAGAACGAGCTTGTCGAGTGCCTGAAGGACGGCACGCTGTTCCAGGCCGGTCTCGACGTGTTCGAGCATGAGCCCATTCAGGAGTCCAGCCGCGAGCTGTTCAACCTCGACAACGTCATCATGACCCCGCACATGGCCGCCACCACCGAGCAGAGCGTTCTGAACTGCTGCACCTCCGTCGCCAACGACATCGTCGCCGTCTGCAACGGCCAGGAGCCCAAGGTCAAGGCCCAGAAGCCCAAGTTCTAAGTTATTTCTGTTTCGTAGAAACTACTTATTAAAAGGGACGCCTCGAAAGAGGCGTCCCTTTTTTGCGCCCTTGGGCGCGGGGGGACAGCCAGGCAGAGCTGCTGCTTTTTATTCCCACAGCGTGTGGAGACGCGGGAAAGGGGGCCATTCTCTCACGCGAGAGAATGGCCCCCTTATCCCAAGCAGCGCCAGCGGCGCTGCTTTCCCTGCGCCTTTGGGTGCAAAACGATCCCGTGGTGCAAGATATTCTTCATTCTTGTTAAATAGTTAACGAAATGAAAGAAAAAAATCAAAATTGCCTATATTTTTCGCAACTTTGCAGTTGATTTTTCATTTTCCTGTGTGTATAATCAAAGCCGAAGAAAATCGGATCTCATTCCGGATTTACAAATTTTAAAGGAGAAGTCAAATGAAAGAATTGTACGTCGTCAACTGCTGCCGTACCGCTGTCGGTTCCTTCGGCGGTTCCCTGAAGAACACCCCTGCCGCTCAGCTCGGCTCCATCGTCGTGAAGGAAGCCCTCAAGCGCGCGAATGTCGCTCCCGAGAATGTCGATGAGCTGATGTTCGGCTGCATCCTGACCGCCGGTCTCGGTCAGAACGTCGCCCGTCAGGTCGGCGTGGGCGCCGGTCTCCCCTATTCCGTCCCCGCCTATACCGTCGGTATGGTCTGCGGCTCCGGTATGAAGTCCGTCATTGAGGCTGGCCGCGCCATCCTCGCCGGCGACGCCGATATCGTCGTCTGCGGCGGCACCGAGAACATGAGCGCCGCTCCTTATGCCGCTCCCGACGCTCGCTGGGGCGCCCGCATGGGCGACAAGAAGCTTGTCGACACCATGATCAAGGACGGCCTGTGGGATGCGTTCAACAACTACCACATGGGCACCACCGCCGAGAACATCTGCGATGTTTGGGGCATCACCCGCGAAGAGCTCGACGCCTTCGGCGCTGCCTCCCAGCAGAAGACCGAGGCTGCTCAGGCTGCCGGCCGTTTTGACGATGAGATCGTTCCCGTCCCCGTGAAGGTCAAGAAGGAGATCGTCGAGTTCAAGAAGGATGAGTTCCCCCGCGCCGGTTCCACCGCCGAGGGCCTTGCCAAGCTGCGCGGCGCGTTCCCCGTCGGCCCCGAGGGCGTTGAGGACGAGATCGTCCACACCTTCGAGCCCACCGGCATCCACGAAGCCGATACCAAGAAGCACGTCCAGCGCGTCACCGCCGGTAACGCCTCCGGCATCAACGACGGCGCTGCCGCCATCGTCCTCGCTTCCGGCGAGGCCGTGAAGAAGTACAACCTCAAGCCCATGGCCAAGCTCGTCAGCTGGGGCCAGGGCGGCGTCGACCCGAAGATCATGGGCGTCGGCCCCGTGCCCGCTTCCCGTCAGGCCATGCAGAAGGCTGGCCTGACCATCGACGATATCGACCTCGTCGAGGCCAACGAAGCCTTCGCGGCCCAGTCCATCGCTGTTGCCCGTGAGCTCGGCTTCGACATGAGCAAGGTCAACGTCAACGGCGGCGCGATCTCCATCGGCCACCCCGTCGGCGCTTCCGGCGCTCGTATCATCGTCACCCTGCTGCACGAAATGCTCAAGCGCGACGACGCCAAGAAGGGTCTTGCCACCCTCTGCATCGGCGGCGGCCAGGGCGTTGCCACCATCTTCGAGAAGTGCTAAAGCACCGCTAACCCCTGAAAATAAAAGGAGACCTCGAAAGAGGTCTCCTTTTTATTTTGTCCTCTGCACGGTGCAGGAAAAAAGCATGGCCCCTGCCGAGACACAAAAAGGAAGCAGCCCTTTCGGGCTGCCCCTCACGCGCCCTCGCGGGCGCAAACGCCGTGCAGCGCACCGCGCTGCGATTTAACCCTCCGCCTGCGCGGCGACGATCGCCTCGTAGATCGTCTGCGGATTAAGCTTATCGTAGTCCTCGCTCGTGGCGATGACGGCGGAGTCCAACTGCTCGGCGATGAAGTTCGAGAAATACTCGTCGCGCACCTCATCGGCGGCTGCGGCCTTGTCGAGCGGCAGGCGGAGCAGGATGTGATAGCCGAAGCTGGATTCGACGACTTCACTCACCTCGCCCTCGGAAAGCGCGTAGGCGGCGTCTTCAAACTCCTGCACCATCGAGCCGGTCGTGAAGGTGTAGCCGGTGGGATAGGTCTCGCGGCCGGGGTCCTCGCTGTACTCGTCGGCGAGCTCGGCAAAGTAGGAGGCGATGTCGTCGCCGGTGTAGGAATTGAGCTTTTCGACGAGCTCCTCAGCGAGCGCTTTCTTTTCGGCCTTCTGCTCGTCGGTGAGGGCTTCGCCGGTCGTCATGTCCTTCGTCGCAAGCAGGATGTGGTCCGCCGTGATGTAGCCCTGCTCGGCGGCGTAGACGGCGAGGTCCTCGTCGGAGGCGTAGAGCGCGCTGCCCTCAGTATTGTAGAGCTCATAGAGATTCTGATACAGGTAGTTCGAGCGCGCGACGCGATCATAGGTCTCGCGGCGCATGCCGAGCTTGGCGATCTCGGCCTCAAAAGCTTCCTCACTGCCGTACTGGTCAATGTAGCTCTGGTCGCTCTCGGCCATGGCGGCCTCCTGCTCGGCGGTAAGCGTCACGCCGTACTTGCTGGCGAGATTTTCGAGCACCAAGTGCTGCTTGACGGACGAGAGCACGCTTGCTTTCACATAGTCGGCGACACTCATGCCGTCGGAGAGGGTGTCGTCCCAGTTGATGGACGAGCCGGTGTAATACTGCATGTAGCTGTCGAGATACGACACGTCGTAGCCGATCCAGTAGGCGACAAGGTCGGCGCTCGCGCCGTTGCCGTTCAGGCTTGCGACGATCGCGTCGGGCGCGACGCCGGTCGCTTCGTAGCAGAGACCCTCCTGCATCGTGCCGGAGGTGAAGCCGTTCGAGGGCGAGAGCGACACGACGGCAAAGGTGAGCGCCGCGGTGATGGCCGCCGCGCCAAGGAACGAAAGCAATCTCTTCTTGATCATAATGTTACCTCTTTTTCGTTTTCTTCCTTATTCACACGCAGGTCTCCGACCAGCGTCAAGGCAGTATCCAATGCGTCCTCGTTTGGCGTAAGACGCAGCAGGAGCTTCGGCTCCGTCCCCGTGGCGGAGAGCGTGAGCCGGCGGCGGTTCTTCGGCAGCGAGCAGAGGGCCATCACGGCCTCCACGGGGACTGCCTCGGACGCGGCAAAGGTGAAGGTGATCTCGCTGCCGCGCTGCGAGATATCGCTCACACCGATCTGCACGGCCTCCGCGCGCAAAAGCGCGACGTCCATGAGCTTTAAGACCGGCTGGGGCGGCTCGCCGTAGCGGTCAATGAGCTCGTCGAGCAGTTCCTGCGACTGCTCGGCGGTGCGCAGCGCCGCGATGCGGCGGTAGATATCCATGCGCTGCTCGCCCGAGGGAATGTAGCTCTCCGGCAGGTTGGCCGAGACTGTGAGGTCTGCCGAGCATTCGGTGCGCTGCGGCGCTTTTTCGCCGCGCTGCTCGAGTACGGCCTCTTCCAAGAGCTGCAAATACATGTCGTAGCCGACGCTCATCATATAGCCCGACTGCTCGGGGCCGAGCAAATTGCCCGCGCCGCGAATTTCAAGGTCGCGCATCGCGATACGGAAGCCCGAGCCAAACTCCGCGTATTCGCGGATGGCCGTCAGGCGCTTGGCCGCAACCTCGGTGAGGATCTTGCCCGCGCGGTAGGTCATATAGGCATACGCCCGGCGCGCGCTGCGGCCGATGCGGCCGCGGATCTGGTGCAGCTGGGCGAGGCCGAGGCGGTCGGCGTCCTCGATGATGAGGGTGTTGACGTTCGGAATGTCGATGCCCGTCTCGATGATCGTCGTGCAGACGAGCACCTGAATTTCTCCGTCCGAGAGCTGCTGCATCACGGACGACAGGCCCTTTTCGTCCATCTTGCCGTGCGCGACGCCGATGGCGACATCGTCGCCGAGGAGCTTTTTGAGTGTCGCGGCGCAGCGGTCGATGGTCTCAACGCGGTTGTGCATGTAGTAGACCTGCCCGCCGCGCGCGAGCTCGCGCCGGATGGCGTCGGCGATGACGCTCCAGTTATGCTCGAGCACGTACGTCTGCACCGGCTGGCGGTCGACGGGCGGGACCTCGATGGTCGACATGTCGCGGATGCCCGAGAGCGCCATGTTGAGCGTTCTGGGGATGGGCGTTGCCGAGAGCGTCAGCGTGTCGACCTGACGCGAGAGCTCCTTGAGCTTTTCCTTGTGCGTTACGCCGAAGCGCTGCTCCTCGTCGATGATGAGAAGGCCAAGGTCCTTGAAGTGCAAACTCTTTTGCAGCAGCGAGTGCGTGCCAATGAGTAAGTCGATCTTTCCTGCGGCGGCGTCCTGCAAAATTTGTTTCTTCTGCGCCGGCGTTTTGAAGCGCGAGAGCACTTCGATGCGCACGGGGAACGAGCGGAAGCGGTTCAGCGCCGTCGCGTAGTGCTGCTGGGCGAGCACGGTGGTCGGCACTAAGATGGCCGCCTGCTTGCCGTCGAGCACGCACTTCATCACGGCGCGTAGCGCGACCTCAGTCTTACCGTAGCCGACGTCGCCGCAGAGCAGGCGGTCCATCGGCGTACTGCGCTCCATGTCGGCCTTGATCTCGGCGATGGCGCGGAGCTGATCGTCGGTCTCTTCGTAGTCGAAGGCCTCTTCAAATTCCTTCTGCCACGGGGAGTCGGGCGAGAAGGCGAAGCCAGGGCGGCGCTGGCGCTCGGCATAGAGCGCGATGAGCCCTTTGGCGAGGTCCTTTGCCGCGGCGCGCGCCTTCGTTTTCGCGCGCGACCAGTCCGTGCCGCCGAGCTTACTGAGCTTCGTGCGTATTTGGTCGTCCTCGTCCTCGCCATGGCCGCCGATGTATTTTGACACCATGTCGAGCTGCGTCGCGGGGACGTATAAGCTGTCGTTGCCCGCGTAGCAGATCTTGATATAGTCCTTGTCCACGCCGTCAACGCGCATGCGCTCGATGCCCGCAAAGCGGCCGATGCCGTGGTGGACATGCACGACGAGATCGCCGGGGGAGAGGTCTTCATAGGAGCGCAGCGCGGCGCGGGCCGATGCCTCTTTCTTCGGCCGCGCCTTTGCGCGCTTGCCGGAGAGGGGAGCGGTCAGCTGGCCCTCGGTCAGGATGACGAGCTTTAATTGTGGATATTCGCTGCCCGCGCTCAGCGCGCCGAGGCCGATGACGGTCTCATGCGGGGCGGGGAGGCGGTCGTTTTTCAAATCAAGCTGCGCGCGAAGACCGCGCTCTTCGAGAAGCCGCTGGAGATTTTTCGCGCGCGTTTCGTTGCCGCAGAGGACGAGCACGCCGCAGCCCGCGCCAAGATAGCGCTCCATGTCGCCCGCGGCGGTTTCCAGACTGCCGCCGTACGACGGCAGCGAGCGCGCGTTCATGCTGAGGATAGCCCTCGGCGGCAGCAGATTGCGCGACGTGGGGAGCGAATCGAGCAGCAGCACGGGGAACGCACCCATGCGGTGGCTCAATGCCTCCTGACTCAGCGCGAGCGCGGCAAATTCACCGCACAAAATGCCCTCTTCGATGAGGGGCTTTACGTCCTCGGAGAGCTCCCAGTGATAGTTCTTGCTGCGCTCCAAAACGCGCATGCCGTCGCTGACGGCGATCAGCGTGTCGGGCGAGAGATAGTCGAGCGCGCAGACCTCTTCGGGGTAGCACGCGGCGAGATACCGGTCCATGCCGCCGAGCGGCAGGTCGTTACGAAGCCTCTCGATGTCGCTGCGCAGCGTTTGGACGATGGGGCTGTCTTCGGCCTTTTTCGCAATTTTCTGCGCGGCGCGCCCAAGGCGCTCGAGCATTTTTTCGCGTCCGCCGTCCGAGAGGGCGGGCAGCACCTCTGCCGCGGGCAGGACGGTCAGGGATTTGACATTCTGCGTGCGGCGCTGGGTCGTCACGTCGAATTCGCCCATCGCGTCGACCTCGTCGTCGAAGAATTCGACGCGCACGGGCGCGCTCAGCGGCGACCAGACGTCGAGAATGCCGCCGCGCAGCGCGAACTGGCCGACGCCTTCGACCGTTTCCGCGCGCGTGTAGCCGCTTTCGACAAGCTTTTTCGAAAGCGCGCTCAGGTCAAAGCGGTCGCCGAGCGCGATTTCCGTCACCGCGCCGCGCAGCGTGTCGGGCGGCAGCGTGCGCTGCATCAGGCCGTCGACCGTCGCGACCAAGATTGGCGCTTTTCCGGCGGCAAGGCTGCACAGCGAGCCGATGCGCTGCTGCTCCCAGCCGTGGGACGCAAATACGCGGTCGCGCAGCTGCCATTCGCGCGCGAACAGCAGGCTCACGTCCTCGCCGAGTAGCTCGTGCAGGTCGCCCGCCATGCGGTTTGCCTCGTTTTCGTCCGCGCAGACGATCAAAAGCGGGCGCTGTGTCTTGTGCCGCACGGCAGCGGTGAGCTGCGCGCGGTGCACACCCGAAAGGCCCGACACGGCGATGGGCGATGTGCCCGCGTCGAGCGAGAGCAGCAGCTCGCGCACCTCGGGAAGAGATGCGAGCGCTTCATTGAGTTTGTTCATTCCCTGCACCATGCCGTATCCCTCCTTCCGCAACGCGCAAAAGGGCAGATCCGCCGCAGCCGCGGCGGGTCATGCCCGTGGTTGTCAGTCATTTTATTATATAGGCTTTTGGCAAAAAGTCTATGTCGATTTTTTAAATTTTGGCGGCAAAAAGCGTTCAGCCGTTGTAACGGTTCTGTGCGGCGCTCACGCCGTCGGTGATGATGCACTCCGCCGCGCCGAGCGCGCGGTCGAGCACACCGTCGATGACCTTGCGCTCATTGGCCGTGAACGGGCCGATGACCCAGTCGACAATGTCGTGCTCCGGTGCGCCGACGCCGACCTTGACGCGCGGGAAAGCGTCAGTGCCGAGGTGCGCGATGATGTTCTTGAGGCCGTTGTGTCCACCCGCGCTGCCGCTGCCGCGCACGCGGAGCTTGCCGAGCGGGAGCGAAATATCGTCGGAGATGACGATGACGTGGTCGGCGGGAATTTTATAGAACCGCGCCGCCTCGCCCACAGCCTCGCCGGAGAGGTTCATGTAGGTCTGCGGCATCATCAAAAGCACATTCGCCCCGCCAAATTCGATGACTTCCGTCAGCGCGCGGAAGCGCAGGCGGTTGCAGCGCAGATCGCGCTTGTCGATCAGGCGCTCCGCGGCCATGAAGCCGATGTTGTGGCGGGTGTTTTCATACTGCTTGCCGTAGTTGCCCAAACAGACGAGCAGCCATTCCGGCGGGCCGGATTTTTTGAAAATCATGAAAATGTTCCTCACTTTCCCCGTAAGGGGGAGTTTCTT
>ERZ1108170.1631-NODE-1631-length-13493-cov-5.804807_pt1 | contig 13493 bp, 10 predicted proteins | sample MGYA00403705_ERZ1108170 | MGnify/ENA primary metagenome ERZ1108170 (study PRJEB35170, sample SAMEA104062422) | human gut metagenome | biome: human gut; feature: human-associated habitat; material: faeces | place: Denmark | collected 2012-06-15 ...
CACCGACGCCGAGATGCGGCAGTTCCTCAAGAAGTACAAGATCAGCACCGAGCGCCGCTGCCATGTCATCGACGATCAGTCCAACATCGCCATGGTGGAGGCCGGACTGGGCATTTCCATCATGCCGCAGATGCTGCTGCGGGACTGCAAGGCCGCCGTCAAGGTGTATCCCATCGAGCCGGAGGAGTACCGCGTGGTGGGCTTGGCCGTGCAGCGCCCGGCCTCCATGGCTCCCGCCGTGGAGCAGATGTTCCACCACATCGTGGACTACTGCCGTCAGCTGGAGCTGCCCCTGTGACCTGTTCAGTATAACACAAAGCGGCCGGTGCGGGAAACACCGGCCGCTTTTGCATAAAACAAAAACCTTTGCTGCCGGAGCGAAGGTTTCTGCACAGCGTTGCTTTACACTGCCAGAAATTTCCGGTATAATGAAAGATAGAACAGAGCAAAACGCCAAAGGAAGAGGTTTTTATGGAGACTGCGGGGTACGATTCCAGCCGACCGCTGGCCGAACAGGTTGCACAGCGGATCAAGGACTACATTCTGGAAGAAAAACTGAAGAGCGGCGACAAGCTGCCCACTGAAACAGCGCTTGCCCGCGAGATGGGTGTGGCACGCAGTACCGTGCGCGAGGCCATCAAGCGGCTGGAGTCACAGAACATTCTGACCGTGCGCCACGGCGCGGGCTCTTTTGTGACCGACCAGCCCGGCCTGGCGGATGACCCGCTGGGGTTGGATTTCATTGAGGACAAGGAGCGTCTGGCCTTCGACCTGCTGGAGGTGCGTAACATCATCGAGCCGGCCATTGCCGCGCTGGCGGCGCGCCATGCCACCCCGGAGGACATCGCCGAGATGGAATCGCTGTACAACCTCATGGAATACCACATCCTGCATGGGCAGGACTATCTGGACGAGGATATGAAGTTCCACCGGACCATTGCCCGCGCCAGCGGCAATCTGGTGGCTCCCCAGCTGGCTCCCATCATCACGGCGTCGGTGGAGGTGTTCACCGAGGGCACCCACCGCACTCTGCTGCAGGAGACCCTGGACACCCACAAGGCTGTACTGGAGGCCATCAAGTGCGGCGACAGCACCTGGGCACGGGATGCCATGACCCTGCACCTTTCCTACAACCGCGACCTGTACCGGAAGATGCACCGCGCCCGCAGCGGCGAACCGCCCCTTGCTCCCAAAGTGCCGGACTGGGTGCTGCAGCTCAAGGAGCTGACCAAGCCCGAAGAACCGGAAGAAAAAGAGTAAATCGAACGCAAACAGCCCGCATGACGGAGCACGATGCTCCTGCCATGCGGGCTGTTTTTCTGTGTTAACTCAGGCGGCGGGATGCATTACCACTCGGCAACGCTGCCGTCCTTGTGACGCCAGACGGGGTTCTTCCACTCGTGCGGGGTCTTGTTCTCCTCCAACACCAGTTCCTTGTTGACGTCCACGCCCAGACCGGGACGGACGGGCAGCTGCACGCGGCCGTCCACGAACTTGAAGTCGTCCTGGTTCTTGACATAGTCCAGCACGCTCTTGCCCACGTTGTAGTGGATGCCGATGCTCTGCTCCTGGATCACGGCGTTGTAGCAGGTGGCGTCCACGTTCAGGCAGCTGGCCAGAGCGATGGGGCCCAGCGGGCAGTGGGGAGCCAGGGCAACGTCGTAGGCTTCGGCCATGGAGGCGATCTTCTTGACCTCGGTCAGGCCGCCGGCGTGGCTCAGGTCCGGCTGGATGATGTCCACACCGCCGGCCTGCAGCAGGCGCTTGAAGTCATACTTGGTGAACAGACGCTCGCCGGTGGCAATGGGCACATTGCAGGCAGCGGCGATCTCCTTGAACACCTCCATGTTCTCGCACAGGACGGGCTCCTCGATGAACATGGGGTCGAACTCTTCCAGCTTCTTGGCCAGGACCTTTGCCATGGGCTTGTGCACACGGCCGTGGAAGTCGATGGCGATGCCGAAATACTTGCCGCAGCTTTCCCGGATGGCGGCCACGCGCTCCAGAACGGCGTCCACCTTGTCGTAGGTGTCGATCATCTGCAGCTCTTCGGTGGCGTTCATCTTGATGGCGGTAAAGCCGGCATTCTTGCGCTCCAGAGCAGCAGCGCCCACGTCGTTGGGGCGGTCGCCGCCGATCCAGCTGTACACGCGCATGTTGTCGCGGCAGGCACCGCCCATGAGCTGGTAGACCGGGGCGTTGAAGAACTTGCCCTTGATGTCCCACAGGGCCTGATCAATGCCGGCAATGGCGCTCATCAGCACGCCGCCGCCGCGGTAGAACCCGGCGCGGTACAGCACAGCGGAAAAGTCCTCAATGCGCATGGGGTCCTTGCCGATGAGGTAGGGCTTCATCTCCTGGACACAGGCCAGAACGGTGGCGCAGTGGCCTTCCAGCACGGGCTCGCCCCAGCCGGTCAGGCCCTCGTCGGTCACGATCTCAACAAAGCCCCAGCGGGGACGGACGGTATAGGTGTTGACTTCAACGATCTTCATGGGAAATCATCCTTTCTCTTGTATTGCAGAAGGTTTCAAGGGGTTCAGGTTCAGCGCTGGATCTGGTCCACCATGCCGCGGACGTAGGCGGCGCAGGCTTCCCAGTCGTTGGCGGCCACGGCGTCCTTGGGCATCAGGCTGGAGGCCAGGCCCACGCTGATGCAGCCGGCGTCAAAGAACTCGCGGATGTTGGCGGGGCTCACGCCGCCGATGGCCATGTAGTTGGTGCCGTCAAAGGGGCCCTGCAGGTCCTTGACGTAGTGGCGGGGCATGCTGCCGGCCGGGAACAGCTTCATGGTCTTGTAGCCGAACTGCAGGCTGGTGGCCACGTCGGTGGGGGTCAGCACGCCGGGCAGCAGGGCGATGTCGTTCTCGGCGCAGTAGCTGAACACATCCAGCGGGGTGCCGGGGGTCAGAAGGAACTGTGCACCGGCGTCCAGAGCGGCTTTGCAGCGCTCCACGGTGATGGCGGTGCCGGCACCCACGGTGCAGCGGTCCCCGAAATGGGTGCGCAGCATCGTGATCTGCTCCAGGGCGTGGGGGCTATTCAGTGCCACCTCAAAGAAGGGGGCACCGCCCTGCACGGCGGCCTCGGCGTAATCAATGGTCTTTTCCAGCGGAACGTTGCGCAGGATGGCCAGCAACGGATGCTTGGAAACCAGATCGTAAGTGTCCATACAAAAAACTCCTTTCGGCAAAAAATGAAACCGGTGGTTTCAGCGGATCAGCGGTAGGTGATGGCAGCGCCGGTGAGGGTAGCCTCCATCTGGGCGGCGTCGGGGTAGCCCTCCACGTCGCCCGGGGTCTGGGTGGCCAGGGCGCCGCAGATGGCACCCATGCGGCCCGCGGTGACCACATCGCGGCCCTGCAGGATGCCGGCCAGGAAGCCGGCATTGAAGCCGTCACCGGCGCCGATGGGCTCAATGGGCTTACAGGGGTAGGGCGGCAGCTTTTCGCGGGTGGTCTTGTCGGCCACCCAGGCACCGTTGCCGCCGTCCTTGATGGCCACATACTGTGCGCAGCCGTCGCGGAACAGCAGATCGAAGATGGCATCCGGGTCCCGCAGGCCGAACAGGGCGTCGGCCTCGTCCAGGCCCAGCAGTACGATCTCGCTCTGCAGGGTCAGCTCCCGGATCAGGGGGGCGTAGTCCTGCCCACGCCACAGCTTGCGGCGGATGTTGGGGTCAAAGCTGATGGCAACGCCTTTCTCCTTGGCCAGAGCAAAGGCGGCTTTGGTCATGGCCAGGCAGCTCTCGCTCAGCACGGGGGTGATGCCGCTCATGTGCAGCACCTTCACGCTGTCCAGCAGAGCGGGGGTCACGTCCTCGGGGCACAGGTGGCTGGCGGCGCTGTTCTCACGGTAGTAGAACACTTTGGTCTCGCCCACGCCGGTCTCCTTGAACATGATGCCGGTGCGGTGGTCGGGGTCGTAGATGACGCGGGAGCAGTCCACGCCCTCGGCACGGAGCTGATTGCGGATGAAGCAGCCAAACTCGTCGGTGCCCAGGCGGCTGACCCAGGCGGCCTCCAGGCCCAGCTTTGCCAGACCCACGGCTACATTGCTCTCGGCACCGGCGGTGCGGATGCCGAAGTTCTGCACATAGCGCAGGGCACCCACGCTGTCCGGGGTGAAGGCGGCCATGGTCTCGCCGATGGTGATCAACTGAGGCATAAATAACACTCCTTTTCTTATAGGGCTCAGAACTGCAGTTCTACGCTGCAGAGCATTCGTTCGATCTGACGCCGGGCCTCGTCCAGCGCCTGCCGGGCGCTGGCGGCGGCAGCGTCGCTGTAGCGCTCCAGCGGGAAGGCAACGCTCAGCGCGGCCACCACTTTGCCGCTTTTGCGCAGCGGCACGCCGATGCACCGGATGCCCCGGGTGCTCTCCTCACGCTCGTAGGCAAAGCCGCTGGCCCGGATCTCGGCCAGCTGGTCAGCCAGCAGCCGGAAATCGGTGATGGTGTGCTCGGTCAGCGGGTATAGGCCGTCGTAATACAGGGCCTTGAGCTGGGGCAGCTGGTAGTCGGCCAGCAGAGCCTTGCCCACGCCGGTGGCGTAGGCCGGCAGGCTGCGGCCCTCCACCGTGACGGTACGGCTGCGCAGCGGGGTCTCCACCTTTTTGAGGTAATAGACATCCCCGTTTTTCAGGCTGCCGAGGTGGCATGTCTCGTGGCAGACCGACACGATGTCGTGCATCAGGCGGTAGATCTCCCGCAGGGCACTGGCTTCGTCCAGATAGGTGTTTCCAATGCGGAACGCCATGCGGCCGATGCGGTAGTGATGATCCTGGTCGTCCAGGGTCAGGTAGCCGCGGTCCCGCAGGGTGTGCAGCAGCGGGGAGATGCTGCCTTTGGCAATGCCCAGATGCTGCGACAGCTGGGTCAGGGTGTAACCGCTGCCGTTCAGGCTGCACAGCTCCAGAATATCCAGCGCGCGTGCCAGGGAACGGTGGGCATCTCCGGAAGGCATGGGTCTCACTTCCTTTCCTTATATATAGGGCCTCTGAGAGGCATTCGGACCAGGTCGGGAAAACGACGAAAGTGTTCCGATGTGTTCCGCACAGAAATCCTGAAAACACCGGACGTGTTCGGATATCGGGCTATATTGGGACTTGCGTTCCGATATCTGAACAAAAATTGCGCGCTTTCTGGTTCGGACGGCTGAAAACTGCAGGCCGTCCGCCCTTTTTTCGGCGGCCGGAGCGCCGCCGATCGTTGCCTTTTGCACGGGATGCAGACACTTTTGGAGCCTGCGACGGCATTGTCGGACAACTTAATAAATTGCAAACGATTAAAAATAAGCGCAACATCGTTGCTTTTGAAAGGGACTTGTAATTTTTTCTGTAAATCCCTGCTCCAATTTCAGTATACGACACCGGAAAATAGACTGCAAGGGGCAGTTTGTTTTTCGTGGAAATGACAAGACGAGGAACAAAAAATTATAACATGCGCCGAAAATCCATGTTTGTGCAGAAAATGTTAAAAAACTATTGACGGATGGAAAGAAAATTGGTAAATTTAGGACAGCGAAGTTGTTGTCGGACAACGACCCCACGGTGCCGGCCCGCAGCGGGGAAATGCCTGACAGCCATATCGGCCCGAGCGGACCCTGCGCCGGGCTGAGGAAAATGATTCTAAGGAGGAAATGAAACTATGTTGGACCCCAAATACATCCCATTGTTTATTGGCGGCTTTATCGCATGGATCTGCTTTATGATCTTTGTGGGCTGGATCACCAGCCGTGGCAAAAATGAGGGCAGCAGCTTCCTGACCGGCGGCGGCAACCTCGGCTTCTTCCTGATCTTCTGCACCGTGGGTGCAACCATGATCGGCACCGGTTCTTCCATGGGCGCCATCGGCAACGGCTTCAACCACGGCTGGGGCGGCGCCATCTACGGCCTGGGCGCATCGGCAGGTATCCTTTCTATGCTGCTGTTCACCAAGGCAAAGAACAAGGGCTTCCTGACCATGTCTGAGGAAGCACAGTATTACTACGGCGGCAAAAAGATCATCCGCCAGGTCATGGGCTTCATGATGTTCGTCATCGAGATCATCTGGCTGGGCAACCACCTGAACGGCGGTGCCAAGTACCTGGCTTACGTCACCCAGCTGCCGGACGTTACCTGTAAGATCATCACCGTTCTGGGCTTCGGCATCTACGTGTTCATCGGCGGCTACATGGCCGTTGTTACCACCGACGCTGTCCAGTTCATCGCCATCCTCATCGGCTTCCTGACCATCGCTGTCCGTGCCATCCCCCTGGCAGGCGGCTACCAGAACGTGGTGGATACCTTCACCGCTGCTGGCAAGCCCGGCGCAATGACCTTCTACGGCCTGGGCTCCTACGGTGTCATGGCTGCCATAGCACTGGTGTTGTCTACAGCCATGGGTGTTATCGGCACCCCCACCCACCGTACCCGTATCTACACCTCCAAGGACGAAAAGACTGCTCGCAAGGCCTTCCTGGGCCAGGGCATCCTGCTGTTCGGCTGGAGCTTTGTTACCGCCATCATCGGCATGAGCTGCTTCACCATCGCCACCATGAATGGTGACACCCTGGCCAGCGGCGACTACGCCTTTGCTTACATGGCTACCAACGCACTGCCCCCGATCATCGGCATGATGTTCATGATCTGCGGCCTGTCCGCTACCATGTCCTCCGGTGACTCCGACGCCATCTCCGGCGTTACCATCCTGCTCACCGACGTGTACCCCAGCGTCACCGGCAAGACCATCAAGGAAGAGGATTACGCCAAGTTCAGCCGTATCGCTCTGATCTGCACCCTGGGCGCTGCCTTCTTCATCACCCTGTTCGTCAACGACGTTATCGGCTACATCTCCACCATCGTGGGCGCATTCCTGCCCGGCGTCGCAGTCGCAATGCTGCTGGGCCGCTTCTGGAAGCGTGTCAACTGGCAGGGCGGTCTGGCCTGCATCGGCTCCGGCACTCTGCTGGGCGTGCTGATCCTGGTGCTGCCTTCCTTCAAGAACTGGATCAACGCCACCATGGGTGGTCCGGCTGTGCCTGCTACCATCATTTCTCTGGTGTTCGGCATCGTGGTCTCTCTCATGTTCCCTGCTGACACCACTCCCGACGATGTGCGCCTGAAGCACGTTATGGATGACCGCCGCGGCACTGTCGTGGAAAAGGTCGCTGCTGCTGAGGCTGCTGCTGAGGAAGAAGAAGATCTGTAAGATCTATTGAGCCGGCAAACTGTAAATCTGTTTCTCCGAAAGGGGCGAGGGCGTGCGCCCTTGCCCCTTTCATCGTTTGCGGCAGGGTCGCCTTGCCGCAGGGCAAATTCATAGCAAGAGGGAACCTATCATGAAACGTATTTTGATCCAGAACGGCACCCTATACGACGGCCTGGGGGGCCAGCCCTACCAGGCAGACCTGCTGGTGCAGGACGACCGTATTGCCCAGATCGCTCCGGGCATCACGGAGCCGGCAGACCAGGTTATCGACGCCACCGGCAAGGCGGTGACCCCGGGGTTTGTGGATATCCACCGTCACCACGACGCAAAGCCCCTCAACGACCCGCACTTTGGCGAGGTGGAGCTGGCCCAGGGCATTACCACGGCAGTGGCAGGCAACTGCGGCATCAGCATGACCCCCCGGCCGGAATCGGACGAGGCGGCAAAGGAGTATTATTCCTTTGAAGAAGCCGTCATGGGCCCCATCGGCCTGGACGGCCCCCACACCTACCGTGATTATCTGGCTGCCCTGCACAAGACCGCGCTGCCTCTGAATGTTGCCGCCATGATCGGCACCGGCACCGTCAAGATCTGCGTCAAGGGCTTTGCCGACACTCCCTACACCCAGCAGGAGCTGGACGACGCCCGCGCCCTGATCGAGGACGCCATGGCTGCCGGTGCTCCCGGCGTGTCGCTGGGCATCATGTACCTGCCGGAGTGCTACTCCTCCACCGATGAATTTGCCTACATCCTGGAGCCGGTAGGCCGGTACCACCGGGTCATCACCACCCACATCCGCGGTGAGGGCGACAGCATGGTGCAGAGCGTGCGCGAGGTGATCGAGATCGCCCGCCGCGTGGGCTGTGCCCTGGAGATCAGCCACTTCAAGAGCTGCGGCATGAAGAACTGGGGCAAGGACATCCACACTGCCATTGCCGACATCGAAGCCGCCCGCGCCGAGGGCATGGACGTGACCGTGGACTTCTACCCCTACGAGGGCGGCAGCACGGCCCTGACCACCATGCTGCCCCCGGTGTTCGTGGCCGGCAACATGACCCGTGCACTGGAAAAACTGGGCACCCCCGAAGGGGTGGAGGAGTTCCGCCGTACCAGCAGCGTGTTGTACGACGACTGGGACAACTTCTGCATCACGCTGGGCTGGGACCGCATCATCATCAGCGGCGTGGTCCGGCCCGAAAACGAGAAGTTCCTGGGCATGCGGGTGACGGAGGCTGCCGAGAAATTCGGCTTTGAGGACGCCGCTGCACTGGCCGCCTACCTGATGCACAGCGAGGACGGTAAGACTGCCATCATCAATATGTCCATGAGCCAGGATGATATTGATACGGTGGCGCGTCTGCCTTGGTCCAATATCATCTCCGATGCCATTTATGCCAAGACCGACACGCCCCACCCCCGCATGTTCGGTGCCTTCCCCAAGGTGCTGCGGGAGTATGTGGCCGAGCGCGGCATCTACACGATGCAGGAGGCCATCCGCCGGATGACCAGCCAGCCCGCCGCAAGAATGGGATTGGTCGGACGAGGGAGCTTGCAGAAAGGCAACTATGCTGATATACTGGTATTCGATCCGAAGAAGTTCACGGATCATGCCACCTTCACGAATCCTGCCCAGAAGGCCACCGGTCTGGACTGGTGCATCGTCAACGGCCAGGTCGCCATTGACCACGACCGGCGCACCACGACCGGTGCCGGTATGGTGCTGACGGTGTAAGGAGTTGCCATGTCGATCGCGATCCTTCTGCAGCAGATCCTGATCATCTTTCTGGAGATCGGCACCGGTGCAGCCGTGACCAAACTGGGCATCATGGACGACGGGAACAGCAAGTTCCTGTCCAACCTGGTCATGTCGGTCACCCTGCCCTGCACCCTGCTGGCCAGTGCCAGCATCGACGGCGGCCGCGAGGCCGTGGCCGGCATGCTCAAAGGCTATGTGGTGCTGGAGATCTTCTACATCCTCACCATCGGCATCTGCCTTGTGCTGAGCAGGGCCATGCACCTGACCCGCGGCCAGAAGGCCGTGCTGGTGGGTGCCGCCGTCATGCCTAACAGCGCCTTCATCGGCATCCCACTCATCAGCGCCCTGCTGGGCAGCGAGGCGGGTGCCCTGTACGGTGCCGCCGGCATCATGGCCTACAACATCCTGTTCTTTACTTATGTACAGCACCTGTTCGACCCGAAAGCCAAGGTGAGCATCAAAGCATTCCTTACCCCCACCAACATCACCACCGCCATCATGGTGGTCATGCTGGTGACCGGCCTGCGGCTGCCCGCCATTCTGGAGAGCTTCTGCAAGGCGGTGGGCAATACCACCACCCCGCTGGCTCTTATGATCGCAGGCAGCATGCTGGCCCGCAGTGACCTGAAAAAACTGGTCATGAACCCCATGGTATGGCTCATCACGGCCCTGCGGTGCGTCGTGTTCCCGCTGGGCTTCCTGGCGGCGCTGTACTTCCTGCCGCTGGACCGCACCCTGTGCATGGCGATCCTGATTCTGGCCTCCTGCCCGGCAGGCAGCCTGACGGCCGTGCTGGCAAAACAGTACGACACCGAGGGCGAGCTGGCAAGCCAGGCCGTTGCACATTCCACCCTCAGTATCCTGATCAGCGTGCCGCTGGTGTTGAGCCTTGGCAGTACGCTGTTGGGAATATAAACAAGTCGCTTCACAGTCGGCGCACACCGGCTGCGGAACATCTTTCAACCGGCAGCAGCCCCCGTTTCGGCTGCGTCAGAGAAAAAGAAGAGAGGTTTTTTCTTATGGCAAATGTCTACGATAAGCTCAAGGAAATGAACATCACCCTGCCCGCACCCCCGCCGAAGGGCGGCGTCTACACTCCGGTCATGGAGTTCGGCGATCATCTGCTGTACTGCAGCGGCTGCGGCCCTGACATCGGCGACGGCCACAACATCGTGGGCAAGGTCGGCGGCGACCTGACCCTGGAGCAGGGCCAGAAGGCTGCTTACAACTGCATGCTGAACCTGCTGGCCAATCTGGACGCCAAGCTGGGCGACCTGAACCGCATCAAGCGCTGCGTCAAGGTCCTGGGCTTTGTCAACTGCACCGATGATTTTGCACAGCAGCCGCAGGTCATCAACGGCGGCTCCAACCTGCTGTTCGAGCTGTTCGGCGAGGAGAAGGGTCTGCCCGCCCGCACCGCCATGGGCACCAATTCCTGCCCGGGCAACATCGCGGTCGAGATCGAGATGCTGGTGGAGTATGAATAAGATCAACGACAACCTCTATACCTTTGAGGGTCAGCAGGACATCGTAAGCCCGCAGCTGGTCTATTACCCGGCGATCATCCGCGAGAATATCCGCAAGATGATCGACATTGCAGGCGGCGCTGCCCGCCTGTGGCCCCACATCAAGACCCACAAGATGGCCGAGGTGGTCCAAATGCAGATCGAGGCGGGCATCGACCGCTTCAAGTGCGCCACCATCGCCGAGGCCGAAATGGCCGCCAAGGCCGGTGCGAAGCACCTGACTCTGGCGTACCCGCTGGTGGGCCCCAATATCAAGCGCTTTGCCGCGCTGCAGGCCGCCTTCCCGGAGGTGGAGTTCTTTGCCATCGGCGATGACACGGAGCAGATCCGCAAGCTGGGCCAGACCTGCAAGGCCAATGTGCTGATGGATGTGGACATGGGCCAGCACCGCACCGGTGTGCCGCTGGATAAAGTGGAAGCGATGTACCGGGAGTGGAACACCCTGCCCGGCATCGTCATGCGCGGCATGCACTGCTACGACGGCCACCGCCACGAGAGCAGCGTGCAGGAGCGCGAGGTGGCTACCGCCCCTGTGGACAAGCAGATCGAGGAGATCAAGGCCCGCCTGAAGGCAGACGGCATCTGCTGCGAGATCCTGATCATGGGCGGCACCCCGTCCTTCCCGGTGCACGCCGAGATGACCGGCGAGTTCCTGAGCCCCGGCACCTGCGTGATCCAGGACGCTGGCTATCGCAACGCCTACCCGGACCTGAAGTTTACCCCGGCTGCTGCCCTGCTCACCCGCGTGGTGAGCCGACCCAGCCGCGACACCTTCACACTGGATCTGGGCTGCAAGGCCGTGGCCACCGATCCCCAGCCGGAGCGCGCGGAGATCGTGGGCATGGAGTATGCCCGCACCGTGATCCAGAACGAGGAGCACTGGGTGGTGCGTGTGCCGGAAGAGCACATTGCCGACATCCCGCCCATCGGGACCGAGCTGTTTGCCATCCCGACTCACGTCTGCCCCACCAGCGCCCTGTACCCGGCGGTCCCGGTGGTGGAAAACGGCAAGGTCACAGGCTGGTGGAAGGTCGCTGCGCGTGACCGCCGCCTGACCCTGTGAGAGAGTATCTGAGAGTTTTATTGAGAGTTTTATAAGGAGTTGAATATGATTCTGAAAAGTCAGCAGGTCCGTTCCCTGTCCCCTGAGATGGACCCTCTGCGCATGGGCATGGGCTGGACGGTCGATGACCTGAGCAAGCCCCAGATCATGGTGGAGAGCACCTACGGCAACAGCCATCCGGGCTCCGGCCACCTGAATATCTTTGTGGAAGAGGCTGTCCGCGGCGTGAACGACCACGGCGGCAAGGCTGCCCGGTATTTTGCCACCGACATGTGCGACGGCATGGCCCAGGGCCATGACGGCATCAATTACTCGCTGGCCCACCGCGAAGCCATCACCAACCTGGTGGAAGCACAGGCCAACGCCACCACCTTTGACGGCGGTGTGTTCATTTCCAGCTGCGACAAGGCCATGCCCGCCATGCTCATGAGCATCGGCCGCATGAAGGACATGATGGCAGCCATCGTGGTCACCGGCGGTGTCATGGAGGCATACGACTTGCCCGCCAAGTACACCGAGAACGACCCCGGCTGTGCCATCAACGAGCTGCTCACCCTGGAGCAGATCGGCAAGTTCAGCGCACAGTACGAGCGCGGCGAGATTCCGGCCGAGCAGCTGACCTACTACAAGCAGCACGCCTGCCCCAGCTGCGGCGCCTGCTCCTTTATGGGCACTGCCTCCACCATGCAGGTCATGGCCGAGGCTCTGGGCCTGATGCTGCCCGGCACCGCTTTGATGCCGGCCACTGCCCCCGAGCTGAAGCAGGCTGCCTACGACGCCGGTGCACAGCTGATGAAGCTGGTGGAAGCCGGTGTCACCGCAGGCGATATCGTGGATATGCGCAGCTTTGAGAACGCCATCATGGTCCATGCGGCCATTTCCGGCTCCACCAATGCCCTGATGCACATCCCCGCCATTGCCCACGAGTTCGGCTTCGAGATCGACGCCGACACCTTTGACCGGATGCACCGCGGCGCACACTACCTGCTGAACATCCGTCCCGCAGGCGACTGGCCCGCACAGTATTTCTACTATGCAGGCGGCGTGCCCCGCATCATGGAAGAGATCAGATCCATGCTCAATCTCGACGTGATGACGGTCACAGGCAAAACGCTCGGCGAAAACCTCGACGAGTTGAAAGCCTCCGGTTACTACGACCGCTGCGACGAATACTGTGCGCAGCACGGCATAACATGGCAGGACGTTATCCGCCCCTTTGACAAAGCGATAGGCACCAACGGTGCGATAGCTATACTCAAGGGAAACCTTGCCCCGGACGGAGCTGTCATCAAGCATACGGCCTGCCCGAAGGAAATGTTCACCGCAACGCTGAGAGCCCGACCGTTCGACTGCGAGGAGGATGCAATATACGCCGTCCTGCACAAGCAGATTCATCCTGGCGAGGCTGTGCTGATCAGGTACGAGGGGCCTAAAGGCTCCGGTATGCCCGAAATGTTCTATACCTCCGAAGCGATCTCCTCTGACAAAGAGCTTGGAACTTCCGTCGCGCTGATAACCGATGGCAGATTCTCCGGAGCGTCCACCGGTCCGTCGATAGGCCACTGCTCACCGGAGGCCGCAGAAGGCGGTCCGATAGCGCTTGTTGAAGAAAACGACCTGATAAGGCTGGATGTCCGCGCGCGCAGGCTCGATATTGTCGGCGTGAACGGCGAGGCTAAGACTCCCGAGGAAATGGAGCGCATCCTCGCGCAGCGCAAAGCTGTGTGGAAGCCCAAAGATCCCAGGTACACATCCGGTGTAATGAAAATATATACAGAGCACGCTGTATCTCCGATGAAAGGCGGGTACATGGAATGAGCGAACATAAGGGACAGAGCTTTATAGACGGCGCGGATATAAAAGCCGAAGACCTCGGCGGAGGAGTCACACGCAGTGTGCTGGCATACGGCGACGGTCTGATGCTGTGCCGGCTGCATTTTGAAAAAGGCTCCGTAGGAG
>ERZ1108170.1637-NODE-1637-length-13450-cov-5.233296_pt1 | contig 13450 bp, 13 predicted proteins | sample MGYA00403705_ERZ1108170 | MGnify/ENA primary metagenome ERZ1108170 (study PRJEB35170, sample SAMEA104062422) | human gut metagenome | biome: human gut; feature: human-associated habitat; material: faeces | place: Denmark | collected 2012-06-15 ...
TTTTTATTTGATTGAATGTGGGATGGTTTAGAACCAGATAAAATGCGGGATAACATCTATCAACTCTGATTCACACAATGCGATCGAATCTAAGACCGTAAGTGTCGCAGATACCGTTGTATACGATGAAAACAATGCACGTTCTACGGATGATGTAGCTGCAACAAATCAGTTTGCATATGCAGAAGGCGATGTAACATACCTTTCAAGAGCAGACGGATTTGCAAACTATGCAAAAGCAACAGCAGTTCCTTCAAACTTTACATTAGCAGAGGATGAGAAAGCTGAGTTTTTAAACAACAGCAATTATGATCCAAACAATTACAACAATGATTCGGATGAAATGCCGACAACAGGCGCGAAAAATGGAATGACACTTGCTGATATGCGTGGTCTTTCCTACGATGATGAAAAATGGGATACACTGCTTGACCAGCTGACAGTTTCCGATATGGATACAATGATCGCTCTTGGCGGATATCAGACATCTGCAGCGGCAAGTGTTGGAAAAGTTATGACCGTTGACTGTGACGGACCTGCATCCATCAATAACAACTTTACAGGAACAGGCTCCATTGGATTCCCGTCCGCAGTTATGATCGCAAATACCTGGAACAAAGACCTTGCACTTTCCTTCGGTGAGAGCATCGGTAAGATGGCAGACGAGATGGATGTTTCCGGATGGTATGCACCGGCAATGAACACACACAGAAATGCATTTGCAGGACGTAACTTTGAGTATTATTCAGAAGATGGTGTCCTTTCCGGAAAAATGGCCGCAAATGCAGTGATCGGTGCTGAAAAATATGGTGTTTACGCATATATCAAGCATTTTGCTTTAAATGATCAGGAAACAAACCGTACCGGAATGCTCTGTACATGGTCAAATGAGCAGGCAATCCGTGAAATTTACTTAAAACCTTTTGAAATCGCAGTCAAAGAAGGTGGAGCAAAGGCAGTCATGTCTTCCTTCAACTATATCGGTACACAGTGGGCAGGCGGAACCTATCCGTTACAGACAACCGTACTTCGTGATGAGTGGGGCTTCCGTGGATTTGTATTAACGGATTACTTCGGTGTATATGGATACATGGATTCTGATATGGGTATCCGCGGCGGTACAGACTGTATGTTAGTTGCATACGATACGGAAACCAACCATGTGACAGATACCACAAGCGCAACAGGTGTAAAAGCAATGCGTCAGGCATCCAAAAACATCATGTACACCGTTGTAAACAGCCGTGCATATGATCCGGAAAACTTAAAGACAGGTCTGATGAACTGGCAGATCCTGGCGATCGTGATCGATATCATCCTTGGAGCACTGGTAATCTTCTTAGAGGTTCTTACGATCAGGAAATATAAAAAAGATGCAGCAGAAGAACCGGTACAGACCGTAAGTGAAACATCAGCACAGTAAAAAGATTTTGCAGAAGTAATACATAGAGGTGAAAGCGTACAATGAGTAGTATAAAAAATCTATGGCAGAACTTTGCAGACAAACATCCCGGAGCCTCCAAATGGGTCCGGGAGGGCGGTCTGTTCGTGATCGTAAGTAACCTGATCACGGTATTTAAATACCTGATGTTACTGTTTCTGCCGCTCGCATTTGCAGGACTTCCAAACATTGACTTTGGATTCCCGGGAATTGACATCACATTATTTGGAGAAACATTCAAATGGAATATTATCGGTTATGATGCCGCACACGGTGGACTTCCATATTTTTGTGCATACATGGTTGCCATGGTGATTGGAGAATGCATCAATTTCCCGATCCAGAGAACTTTCGTGTTCCGCAGCAAGGGAAATATCTGGTATCAGGCATTCTGGTATCTGATCGCATTCTGCATTGTGACCTGTATCGTAAACTCCATCAACTGTATCTGGGTTGCAGTAGCCGGTATGTTCGTACCGGACTGGCTGTACAATATAGGAACGACCGTGTTAAACGGCGGAGTTTCAATGGTCGTATTTTTCTTTGTCAATAAGATCATTTTCCCGGAAGGGGAAGCGAAAGCGAAAGCATAAAAAGCTATAGAAAAAAGCATGTTTTACAATTCAAAAGAATTGCAGAACATGCTTTTTTTGTTGTATTGTAAACAGGAGAGATCGAGGACTTTCCTATATTGACAAACAAAAAAGAAATGATTATATTTATAACAGTGTTATATAACGCTGTTATAAATGAGTGGAGGAGCCAGTGACAAAACAGATAGAAGGAGTTTCAGAAAAGATCATAGCCTGCGCAAAGGAAGAATTTCTGCAGAAAGGATATTCCGATGCATCTCTGCGGACGATCGCCGCAAAGGCAGGAACGACGACAGGATCGATCTATTCACGGTTTAAAGATAAGGAAGGATTATTTTCCGCGATTGTAGAACCGGCGGCAGATCATCTGGTGCAGATGTTTTTACATACGCAGGAGGCATTTCACGGGTTGGAGGAAAAAAAGCAGCCTGGGGAGATGGAACATTATGTGTCATCCGGCATGGCGGAAATGGTCGATTACATTTACGACAATTTTGAAGTATTTGAACTTTTGCTGGATGCATCCTACGGGACGAAGTTTCAGGATTTCGTGGAACGGCTTGTCGAGATCGAGACGGAATATACCTATAAGTATATGGAAGCGATCCATTACCAGACAGAGGATGGCGAAATGATTACCGAAGATTTTATTCACATCATGACAAGGGCATTATTTGAGAGCATGTTTGAGGTGGTGCGTCATAAAATGACAAAGGAGACGGCACTCCGTTATATGGATATGCTGGAAAAATATCATTGTGGAGGCTGGGGTGCAATTCTGAAATAGAAATAAAAAGATGGGCTGTACATTCTTTTCACAGAGTGGCAGCCTTCTATCAAAATCACTGGTTAGCAAACACTAATTATTGGTAGTGATATATAACAAAAATTAGAGACAAAAGGAGTATATGAGATGAAAAGTAATGTGAAGTTAAAAGGAAAAGATCTGATCAATATCGGTATTTATGCAGCCATTTACTGTGTCATCATGACAGCCGTTGCTATGCTTGGATTTATCCCGATCATGATGCCGATGCTTTGTGTATTAGTTCCGTTGGTCTGTGGAATACCGATGATGTTATTTATGACAAAGGTGGATAAGTTTGGAATGATCACCATTTATTCCATGATTGTCGGATTATTTTTGTGGATCACAGGGATGGGTTACTGGCCGTTTATCTTTGGAATCGTATTTGGACTGATTGCGGATCTGATCGCAAAGAGTGGAAACTATAAAAGTGCAGCCAAAACAATTTGCAGTTATGCGGTATTTTGTCTTGTGATTTTTGGAAACTTTATCCCTCTTTTTATGAATGCCGAGACTTATTTTGCAACGAGACAGAGTTTTGGGGAAGAATATATTAATACACTTTCCGATATCATGAGCCGTACCTGGATTGCACCGCTTTTGATCGTGGCATGTCTTGTCTGTGGAGCGATCGGTGGATTGATAGGTAAGTCACTTCTGAAAAAACACTTTATAAAGGCAGGAATTGCGTAATGCAGGCAAATTTATTACATCCGGATGTGGAGAATCGCGGCATCGTCTTTGATCCGCGCACAAAAATGTTACTGCTGTTTACCATTGCAGTATTTGTGTTAGGTGGTGCAGGCGGAGATATTTTTAATGATTTTATGCCTATCTTTTGCGTTGTCCCTTTTGTGCTGTTTTTACTGGCAAAAAAATGGAGAAAGGCATTTACATATATGATCGTGTATGCGGTATCGTATCTGTGTTTCTGGTATCTGGGACCAAAAACGACCGGGATCGCAAACTTTCTGCTGCTTGGAGTCTGTGGGATACTGACACGTTTTCTGCCGAGCATTCTGTTGGGGGCGTATCTGGTTGAGACAACGACGGTCAGTGAGTTTAATGCAGCGATGAATAAAATGCATGTCACCGAAAAGATCACGATACCATTGTCTGTGATGTTTCGCTTTTTCCCTACGGTTGCAGATGAGTTTGCATCCATCAATGCGGCAATGCGTATGCGCGATATCAGGGTTGACGGAAAAAATGCAGGAAAAATGTTAGAGTACCGGATGGTTCCTTTGATGGTCTGCCTTGCAAAGATCGGGGAAGAATTGAATGCGGCAGCACTGACAAGAGGACTTGGCGGAGAAAAAAGGCGGACTAATATCTGCGAAATCGGAATCCATGCTCAGGATGTGGTTCTGATCGCATTTTGTCTGATACCGTATGTACTCTGGATAAAGGGAATATTAGGGATATGAGTGAAAAAATAATACAAATTTCAAATGTCAGTTTTCAGTATGAAAACTCGGAAAAAGGGGCATTGCATGATGTTTCACTGACGGTGGAACCGGGAGAATGTATTTTACTCTGCGGTGAATCCGGCTGCGGGAAAACAACGATCACGCGCCTTTTAAATGGACTGATCCCACATTTTTATGAGGGAACGTTAAATGGAATGGTGGAGGTCTGCGGACTGAAGATACAGGAGGAAGAACTTTACACGATCGCAGAGAAAGTGGGAAGTGTTTTCCAGAATCCACGCAGCCAGTTTTTCTGCCTGGACACCACAAGTGAAGTGGCATTTGGCTGTGAAAATATGGGACTTCCGGAAGATGAGATAAAACAGCGGATCGCAAAAGTGACAAGAGAACTGAAAATGGAAAATCTTATGGGGCGTAATATTTTTAAACTTTCCGGTGGAGAGAAACAGCGGGTGGCGTGTGCTTCGGTATCGGCTATGCAGCCGGAGATATTTGTCTTAGATGAGCCGACATCCAACCTGGATCTCGATGCGATTGAAGAATTAAAACAGACGCTTCTGTTCTGGAAAAAACAGGGAAAGACCATTGTGATCGCAGAACATAGACTTTACTGGTTAAAATACATCTGCGACCGTGTCGTTTATATGGAAGAAGGGCATATCGTATCGGATCTGCCGATGAAAACATTTGTTACGTTTTCCGAAGACCGGATCAAGGCGATGGGGCTTCGGGGACTTTCCTTATCACAACCGGAATTCCCGGAAAAACCAGAAAAATCCGGGAAAACGATCACATTTAAAAATTATCATTTTAATTATGAAAAAGAAGAAGTGCTGCATATGTCTGATGTGACGGTTCCGGCAGAAAGTATTATTGCCGTAACCGGTCATAACGGCGCAGGAAAATCCACATTTTTACGCTGCCTGTGCGGACTGGAAAAGAAGTTCAAGGGGCATACGGTGTTAGATGGTGCAAACTTAAGTGGCAGACAGATGTTAAAAAACTGCTATATGGTCATGCAGGATGTCAACCATCAACTGTTCTGTGAAACAGTGGAAGAGGAAATACAGCTTGGGATGGCGGAAGAAAAAGCGGATAAAGTATCTGATTTATTGCGTGAACTGGATTTAGCCGGGTTTCGGGAGCGTCATCCGATGTCACTTTCCGGGGGGCAGAAACAGCGGGTAGCGATTGCGTCAGCGGTTCTGGCAGAGAAATCAGTTTTAATTTTTGACGAACCAACCAGTGGACTGGACTATAAACATATGCGGCAGACAGCCGGGCTGTTTCAAAGACTGAAAGAGCGAAAAAAGACAATGTTTATTATCACACATGATCCGGAACTGATCGTGATGTGCTGTACACATGTATTGCATATTGAGCATGGAGAAGTGCAGGAGTTTTATCCACTCACAAGGGAGCATTGCGGACAGTTTATGGAGCAGTTTTCATTTTCGTAAAAAAGGAGATAACAATGAAAAAACAAAGTTCTTTAGCAAGGCTTTTTGAATATGCGGGAAATTTTAAGTATCTGACGATCCTCTCGTGGATATTTTCTGCGGTCAGCGCATGGATCGCGCTGGTGCCGTTTTATTATATCTGGAGAGTAATCAAGGAAGTTTTGGATGTGGCACCTCATTATGAGAATGCAGGAAATCTTGCAAACTATGGATGGCATGCAGTTGGTTTTTCAATTTTATCCATGTTTCTTTACATCTGCGGACTGCTCTGTTCTCATTTATCTGCGTTTCATGTGCAGGCAGGGATACGTTCACAGCTGATGCACCATATCATGACACTGCCGATGGGGTTTATGGATAGTGATGGAAGTGGTAAGATCCGTAAGATCGTCAACGAGTCAAGTGAAGCGACGGAGACCTATCTTGCGCATCAGTTACCGGACCAGGCGGGAGCGATTGCAACCCCGGTCGGTCTTTTGGTGCTGCTTTTAATGTTTGACTGGCGGCTTGGATTATTAAGCCTGATCCCGGTAGTGGCTGCATTTCTGATCATGGGGAGCATGATGGGACAGCAGATGAAAGATAAGATGGCAGAATATCAGAATGCGCTTGAAGAAATGTCAAGTGAGGCAGTGGAATATGTCCGCGGAATTCCGGTTGTAAAGACGTTTGGCCAGTCGGTGTTTTCTTTTAAGCGTTTCAGACAGTCCATTGAAAATTATGAAAAATGGACGATTGCTTACACAAAAGAATTAAGACTTCCGATGACATTTTATACAATGACCATCAATGCAGTATTTGCGGTATTGATCGCATTTACTTTTTATGTGGTAAAAGGTGGAGAGAGTGGCACGTTTTTATTAAACCTGATGTTTTATATTATCATCACACCGATTATTACCGTCACTTTAAATAAAGTTATGTATGCAAGCGAAAATCAGATGATTGTTGAGGATGCGTTGACTAGAATTGACAGTATTTTAGAAAAGAAGCCGCTGACAGAGGCGGCAGGAAAAACGGATCCAAAAGATATGTCCATCACTTTTGAAAATGTGTCCTTCCGATATGAGGATGCCACAAAAGATGCGTTACATAACATTGATCTGGAAATCAGGGAGGGTGAACATGTTGCATTTGTCGGACCGTCCGGCGGTGGAAAGTCGACGCTTGCAAGTCTGATCGCACGTTTCTTTGATACAACAGAGGGACATATCAGAATTGGCGGTGTGGATGTACGGGATATCCCGTCAAAAAAGCTCATGGATATGGTATCGTTTGTGTTTCAGGACAGTAAACTTTTAATGATGTCTATTTATGAGAATGTCCGCATGGGCAGGAAAGATGCGACGAGAGAGGAAGTTATGGAAGCATTAAAGAATGCACAGTGCGAAGATATTATCGAAAAATTGCCGGATAGTATTGATACGGTGATCGGAGCAAAGGGAACTTATGTGTCCGGCGGTGAAGCACAGCGTCTTTCGATTGCGAGGGCAATGTTAAAAAATGCGCCGATCCTGATCTTAGATGAGGCGACCGCATTTGCTGATCCGGACAATGAGGTGAAGGTGCAGCAGGCATTTTCAAAATTATCCGCGGGAAAAACGGTTATTATGATCGCACATCGTCTTTCTTCCGTTGTAGATGCCGACCGGATCTGTGTATTGAAAGATGGAGAGATCGTTGAGGCAGGAACGCATAGAGAACTGTCAGAAGCACAGAAACTGTATGCGCATATGTGGGATGAATACAATAAATCGGTTCGTTGGAAAGTGGGGGAATAAAAATGTCATTGAAAGAAAAAATACAGCATAAATACGCACTTTCGGAGCAGGGTGCGAAGGATATGATAAAAGCATTTGTTTCCGTCACGATATCGGATATCGTGCTGATGTTTCCGGTAGGAATGCTTTATTCACTGGTAAAGGACTATATGGGGGAAACATTAAGTGGAAGAGGTGTATTTTATCTGGCAGGCAGCATGATCTGTCTGGCATTGATCGCAGTTACCACTTATATCCAGTATAATGCGACATTTTTTGCAACTTATGTGGAGAGTGGTGTGAGACGTATCACCCTTGCGGAAAAATTAAGAAAGATTCCACTCTCTTTCTTTGGCAAAAAAGACCTGTCGGATCTGACTAGTACGATCATGGCAGATTGTGCAACGATGGAGACGGTTTCTTCCCATGTGATCCCGGAACTGATCGGAGCATGTATTTCCACGGCACTTGTGGCATGCAGTCTCTTTTTCTTTGACTGGAGAATGGCTTTAGCGGCTCTATGGGTGCTTCCGGTTTCATTTCTGATCGTTGGCTGTTCCGGAAAAGTGCAGAACAGTATGAGCAGAAAACAGATGAAATTGAAAATGGACTGTGCCGACGGAATTCAGGAAGGACTTGAGACAGTCCGTGATCTTCGCGCCAACAATGCACAGGATGATTATATGAAAGGTCTCGACAAAAAGATCAAAGCCGTTGAGAAACATGCGATTGTGACAGAACTTGGAATGGCGGTATTTGTTGCAAGTGCCCAGATGATCTTAAAACTTGGTATTGCAACAGTTGCCTTAACCGGAGGTATTCTGCTGGCAAAAGGAAGTATTGACGTCCTGACATTTTTCCTGTTTTTACTTGTTGTATCCAGAATTTATGATCCAATGCAGATTTCCCTGCAGAATTTAGCGGCAATGATCAGTGCAAACATACAGAGTGAACGTCTTGATGAGATTTTGTCGCATGAAATTCAGACAGGAACAACAAAGCTTGATCATAAAGGATATGATATTGTATTTTCGCATGTTGGATTTTCTTATGACAGGAAAGAGTCTGTGTTAAAAGATGTGACATTTACGGCGAAACAGGGAGAAGTGACGGCACTGATTGGTCCGTCCGGCGGTGGAAAAACGACGGTATCAAGGCTTGCTGCAAGATTCTGGGATATTGAAAAAGGAAAGATCACAGTCGGGGGCATGGATATTTCAAAAATTGATCCGGAAACTTTGATGTCACTGTATTCTATCGTATTTCAGGATGTTACGCTTTTTAATAATACGATCATGGAAAATATCCGTATCGGCAGACAGGATGCAACGGATGAGGAAGTCATTGCGGCTGCAAAATTAGCGCACTGTGATGAGTTTGCCCGGAAACTGCCTGATGGCTGGCAGACTATGATCGGTGAAAACGGATCAGAACTCTCCGGTGGAGAACGTCAGAGGATCTCGATTGCAAGAGCATTTTTAAAGGATGCGCCAATTATATTATTAGACGAGGCTACAGCATCACTGGATGTCGATAATGAAACACTGATCCAGGAGGCGTTATCGAAACTGATCCAGAACAAGACAGTTCTGATCATTGCACACCGGATGCGTACAGTCGCAAATGCAGATAAGATCGTTGTATTAAAAGACGGGGTGGTTGCAGAGGAAGGCGCACCGGAAGAACTGTCCGCAAAAGAAGGAATCTATCATCATATGATAGAGACACAGGTGCAGGCGGCAGGCTGGGCACTGTAAACAGACAGAACAAAAGAAACGGAGGTATCAGCTGATTATATGGGGATGGCATGATAAACCCGTGTATGAAAATGATAAAAAATACCGCATCTGTGATTTTTCACGGCTGCGGTATTTTTTGTATGACTTATTTTTTCTTTTTCTTGCTTTTCTCTTTTTCAAGTTCAGCTTTTTCTTTTTCGAGTTCTTTATTTGCGCGATTCGCTTTTTCTTTTAATTTGGTTCTCCAGCTCTTTTTACCTTCCGGTTTTTCAAGAGGTCCGCGTACACCGGTAACTTTTGTGATATAGATACCGCTCACGGTGGCTTTTACTTCTTTTTTGATCGGTATGTAATCAAATACAGCTTCATCGGCGATCAAAGACATTACTTTTGGTCCAACCTTTGCCTTTACGATTGGAAGTTTGGTACGGCGCATCATCTTCGGTGTCTGGTCGATCACAACCTGCGGAAGACCGGATTCGGTAATGCGCATTCGCTTCTTATCTATAACCAGCATGGATACGGTCTGTGCGGCAGCGGCAAGCTGTTCATCCTGTTCGGCTTTCTTTTTCTGTGCTTTCTTTCCGAGAAAATAAAGGACAACAAGTCCGATGATTAAAACGGCTAAGATAACCAGTAATACAATAGTAACTGGGCTCATAAATAATCCTCCATCTATTTACTTTTTAGAACAAAACTCAGAAAATATTGTAGCATTGATTTTTGGAAAAAGCAAGGTGTGTGTAGCGCTTATTATAAAGAACTTATTATAAAGATAAAAGGTGGATTCGAATGTTTATCTAAAATGTTGTCCTGTTTTATGTAGAAAATACATGCCGAATTTTTGTGCAATTATTACAAATATCATTAAAATAGCTGCTTATTGATGACAGGACAGCAGCAGTATGCTAAAATCCAGAAAAAGCATGACATTCTGAAATCATCTACATGGTTATAGACCATTCTTTTATCATAGTGAAAAATGTATAAAAAGTTATACATTCAACTTAAGAATTTTCAATGCTTTTATCATTCACACATTTAAGCAGGGAGAATTCTAAAAAAACCATGAATTGCTCCTGGATCAAACAAAGGAGGAGAAATGAATGGGGACGGTTGATATTGTAACAAAAGAGTATATGCGGGGAAATGCTGTATTTGCGGATGCGTTTAATTATCTCATCTATGGTGGGAAAAAGGTCATCGATCCGGCAGGACTTACAGAGGTTGACACTGCAGCAACGGCAGTGGGAAAAAAAGATGCACTGCAGAAATATCGTGATGTTTTAAAAGCGGCAGTTATCAAACAGGATGAAAAAATGTCATATGTTTTATTAGGAGTTGAGAATCAGACAGATATCCATTATGCAATGCCGGTCAGAAACGCTGTCTACGATGCCTTACAATATGGTAAACAGGTGTCAGAGATAGCGGCAGGGCACCGACGGAATCAAAAAGATTATTCAGGAAAAAGCCGTGGAGAACTACCGGATACACCTGATTGATCCGGCAAAACTTACGGAAGAAGAACTGAATAAGTTTTCAACAAGTATGAGAGAGGTTATGGGATATATCAAGTACTCTAAAAATAAAGAAAAATTGTTGGATTTTTTGAGGACAGATAACCATAAAAGTATAGAAATGAATGCAGCAAGAGTGATAAAGACAATCACGAATACACCGATCAAAGTATCGGAAGAGAAGGAGGAGATCGAGATGTGTAAGGCAATCGAAGATTTAATTGCGGAGAGTGAAGCACGAGGAGAAGCAAAGGGAATGATTGAAGTGTGTCTTGAAATGGACATATCCAAAGAGGATATTTTGAAAAAACTGCAGGATAAATTAAATATATCCCTACAGCAGGCAGAAGAGTATTTCAAAATATACGGAATAAAAAATGATTAAGAAATCATATATTTAAAAAGTATAAAAACGGGCAGACAGGAGTTAACATATACGAACTCCTCACCTGCCCGTTTTTCTTATCTTGCCAGAATATCAATGATCTCCGCAATATACATCGTGTGCATATCATGATCCGCATACCATTTCTTTGCAATCTCCGGCATCAGAAAGGAATCTTCAGTCAGTCTTGTTGCGGACATTTTTTCACATAACAGGATCATATTGCCCTCATCGATAAATGGAATGCTGTGGCGGGAAGTAAGTGTCAGGCCGGCAGCTGAGATCTTATCGTCTTCGTCGCGGCCGGAGTGGCTTCCGCAGTAATTTAGTGCGTCGCGATATTTCTCGGATAAAAAGCTGAGGGAAAAGAACTCATTTTTATCGATCAGTTCTTTGGTGTATCTGGAGTCGCGGACAAATACAAAAGCAACGTTTTTGCCCCATAAGACGCCGACACCGCCCCAACTGATGGTCATGGTGTTTGCTTTTTCTTTAGAACCTGCGGTGAGCAGTGCCCATTCTTTGCCGATTTTTGTAAATGGATCAAATTCCATCATATCTGCTGTCATAGGTTGAAATGTATGCATAACGTAATCTCCTTTATTCTATACGAAATATTTATATGTTGATATTATTATAAAATTCCCTGATTTAAATGACAAGAGAAAATTGCGGTTGTTTATGGAACTGGGGAAACCGTGTATGAAAAATTGACTTTTCATAAGTGTTGTACTATGATGGTTGCGAAAATTGTGCAAAACAAAGGAGGAAAATCCTGCCCAATGTGTTGGGCATTGCTCCTGCAAGGGCACATGCTATGCAAAGGCGGCATAGCAGGCATTTTGCTCCGCAAAACAAAGGAGGATTTATGAAAATCACAACAAAACAAATCACAACAACAGCAGTGTTACTGGCAATCTGTATCGTGAGCCAGTTTTTTAAAAACACAAGTGTGTACATCACAGGACCGATCATCAATGCGTGTCTTATTATTGCCGCATTAGGTGCAGGAATGGCATGTGGGATTATTTTATCTGTGATCACACCGGTTACATCATTCCTGATTACGGGAAGCCCTGTCATGTCAGCAATCCCGGCAATCATTCCATGTGTTATGATTGGAAATATTATTCTCGTGGTAGCTGTTAGTCTGCTTGCAAAGAAAATCAAAGGCAATGCAGGTCTGATCGCAGGTATGGCGGCTGGCAGTATTGTAAAAGCATTATTTATGGGAATTGTGATCGCACAGATTTTGATTCCTTCACTGCTTCCGGAAGCGATGGTTCCAAAGATGGCAGTGTTCCAGACAACATTTTCCGTGACACAGCTTATCACAGCAGTAATCGGAAGTGTGCTGGCATTTATTATCTGGATTCCTTTAAAAAAGGTAATTGCAGAGCAGAACTAAAAAACTTTCATGGCAAAAATTCCAAAACATTTTAAAATCATATCATAACGCATGATTATAAAAAATAAACGTTAATATGAATTTGAGTAATGATGAATATAAGCCTTTGGAATAATCTTGACACTCAAAAAAGAAAGTATCATAATGGTGGTCAGAAAAAAAACGATAGAGAGTCGGAGGCATATGTTATGGATATCAGATTTGAAAAAAGAGAACATTTAAAGGAAAAACCGGATCAGAAACATCTTGGATTTGGAAAATATATGACAGACTATATGTTTGTTATGGACTGGACAAAAGAAGATGGCTGGAAAGATGCAAGAATCGTTCCGGAAGGACCAATCACAATGGATCCTGCATGTGTAACATTACATTATGCACAGGAAACATTTGAGGGTATGAAAGCATACCGTACCGCAGAGGGAAAAATCCAGTTATTCCGTCCGGAAATGAACGCAAAGAGAATGATCAATTCTAACGCGAGACTCTGTATGCCGGAATTCCCGGTTGATATGTTTGTTGAGGCTGTAAAAGCATTGGTAAAGGTAGAAGAGGACTGGGTTCCATCAGAGCCTGAGACATCTCTTTACATCCGTCCATTTATGTTTGCAACAGAAGCTGCGCTTGGTGTACATATGGCATCTGCTTATAAGTTTATGATCATCTGCTGCCCAGTTGGCGCTTACTATGCAGAGGGAATCAACCCGGTTAAGATCTTAGTTGAGGACGAGCTGGTCCGTGCCGTAAAAGGTGGTACCGGATTTACAAAATGCGGTGGTAACTATGCAGGATCCATTTTAGGACAGGTAAAAGCAGAGAAGATGGGATATTCCCAGGTACTCTGGTTAGATGGTGAGCATCGTAAATATGTAGAGGAAGTTGGAACCATGAACATCATGTTCAAGA
>ERZ1108170.1643-NODE-1643-length-13420-cov-3.557276_pt1 | contig 13420 bp, 15 predicted proteins | sample MGYA00403705_ERZ1108170 | MGnify/ENA primary metagenome ERZ1108170 (study PRJEB35170, sample SAMEA104062422) | human gut metagenome | biome: human gut; feature: human-associated habitat; material: faeces | place: Denmark | collected 2012-06-15 ...
GATAGCGGCGGTGATCATGGCAAACGCCATCTGGAAGGCGATGTTGATGATCTGAGGGTAGACGGCACCGTCCGCGGCATTGCCCTCGGCCGCCTGCAGCATCTGGTTGAGTACCGGCAGGCACAGCAGCTGTTCAAGGCCTCCAATAAACGGGCTGGAACCGTCGCCGCCATAGGCCAGAGACCAGCCGGCAACAATCCACAGCACACCAACCAGGCCAATGGCGCCAAAGCACATAAGCATGGTGTTGATGACATTTTTGCGCCTGGACAGGCCGCCATAGAAAAACGCCAAGCCCGGTGTCATTAAAAACACGAGCATGGTGCAGACGAGCATAAACGTTGTCGATCCCGTATCGTACATTCGCTCTCCCTTGGTCGCATGAACGTTGTCGGCGCCCATAATGCGGCCGAGGGGCAACTGGTGTAGACCAGATACGGCGTTGTTAAACGCGGCGTTGTCGAATGGAAACGGTGCCGCAATCTTGGAAACGGCGCGGCAACGGACGCGAAACGAACGGGAAATACGCGAGCAAGGAAGCCGTGAGCGCACCCGTCCCGGCTAGCGGCGGAACAGCTCGCGGGCTCGGTCGCGGAGGTCGGTAGCTCGGATGACGCCCTCGTAGCGGTTGATGCGCAAGCGCGGGAAGGCATTGAAGAAGCGCAGGTCGCGTCGGCTGAGCGACACGCTTGGCACCGGACGGCTCATGCGCTTGCCGGCAAGGCGACGACTGAGCGACGGACGCGGCATGTTCGGCGCGGCATCGGCCACGCGGCGGGCGGCCAGCGCCAGACCGCGAGCACCATCCGCGATAAACGTCGGCATCGAAGCCTTCTCGCGCAGGGCATCGAGCGCGGCGTCACCCAGCTCGGCCAGCCACGCGTTAACGGCACGGCTACGGATGTGCGTCTGTGCCACCGAGTCAATCGTAGAATCGGGAATGCGCTCGAGCATTGAGTCGGACGCGTCGGCAAGCGACTCGTTGATGCGGTCGGCAAGGTCGGCCCGGACGCGCTCCAGCTGATCAGACAGACGCCGCCAGCTCGCCAATGAGCACAACGCGTCGACCATCATCGCGACCGCGACGATAAAGGCGGACAACCGCACAATCAGCACCGGCAGATGGCCAAGCAGCCCCAGCAATGCCGGCTCCACTAAACGGCAAATGCACAACGCACCCAGGCCAAACGCGCAGGCCCAGTACAGACAGATACGTCCGTGCAGGTTAAACGGCAGATGCGAATAGTCCCAAAAGCGAGCGCCCGTTGTTTTTTCCAACAGCACGCCTACGCTGTACTCAATCACGCTGCATACGAGCGCTGCAGCGACAAACTGGCTCGGGGCATCCGGAATCCCGCGCAACAGCAGCCAGCAGGCAATGCCGCCCGCGCCATAGATAGGGCAACACGGTCCCAGCAAAAAGCCGCTGTTGGCAAAGCGTCCGTGGTTGAGCATGGCGCAGACTGTCGATTCCCATGCCCAGCCGCAAAAACCGTAGAAGGCAAACGAGAGCACCAGTGCCGAAAGCGGGCAGGCGGCAAGCGTCGCGCCGTCAAAGGACATGTCGATCGCGGTCCCCACCGTCTACCCTCTCCTCTTTTCACTCGATGCTTTACTCACGCTATCGTCCGTCTCGTCCTTGCGCGGCAGGCGGCCGGCGACCGTCTCACGCAGAGCACACCATTTATCCGCCAGACAAACAATCCACGCCTCGCGACACGTCGGCGGCACCGGCACCAGCGGAAACATATGCCGCACGATAATATTCCGCTCTCGCGGCGTCAGCTCAAAATCTTCCTCGGCACGCGCCAGGGCAAAAAACGGATGTCGAAATCCGTGCAGGCGATGACTCGGGTTGGGGTCGTGCCAATCGTAGAGAAAGTAATCGTGTAACAAGGCTCCGCGCAGCAGCGAGGCACGGTCGATCGAAATGCCAGCACGGCCCAAGTGCTCGGCAAAGGACAGACTTGCCCGTGCCACCGAGGTCACATGTGCATAGACCGTCACGCCGCCATGCTGGATAAACTCGCGCGTCAGGTCCAAGCGGCCCACCTGGGCGAGCTGGCGGGCGGCATCGTCGACCTCGTGCGCGATTTTCTCGGCACGAACGGCATCGGACATGCTGCCTCCTTCCAGCGGCTCACGGCGGCAAGCCACGGCCTGTGCACAATCGATAAAAACATCATTGAACACATCAGTATGGCATCGGACAAAACGTTTTGCCCCACCAGTTGGCGAATTACCGCGCCGCCGTCACATATCAAACGCCAAAATGTGCGAGACTGTCTTGTGCAATTGTGTCGGCCGAGGGAGCGCCGACGCTCGATTCGCATGGAGTAACCCACAACGATGCTGCTTACGCAAACGACAACGCCCGAGGACGTCAAGGCTCTTAATCGTGCCGAGCTCCCGCAGCTCTGCGACGAGATTCGCCACGCCATCCTCGAAAGCTCCGCCGCCGTCGGCGGGCACGTTGCCCCCAACCTGGGCGTCGTTGAGCTTACGGTCGCGCTCCATCGCGTGTTTAACTCCCCTATCGACAAGATTGTCTTTGACGTTTCGCACCAGACCTACGCCCACAAGGCGTTGACTGGGCGCGCATACACTTATATCGATCCGAAGCGCTTTGGCGAGGCCTCTGGCTTTGCCAATCCCGACGAGTCCGAGCATGACCTGTTCGCCATGGGGCATACCTCGACCTCGGTGAGCTTGGGCTGCGGCCTTGCCCACGCGCGCGACCTGGCGGGCGATGCGTACAACGTCATCACCATCATTGGCGACGGCTCGCTTTCGGGCGGCCTGGCGTTTGAGGGCTTTAACAATGCCGCCGAACTCGATAGCAACCTGATCATCATCGTCAACGATAACGATCAGTCCATTGCCGAGAACCATGGCGGCCTGTATCGCAATCTGGCCGAGCTGCGCGCCAGCAACGGCACCTGCGAGCGCAACGTTTTCCGCGCGATGGGGCTCGACTACCGCTATCTGGACGCCGGTAACGATGTGTTGGCCCTAGTCGACGCGCTGCAGGAACTGCGCAATATCGATCATCCCATCGTGCTGCACGTCTCCACCGCCAAGGGCAAGGGCTTTGAGCCGGCCCAGAGCGACCCCGAACGCTGGCACCACGTGGGTCCGTTTGACATGGCGACTGGGCGCAAGCTTTGCCCGGGCCATCCGAGCGAGCCCGCGCCGCGCACCTATGCCGACATTACGGGCGAGACGCTCAGCGCCGCCATCGAGCGCGATCCGCAGGTCGTTGGCATCACGGCCGCCACGCCCTACATTATGGGCTTTACACCCGAGCTTCGCGCTGCCGCCGGCAAACAGTTCGTCGACGTGGGCATTGCCGAGGAGCACGCCGTGACCTTTGCCACCGCGCTTGCGCGCTCGGGCGCCAAGCCAGTCTTTGGTGTGTACGGTACGTTTTTGCAGCGCGCCTACGACGAGCTGTGGCACGACCTGTGCCTCAACGACGCCCCCGCAACCATTTTGGTGTTTGGTGCGTCAATCTTTGGCACCACGTCCGAGACGCACCTTTCGTTCTTTGATATTTCCATGCTGGGCGGTCTTCCCAACATGCGCTACTTGGCGCCGGCCTGCATGGAGGAATACCTGTCCATGCTGAGCTGGTCGCTCGACCACCGCGAGCATCCCGTGGCGATCCGCGTACCGGGCATTGGCCTGGTAAGCCGCCCCGATCTGGCGCCCGCCGAGGACACCGATTACAGCGCCGTTCGCTATAACGTGGTGCGTCAGGGCCGCGACGTTGCCGTGCTCGCACTTGGCGATTTCTTTGAGCTGGGCGAGCGCGTGGCAAACCGTCTGACTGCCGAGTACGGCATCGAGGCCACGCTCGTCAACCCGCGCTTTGCAACCGAGCTCGACCGCGAGTTCCTCGACAGTCTTGCCGCCGAGCATCGCGTTGTCGTCACCCTCGAGGACGGCGTCTTGGACGGCGGCTGGGGCGAGCGCGTGGCATGTTATCTGGCATGCACGCCGTTGCGCACGCGCACCTTCGGCATCGCCAAGGGCTTCCCCGACCGCTACGACCCCAACGAACTGCTCGCTCAGAACGGCATGACGGTCGAGAACATGGCCGCCGAAGCCGTAAGGCTACTCAACGAGTAAAAAACCTCCGCAAGGAAAGCATCCCTGCGGAGGTTTTTATTTTCGCGACGCGATTACCTCAATCTGTAACATCTAGGGCCCGAATTCCCGTCTAACTGTTACAGATCGAGACAAGACGTCTTAGTCCCCGACGTTTGTCTCAATCTGTAACAGATAGAGACCTTTTGCCCGTCCAGATGTTACAGATTGAGACATTCGAATTCCCCTAAGGAGATAATCTCGATCTGTAACAGTCACTCGGCAAAAACGGCTGCAGATGTTACAGATCGAGACAAAACAGTAAGGCATGCCGCTGCATCGGCCAGAACCACCACAAAGGTGCCTGTCCCTTTTTGGTAGGTGGAATTACCCATAAGGCAAGTATGTTTCTGAGTTATTTCGTGTTGACCCATTTGAGCGGGATAGGGTATAACTCTACTCAACCGCTAGGGATTTTATTGAGAAAGGTGTTCTACCATGAGCAAGAACCTCTCCCAGCAGGTCGTTCTCGACCGCCGCGGCTTCGTTGCCGCCACCTTCGCAACCGTCGCCGGCCTTGGTCTTGCCGGCTGCTCCGACACCAGCGCCGAGGCCGACAAGGGTTCCGCCGCCGGCTCCTCCAAGGGCTCCGAGGATACCGAGGTTTCCGCCACGCTCGATGCCAAGGCATTCGACAAGCTCGTCAACGACGGCCCCAAGGCCGATGACGACGCCATCGCCGCCAGCACCTGGGCCACGGCCGTCAAGGACGCCGGCGTCTTTAAGATCGGTGGCGTTCAGACCTCCACGCTCTTCTCCCTCCTCAACGAGAAGGACGGTCAGACCCGCGGCTTCGATGCCGGTATCGCATAGCTCCTGTCCAACTACATTCTGGGCGAGAACAAGGTCGAGATTACCCAGGTGACCTCGGACACGCGCGAGTCTGTCCTGCAGAACGGCCAGGTCGACGCTGTCTTTGCCACCTACACCATCACTGACGAACGCAAGAAGCTCGTCTCCTTCGCCGGCCCCTACTACTACACCCAGCAGGCCATCCTGGTGCTCGCCGATAACGACGACATCAAGAGCGTCGACGACCTGGCCGACAAGAACGTCGCCGTCCAGTCCGGCTCCAACGGCCCTGCCATCCTGGAGGAGTTCGCCCCCAAGGCCAGCCAGCAGGAGTTCAAGACCGACGAGGAGGCCCGCCAGGCACTCCAGCAGGGTCGTGTTGACGCCTACGTCATCGACAACAACATGCAGCAGAGCGCCCTGGTCCGCGAGCCCGGCAAGTACAAGATTGCCGGCAAGCCCTTCGGCAGCAAGGAGCCCTACGGCATCGGTCTGCCGCTCGATTCCGACGGCGTTGCCTTTGTCAACGACTTCCTTAAGAAGATCGAGGACGACGGCACCTGGACCGAGCTGTGGCAGATCTGCATCGGCGACCGTACGGGCGACACTAATGTTCCCGAGCTGCCCGAGATCGGCGCCTAGGCAGCGAGCCTGGTAACGACCGCAACGAAACCATACGGAAACGCATGATGCGCTTTATTGCGGTAAACTGTTTCCTCACTGAGTTGTCGGGGCTTCCGTACACACGGGAGCCCCTTTCCTTATCGGCGGGAGGTCCGCATGAGTCTCTCCGAGCTCTGGTCGCTCTATGGCCAGAACTATATCGACGCCCTGCTAGCAACCTGGGGCATGACGCTTGAGTCGTTTGCCATCGCCATGGTGCTGGCCGTTGCCGTCACTGTGATGCGCGTGTCGCCGCTCAAGCCGCTGCGCGTCTTTGGCGACCTGTATGTCCAGGTCTTCCGTAACATCCCCGGCATCGCGCTGCTCATCATCGTCGTCTATGCGCTGCCGCCGCTCAAGGTCGTCCTGCCCTACCGCACCTGCGTTATCGTCGCCACGGTCCTTTTGGGCTCGGCCTTTGGCTCCGAAAACTTTATGAGCGGCATCAACACCGTCGGCGTCGGTCAGGTCGAAGCCGCACGTTCGCTCGGCATGAGCTTTAACCGCATCCTCGCCAAGATCGTGATTCCGCAGGCGCTGCGCTCGAGCGTGCTGCCCATGACCAACCTCTTTATCGCCGTCATGCTCACCACCGCGCTCGGCAGCCAGGTGCCGCTTAAACCGCAGGAGCTCACCGGCGTGGTGAGCTACATCAACACACGCTCGCTCGGCGGCGTCGCCGCGTTCTTTATCTCGGCGCTCGGCTACCTGGGCACGGCCTTTGTGGTGAGCCACATTGGCAACTACATCGATAAGAAGGTGAGGATCCTCCGATGAGCAAGCATTCCTCCCCTGCACTCACCATGCGCGATGCACTCTACGAGGCTCCCGGCCCCAAGATGCGCGCCAAGATTCGCATCGGCACCGCCATCTCACTCGTCGCTGTCGCCGCGCTCGCCATCCTGGTACTGCAGCGCTTTTATGTGACCGGTCAGCTTTCAGTCCACTATTGGTATTTCTTTACGCACCTCACCACCTGGAAGTTCCTGCTTGCCGGCTTTGAGGGCACCGTTAAAGTCGCACTCACCGCTGGCGCCATCGCGCTGGTGCTGGGCTTAGCCCTTATGCTCGGCCGTACCAGCGACATTAAGCCGCTCCAGCTGGTTTGCCGCGTGCTCACCGATTTCTTCCGCGGTGTGCCGAGCCTGCTGCTCATCTACTTCTTCTTTTTGGTGCTGCCCCAGTACAAGATCGCGCTGCCGTCGTTTTGGATGCTCACGTTGCCTGTCGCGCTCGCTGCGGCCGGCGTGCTGGCCGAGATTTTCCGCGCCGGCGTCAATGCCGTGCCGCGCGGTCAGGTCGAGGCAGCCCAGGCGCTCGGTCTCTCCAAGGCCAAAATCACCTTTAAAATCGTGTTGCCGCAGGCTATTCGGTTTATCATTCCGTCGTTGATTTCGCAGCTCGTGGTCGTAGTCAAAGACACCACCGTCGCCTATGTAGTGAGCTACCCCGACCTCATGCAAAACGCCCGCGTGCTCATTACCAACTACGACGCCCTCGTGTCGGTCTACCTGGTGATCGCAGTCATCTACATCCTCATCAACGTCGCGATCAACAAGGCCGCTGTCTATGTTTCGCACAAGACCGGCGCGACCATCATCCGCTAACGCTTTACCATTTCGAGTCATAAGGAGCCGAGCACCATGGCACAGAGCACCTCTTCCACCGGCAATCAGCCGCTGATCGAGCTCAGACACGTCGATAAGCACTATGGCGATCTGCACGTCCTCAACGACATCAATCTCTCGGTCGACCGCGGCGAGGTCGTCGTTGTGATCGGGCCCTCGGGCTCGGGCAAGTCGACCATGTGCCGCACCATCAACCGCCTGGAAACCATCGACTCGGGCGAAATCCTCATCGAGGGCGAGCCCCTGCCACAGGAAGGCAAGGATCTTGCCCGCATGCGTGCCGAACTGGGCATGGTGTTTCAGCAGTTCAACCTGTTTGCGCATATGACCGTACTGCAGAACGTCATGCTGGGGCCGGTCGATGTGTTGGGCGTCTCCAAGGACGAGGCCCGCGAGCGCGCCATGGACCTGCTGAGCCGCGTAGGCGTTGCCGAGCAGGCCGATAAGGTGCCCGCACAGCTCTCGGGCGGCCAGCAGCAGCGCGTGGCCATCGCCCGCTCACTTGCCATGCAACCCAAGGCCATGCTCTTTGACGAGCCCACAAGCGCCCTTGACCCTGAGATGATCAACGAGGTGCTCGAGGTCATGGTCCGTCTGGCCCAGCAGGGCATGACGATGATCGTCATCACGCACGAGATGAACTTTGCCCGCCGCGTGGCCGACCGTGTCGTGTTTATGGCCGACGGCCAGATCGTAGAAACCGGCACGCCCGACGAGTTCTTCGACCACCCCCAGACCAAGCGCGCCCAGGACTTCCTCAACTCCATCAAGGGCCACTAACCAGACCGCCCACCCGCCCGCCATGCCCATCCAAACTCGAAAGTTACACCTATGATTGGAACCCGTACTTCATCGTCCTACACCCCACACGTCGACGTTGCCCCCGCCGACCGTCCGCTCATCCTCGTCGCGCCGCGTTGGGAAGAGGCAAAGCCGTTTTTGAGCGAGACGCTCTCCCCCAACGAGGAAATCGCAAGTGTCTTTGTCGATGCCATCCTTGCCGCCGGCGGCCTGCCGCTGCAGATATCCATCACCGAGGACATTGAGGTCATCCGTCATTACGTCGATATCGCCGACGGCGTCGCCATTCCCGGCGGCCCCGATGTCAATCCCAAACGTTGGGGCGATGATCGACCCTACGACCCCACCCTCTGCTGCGAGATTCGCGACCGTTTTGAGTTTAAGCTGGTTAACGAGGTGCTCCGCGCCAAAAAGCCACTCTTTACCACCTGCCGCGGCACGCAGCTGCTCAACGTCGCCACCGGCGGCACGCTGTGCATGGACGTGCCGAGCCTGGGTGCTCGCGAGGGCCGCACGCAGTGGCGCCATACCCACGTGCTCAACGACCCCGTGCATCCCGTCGAGGTCGTACCGGGCTCGCTGCTGGAACGCGCGGTTGGCGGGCACAGGCTAATCCAGACCAACTCCGCACACCACTGCTGCGTCGACCGTCTGGGTAAAAGCACGCGCTTGGTCGCCAAAGCAACCGACGGCGTTCCCGAGTGCATCGAAGTCGAAGGCCAGCCGTTCTGTCTGGGCGTGCAATGGCACCCTGAGTACACGTGGAAGACGCTCGAGACCGACTTTAACCTGTGGAAGTCGTTTGTCGAGGCGGCGGCCAAGGTAAAGCAGGCCCGTTAACTCGCGAACCACTCAGGTTAAAGCCTCCTATGCCAGCGGGGGCGGACACCAGCAACGGTGCCCGCCCCCGCTGTATTTGGTATGCTCGGTATGATTATCCCTCACAAGCAATCAAAGAAATCTCGACCGCAATCGGTCGACGGTAAAGCAAATGGCAAAAACGCTTGCTACGTTTATTAGGCAGTCAAGTAGAATCGAAATGCATTGACTATTCCCCAACGGTACCAACCTCCCTGACGGTCTCGAAATCATCGAGTAAGGCGGACTGCCCATGAAAGACGAGACCCCCGAGACCTCCGAGCCGCTCATGCTCTCCCCGAATCTCGATTGCGAGGACGAGCATACCGAGCGTCTATCGGGTTCTCGCGACCCCCTGCCCGCCTTCGCGGAGGATGCCGACGCCCCCGTTTCCCTCGAAGCCTTCGCCTTCTCCATCCGCCGCGCCCCGTCTGGCCGCGCCTTGAAGGTGGGCGATGTTTTCCATCCCCTCCGCGACCGCAAGGAGCGCAAGGGCGTTTTCGTCCGCGAGGGCTACGCGGTTCCCACCGTCGGCGGGCCTGACGTTCTCGTTCTGCACGTCCGTAAGTGGCTCCTGCTGCTCCCGCTCGCGCTGTGCGCCGTCCTGCTCGCCCTCGCCCTCCGCACCTGCGGCACCACCTCCAAAGCCCCAGCCCCGCACTACATGGACGGGCAGACCCAGACCGAGGAAGTATCGACCCGGCCCGTCGCGTCAATCGAGTACGCGAGCTATGAGGCCACCATGGATTCCGAATGGCGGGCGAACGCCATCGATCAAAATTTCTCGCTCTCGCTCCCCGCGTCCTCTACTCACGGTGGCACCACGGGCAAGAACCCCGTGGACAGCTCGCCCAGCATCTTCGCCGACCTCGACGCTGACGGCGATTTCGAGCCTGACGAGTGCGTTTACAATCCGCCCGATTCATCGGGCTACGGCTCGCTTCTCCGCGCTGGCTCACGCGTCGATTCCATCAAGCTGACCCGCCCGCTCGATGCGGGTGTCTACGACGCCCTCACCGTCTGGCGCTCCGTCCTCGCGGGCACCTCGACCCCTGCTGGTCACACCTCGTTCGCTTGGACCCTCACCGTCTCTTAGGCGATACGCGCCCCGTGCGCTTCGCATAGCAAGGCAGCATTGAAAGCTGCGAAAACCGCTCGAAAGGAGCAACAATGAAGAAGTTCGTACCGACCGCCGCGTTGGCCCTTGCCGCCGGCCTGTCCATGCTCTCGCCGCTCGCCGCGTTCGCAGCGCCCGCCGCCGTTGTCGGTGAAGCCACGGCCATAGAGAGCGACGGCGGCAACGCCGTCAACGCCGCTGTCCCCGTCACCATCACCCCCGACGGCAAGTGGTTGGATGCCCAGAAGAACCAGCATGACATGGGCAAGTACGTTGTGACTGTGCCGACCTCCATCACGTTCAGCAAGGTCGGGGCTGGCACCCAGACCCTCACGGCGTCCTATCGCGTGAACGTGGCGGGGATCATCCCCTCCAACTCGAAGGTGACGGCCCGAGCGACCACCGACCGCACCAACGCCCCGTATATCTTCAAGGTGAATCAGGGCAAGACGGAGTTCACGGCCAAGGAGGTCTCGAACGGCAACGCGGGTGAGGAAGGCGGTATGCGCGTCCTCGGCGTCGATTCGACCGATAGTTTCAGCTGCACCCAAGATGTTCTGAACTCGGATGCTGTTAGCGGCAACGTCAATTATGTTTTCTCGCTCCAGCAGTAATCGGGGCTAGGTAGAAAGGAAATCCAATCATGGCTTCTTACAAGCTCGATTTAAACGGCCATAAGTTTCTACTGGCTAACAATTCCATCGCATACGAATTCGACCGCGCCACCAACCAGCGCACCGAGAACGTGACGGGCGCGCGATTCGACGTGGTGGACCTGATGAACGGATACGAGCACCTGAACGTGCTGGTGGAGGGTGCCCCCACGCTCCTGTTCGACCCCGAGGACGAGATACCCACGGGCACCGAGGTGGTTTTCACCGACCTCGAAGCGCGTCCCTACGTCGGTCGCAACGGTCGCATAGCCGTCACCGCTTCGGCTTCCTCGTGCCGTCTCGCGCTCTCTCCGCGCGGCAAGGAGTAGCGGCCCCAGTCCGTTGCCCTCTCTGGTGCCGTCCCGCGTCTCAAAACGCCAATCCCGAGCGCGGGGCGGCCCCCTCTCAATCTGAATAGGTCTTAGGAAAGGAGCCACTACCATGGCTGATTTTATCGCGGCAACCAAAAGGATAGTTGCAGAAGTTTCGATTAACCCCGTTTGGGGCTGGTGTGTGCGTCATTGGGGGGTCTCGTCCGCCGTCCTCGCCGCCATCACGCTCCCGCTCGCGTTCCTGCTCGATTCGATGATTAACAAGCCCGCGTTCCTCACCTCGCTCATGCTGATTCTTGCCCTGCTCTGGTTCGCCCTCACCGTCGCGCACGGCGTCTGGCTCGTCCGCGCCAAGTTGGAGCTGTGGCGTTCCCGCCGTGGCGGGCGTCTCTAGGGCGGTGGTCCCCGTGGCTTCCGTCCCCAACCCCTCGCGGCTGGCCCTTCCCGCCGCCCTCGCCCTTCTCGTCCTGTCCTCCCTGCTCTGTCTCGGCGTCCTCGCCGCGCCCCGTCCCGCCGCCCTCTCCGAAGCCGACCGATTGGCGGTCCTCGCTCCCCTCGCTTCGTTCGCCGAGCGGCGTTCGGCCTACGTCGAATGCACGTCCGCGGTCCCAGTGAATGCTGTGACTGTGGCCACCGCCGAACTCCGCGACGGCTCCACGGTCGAGCTTCGGGTGTCCGAGGGTGCCCGCGATGTTCTGTTCGCCGTCGCCCCCTCCGATTCCGTCTCCGCCGTCACGGTCGAGCGGGCTTCGGTGGGCGGCTCCGATTCCCTCGGGCTGTTCCTCGGCCACGGTGTCGAGCGCGGCGATGCGCTCTGGTGCGCCTACTCGCTCGACGCCCTCCCCGCCGACCCCTCCGACCTCTCCGCCGTGGTGCGCTGCGTCTACCCCGACGGCTTCGAGCATGTCGTGCGCTGGGGAGGTGGTGCCGAATGACCCTCGACGCCCTGCGCCGCTCCCCGCTGTTCGCCCCCTTGGGCGAAAGGCTCCGCGCCCGAAACGCCCGCGCCCTGTCCGATGGGGTGCCCGTTACCGCCGCGTCTGGCGGCGGCGTCTCGCCCATGCGCTTCGCCCTCCGCTTCGGCGCGTTCGTCTCGCTCGTGGCGTTCCTCGCGCTCTCGCCGCTGCCCGACGCGCTGTCGATCGCCCCCGCCCTCGCCCTTCTCGCCCTGGCCTGGTTCGTCCTCGCCCTCTTTCTTTTCCGCTCCGATTTCCGCATCGGGATGCCCGCCGCCACCGATTCGCTCATGGGCTTCATCAGGTCCGCGCGGCTCTACACGGAGGAAAAGGTGTTGGACGGGAACCGCCGCGACACTGGCATCAGGCGGGTGGCCGATTCCGTCAGGCTCGTGTACTTCCTCGAATACCCCATGCTCCGCGTCCGCGCCCTCGATGACGTGGCATGGCACAAGGCGGTGGGGCAGCTCGACGCCCTCGGCCTTCCCGCCGCCCTCGGCCTTCCGCTCGATTCCAAGGTCTCGGCGGTCACGCACACCGATTACCTGTTCCGCGTTGTGCAGGACGAGCGCATACGGGCCGTGCCCAGATTGCTGCCCTCCGCCCCCGCCTTCACGGGCGTCCGCGATGCCGTGCCGCTGACCGGCTCCCTCTCGTGGCGGTTCTCCAAGCTCCCGCACATGCTGGTGGCGGGTGGCACGGGCGGCGGCAAATCGACGTTCATCTACTACCTTCTCGGGGAGTTCCTGCGGCTGGGTGACGCCGATGGGGGTGCGGGCGATGTGTTCATATGCGACCCGAAGAACGCCGAGCTGGCTTCGCTCTCCTGCGTGTTCGGCACCGACCGCGTGGGGGTGTCCCCCGCCCAGATTGCTGGCGTTGTGCGCCGCTGCCGCGAGGAGATGGACAGGCGTTACGCCTACATGCAGGACCCCGCCCGATTCCGCTTCGGCGCGTCCGCGTTCGATTACGGCCTTCCGCCCGTGTTCCTGATATTCGATGAGGTGGCGGCGTTCAAGGCTGGCGCGGATTCCAAGACCTTCGCCGAGGTGTGGGCCAACCTCACCCAGCTCGTCCTCAAGGCCCGCGCCGCCAACGTGTTCGTCATACTCGCCATGCAGCAGCCCCGCGCCGACACAATCTCGACCGACATACGCGACAACCTCGGTGCCCGCGTGTCGCTCGGCAACCTCTCCGCCGAGGGCTACCGAATGTGCTTCGGGAACGGCTTCGCCGATTACCAGACGGTGACTGAGCGCGGTACGGGCTACATCATGCTCGACGGCTGGGACGCTCCTAGGCCCTTCAAGGCCCCGTTCGCGGACTACTCGGGTATCGACTACCCGAAGGAGCTCAAACGGCTCTATATCGCCGCTCAACGCCGTAACGGGGTATCTGCGGACACTGACCAGAAGGACGAAAGCGCCGAAAGCGTTTCGGAATAGCAAGTGCGGCCCCGCCGCTGGGCGAA
>ERZ1108170.1646-NODE-1646-length-13403-cov-11.960668_pt1 | contig 13403 bp, 6 predicted proteins | sample MGYA00403705_ERZ1108170 | MGnify/ENA primary metagenome ERZ1108170 (study PRJEB35170, sample SAMEA104062422) | human gut metagenome | biome: human gut; feature: human-associated habitat; material: faeces | place: Denmark | collected 2012-06-15 ...
TAGTATACAGGTAAATCCACGTTGCTACAAATGTGGGGTCACTTCATATTATCTAATATGGAAAATATCAATACCTTGTTGATCGAGGATGGTTTAAGTCAACCCGATTGCTTAATAAAACTAAACCAAATCGCAATCCATCAAATGGCGATTTTAGAAGAGCTAGAACACAAAATCTTGAAATAGCATGGATTATTTTAATTCCCCCGAATTCGTGGGAATTAAAATGTGCATCTAAGTAAATTCGTAGTCATTGTGCAACATAATAAATCAACTCGCTAATTTTTAGTTATCAATGTTCAACTTATTATTGCATTTTACGGAAAGAAAAAAGACAGCAGATGCTGTCCTCATTCGGTATTGCAATTGTAAAATATTTGGGCAAATAAATCAAACCGGCAACCACAAGGATTGCCGGTTTTTTCGTGTCCTCCTCGCCATGCAGCCAACAACGCCACAGGCGATTTTAACAAGCATTTATTTGATCCAGGTTCGTGCTCCATAACTACACTGTCTCAACGCACTCTTCGCCACAAGTGTCTTGCCGTCATAGACCAGCACGCGGGCTTTGTAGTAATATTTTCTGCCCTTCGTGCCCTTGGTGCTGATAAAGCTGTTCTTGCTGCTTGTCTTGAGCAGCTTGTAGCCTGCGGTCTTCTTCGTCGAGCGATAGAACTGGTACTTGACCGTGTAGCCCAGCGACTTGATGTCGGAGATCATGGTCTTGCTGCTCTTGGCTGCGACCTGTACCTTGACAGATTTCTTGCTCGTCTTAGTGGTAGTCACTTTGAACTTCGCGCTCTGCATCAGTTCTTTGACGTGGGCGGCGTTCTGTTCTTTAATTAACCCCTCTGCTTCGTCTTTGTCGACGACTGCGAAGGTCGAGAAGCGGGTCGTCGTGAAACGAATGTAATATTCTGCGCCGATCTTCACTACGCTGTGGTTCAGGATCTTGCAGAGGCCGTTGTCGTCGATGTAGATCACGAGGATGTCTTTGCCTTTGAGCTTATCCGGCATCGGCAGAATCACATAAGCCTTGCCGCCTTGGAAATCATGCAGGAGCCTGTTTCCACTCTGTACCGCCAGATCAAACAGTTTGCCGTTTTCACCGATGGCGGCGGAGGCAGCCCGCTGCGCTTCGGTCAGTGCCGCGTTTTCCTTGACGATGAGCTTAACGGTATCGCCGTTTGTCTCGCTTGTGATGGTTTCCAGCGTCTTGTTGTCGAGTGTCACACTGCCGCTGTCCGTCTTCACAACCAGGCTGGCATCGGTATCTTTGGCAATGGAAGCGACTGTTGTTTTCGGAATCTCCAGTTCCGTCGATTTGGCGGTATCTGCTGCTTCGCTGCTTGCAGCCGCGGAGGAAACTGTGATCTCGATGATATCAGACCTGTTGGAAACTGCCTGCGAGACAAGCTTCTCCGCTGTTTCCTTAGAGACCGTTCCTATTATCTTGGAGACGGTTTGTCCCTGCTCGTTTCTGCTCGTCTCGTTCTTCGTATTGTTTACCGTTGTCTTGGTCGTGGTCACCACATTGCTTCCGGAAATAGCATTGCCCTTGTCATCCTTAACGGTCACCACATCGCTGCCAGCGGGTGTCGGAGCCGGGGCTGCGCCACCGCCGCCACCACCGGATGCTCCGCCGGAGCTGGAGCTGCTGGAATTGCCGCCGGTGGGCTTGACCTTGTCGACCACCAGCATGGCAGTTTTGCGGCCGATGTTCTTACTGTCCTCATAGATGGCCGTTACGACATAAGAACCCACAGCTATGGGTTTGCCGTCGTTGTTCAGCTTGCCGTTTCCGGTGTCGAGAATGTAGGTGTAAGTCCACTTGGGATCCGTACCTGCCTCGATACCGTCGATGGTGGCCTTCTCATAAGTCATCACCTTGGTGGGGTCGTAGGTCAGTTTTCCATCGGGGAAACTGATGTTATTGCTGACGTCCTTCTTATCCTTCACGTCGACAGTGACGTTCACATTGGTGCCGTTCTGATAGTTCTCCTTATCGTCGTGATAGTTGGCCGTGAAGGTCTTGCTACCGGCCTCCGACATCTCCGTATTAGGATTCACCCAAGACCAGCCAGCAGGCAGGATTACGGTGGAGAGTTTCTGCCCCTTAATGCCGTACAGACCAGTGGGGGCGGCAGGAGTAGCGGCCTTTGAGATCGTCACGCCCGTCTTATTGAAGATGCCGCCGTTTTTCAGCGTATAGTTCTTGGCCGTATCGGTATTATTCAAGGTCACGGTGACAGTGACGTTCTTGTTGTCACCGGCGTTGGCATCGTTGAACTCGCCGGTGGCGGTGTAGTCACTGCCCATGGTCAGCGTTTCGTTGTTCACAAAGCCGGTGAAGGACACGCTGTTAACGGAGGCATCCTTCTTGCCGTCATAGGTCTTCGCGGCCACGGTCGCGTCGGCGATGGTCAGCTCGGCGGGGGTGATTTTCCAAGACACATTTGCGGTGTCCTTGTAGTTGCCCGTGCCCTTAACCTCCACGGTGTAGGTGCCCACGTTGGTGCCCGTGGTTTTGCCGTTGCCAATTTCGACTGTGTAGTCCGTATTATCCGTTAACGCATCCTTCATGTCTGTCAGCGTCACGGAGCCGACCTTTACGGTCTGCTGGCTGCCGGTGTACACAGTTTCCTTCGTGGTGAACTCCGCCGAAGCCAGTTCCAGCGTAATAGTCGCGCCGGCAATGGACTTGGGCTTGATGGTGAACTTCTCAGAGGTGGCCTCGTAGTTGGTTTTCTCCGTCGAACACGTCACCTTCACAGTGTAGGTACCGGCGTCGGTGGGCGCATTTGCACTGCTATAAGTCTGGCTGGGTTCTTTAAGGGTGCTGCCGGTGTAAAGCACAGTCACTTCACCCGCGCCATCAGGCTTGCCAGTGAGAACATAGTCAGGCAGCGTATCGCCAAAGGTGCAGCCTGCCTGCGTCACCTTCATGGTGCTCGTGTCCGTGACCTTATCCGCCAGCGTGATGGTCAGGGTCACTTCCTTATGCTTGTAGTTGCCGCCGTTGGGCGTGAAGGTCATCGGAATGACGACCTTCTTCTCACTGCCATCCAGACTAAGTCCGGTCGCCAGTTTGACTTGGACGCCATTGCTTTCAAACTTGGGATAGCCCGTGGCCAAAAGACTCGTTCCTTCCGTCACAGAACCCTTCACCGCGAAGGTACCCGCCGCAGTGAAACCGAAGTCGGTGTATGTATAGGTCTTCACTTCCGTATCGTTGTAACGGATGGTGACGGATTTATCCGTTCCGGTACCCTCGGGCAGAGTGTCCGCGCTGATGGTCAGCTCGCCGATTTTCAGGTCGGTGGCCGTAGCATAGTTCGTGCCCTCCTCCACGCTGATTTTGACAATGTATCTGCCCGCGTTGATGGGCTCCACTTCGGTTTCGCTCTGATAGTATTTCACCGTGATGTTGCCCATGCCCTTGACGCTATCCTTCGCCTTGACCTCAGCGCTCTTGGCTTGGCCATTGTAGACCAAGTCTTTGGGCGCTGCAAAGGTGAAGTCCTCCACTTTCGGCACAGCTTTTGCAATGGTATACTTCACGCTGGCGGTCGCGCCGTCCAGCGTGATGTTGGCAGTGTAGGTTCCCGCGTCGGTGGGGGCGGTCTTAAGGATGTCGTTGCCCTTTTTGTAGGTGATGGCGATCTGATTCACCGCCAACCCCTGCCAATTGTTTTCTGTCAGCGTCGCATTTTCGCTCTGACCGTCGCCGTAGGTTGTGTGTGCAGGCTTGTTGATGGTCACGCTGCCGCCAGCGGGGGCAGGGCAGCTTGGAGCTTTGCATGCGGCAGTGATGGTCGCGCCGTTTGCCGTATACTTCCACTGATGCGAATGCACCTGCAGCTGTACGGTCTTGCCGTCATTCAGCAAGCCAACATTATACGCGGAGTTATCGCTGGTGAAATTCTTTGCAACAACCCAGCCCGCATCCGTCGCCGTAGCGATATTCACATTCCCCTGCGAAAGATTAGCTCGCGTAGTCACGCCGATGTTCGCGTTCTTGACCAACTCCCCGCTGATCGTGATTTGTTTGCCGCTGGGCAGGCTGACATTGTTTGTGACACCGCCAGCCTTGTTGTTGCCCTGAATAACAGCATCGCCGCAGATCGTCATCTCTCCGGCTGAATAAGCATTCTCAGCAGGCGCAATATACACACCGCCGCCATCTACTGCGCTGTTGTTCTGAATCGTTCCGCCATACATATTAAATTGATTGCCCGAACCAACGAACACACCGCCGCCCTGGTTCTCACTAATATGGTTGCCGCTGATTTCGCCGCCGTACATGTTGATTGTAATTGTAGTATTCTTGCTGGTTTTACTCTGTCCGACAACAGTTCCCTTTGTATTCCCTGTGATCTTTCCGCCATACATGTTGAACGTACCGCCACCGGTCTGGCCGATCTCTACTTTGACACCATTGAACGTACCACCATAGAGACAGAACGTGTTGCCATTCGATATTGCTACACCGCCATTGGCTTTACCGGAATAAGATTCCAGCTTCCCACCCACACTACAGTCCGTCAATTGCGTGGTGCCAGATGACATAATGCGTCCAACATTGGAAAGCGTCACGGTATAGCCGTTCAGACAGACGTTGGCGTTTTGCAGAGTGGCATTTTTTGTCAAGGTCACATTTCTGGTCAGGTAGTAATTGCCAGAAGTAGGCAGTTTATCCGTCTCTCTCCAAGGCTGGAATGTCACGTCCGAATGCGATGTATGCCCCAGGTTGGTATTTCTCCCGCCGCAGATGCAATGCGTATGGGCGCTCTGCTTACCCAGCATAACCGTCTTGCCATCGTCACTCAGATAAAGTTCAAAGCCCACGCCATTATCCTTGAAGCCATCCGCTACAAGCTGCCCGAAATACTGCCCGCCTGTCGCATCCGTCACGGCAACAGGGTCGCTCAAGTCCTTCTGATTTTCCACAGAAATGCCGAATTTCGCGGACGGGTCAAGCGAATCAAAGCTGATTTTCGAGCCCTGCGCCAGTAGGATGTTCTTGTCATTGCCGGTAATCTGCGCCTTGCCGCCGAGCGTAAGGCTGCCGTCATCGACCAGAATGCTCGTTCCTCCGCTGCCCGTGATTTTCCCTTCCTTGCAATCCAGCAGCTTCAGTCTGTTATTGCCGCTCACCTTGATCGCAGGAGCTTTTTCATTCTTAGCCGTAACAGTCTGCCCGTTCAAGCAAAGTACAACATCCCCATTGACCTCCCATGTGCTGCTAACATCAACCGCAGCATCGATATAGTAGTTGCCGGTCGCTTTGATATCCGACAGCGCCGCCACCTTCGTAAACTCCACATCGCCGTGCATATGCGGCTTGTCTCCTATGACATAGCTGCCATCTTCTTTTTTGCTTACCCGGCCATCGGTCTTTTTCAAGCTGGGATACTTATTGCTGCCCATGCGCCAAGTATCCCTGCTACCACTGTTGTTCAGCAGCCAAGCCACCTCGCCACTGGCGCATGCACTCGTGTCCTTCCATACCACAGTATCGTCACCGTCCTTGTTCCCATCAAGGTAACGACCGCCGTTCGCATCCCTGTAATAGCAATTTTTAATATTTCCACCACTATTTTCCGCAATCGCATAATCAGTTCTCTGTGTTCGGAAACTTCCCCTGAAAAAGCAGTTGCTGATCGTACCGGTATTCGTGCGGGCAATGCCTGCCGCCTTACCGGAAATAGAAAGTTTGGCGTCCACATAGCTCCAGCAGTCCGTAATTTCACCGCTATTCTTATATGCGATCATACCAAAGCTGTCTGTATACAATGCGTTGCTAATGGTGGCACTGCAACGCTCGATCGTACCCGCATTATTCACTGAAAGCAGCCCGCTATCTGAAACAGAAAGACTGCTATTCCCGACATCCTGAACACTCACAGCCAGATCCTGTACCTTGCCACCCGTGCCGATCCAGCCAAACAAGCCCCTATTTGTTTGGGACTGAGCCTGAACATCAACCAAACGAATCTTTTTGATCTCGTAGCCATTGCCATCGAACGTGCCGGTGTACGCATTGACTTCACTGTTACCGATTGGCGTCCATGTCCAAAGGCTATCATTCTGTTTATTGTCAAAATTGAGATCATTCATCAGCTTCGCGCATATCTTAGTATTCCCCGCATTCACCGTATCGCGGAACCATTCCATTTCATCGGTTGACGTGATTTGGTAAGGATCCTCCGTTGTACCCTTACCATTGTGGGGCTTATTGGTATCATCCGCATACAGCGCGATCTCCCCCTGCGCCGCAGCGAGTGCCGCCAATGCTGCAATCGCTGCCTGATACTGCGTCAGATCCAGCGCGGCGCGTTCCTCGTCCCCGAGCGCAGCCATCGCCTCATCGATCTCGCCCAGCTTTGCGGAAACGTCCTCTGCGTTTTCCTCCGTTGGCTCATCGGGCAGGGCATTGATCATCGCCTGTACGGACAAAACCGCCGCCTCTTTTCCAAGGCAGGCAGAGAGATCCGCATCTTCCGCAGCGCAGACCGGACAGTCGGGATTGACCGCCCCCTGCTCACAGTGGGTCTCGCAGACGCACTCCGCCGGAGCATTCCCGGACACGCCGGATACATCGGTTTCCACCGCAGATGCCGGAACGCCCGGCATCGTAAAAATCATTGCCGCCGCCAGTAAAAATGCGGCCGGCCGTTTCCATTTCCATTTCCATATCATTTTATTCATCCTCCTCACGTTGTTCGTTCCTTCTCGTTGTTTTCTGAAGCAGCTGGGATACTGCCTCCCGCAGCTGATATTCCGTCACAGGCTTTACCAAAAAGGTGTCCGCCTGCATCCTGCGGCTTTGGGGTTCAAATTCTGCCTGGTCGCTGATCCACAGGAGCGGAACATCCCTGCTGTAGCCTCGTATGCTCATGCAGAAATTCATCCCCCTGGCTCCGTCCTCCATGACCACCACAGCATCATAAGGCCCATCCCGCTGCATGGCATAGGTACAAAATACGCCGTTATCAAAGCGGTCTACCTTGCCCAGCTTCATCAGCAAAGCGGTTTCTTTTTCTTTCTGGCTATAACTGCATAGCGCAATTCGCATTTCCATACCTCCGTTTCCTGATGGGCGCCATCGCCTCATATAGCTCCTGATCACTACAATCTATGGAAAGGAATGCCGGGATATGAAGCTGATACGCGATCAGGGCGAAGTTTTCATCATCACTCCACCAGACAAGCGGTACTTCCGGTGCCAGCTGCTTTGCCAGAATGGCAGCCTCCAATCCCCTTGCCCCGGTCATTGCGATGACAACCGCATGATATCGGCTTCGCCGCAGTGCCTGAGATAGCTGCTTCTCATTCCATAGCTCGTCGATGACAAGCTGCCCATCCCCTTCAAAAAGGGAGCGCAGCCTGCTTTCAAACCATTCCACATTTCTTAGCTCCGTACAAAGTGCGATTTTCATGCTGAGCCTCCTTTCCTGAAAAGAAAAATTAAAAAACCAGACCTTCTCATCGGAAAGTCTGGTAGTATAATTAGAGTAGCATCTTGTCAAGAGAAATACAACCGACTTTGTTTAAGACGCAGGTTTCCTGTTTAAGACGCAAGTTTTTTCCTGCGGTTTTATGTTATACTCATATTGGATTATTGTGCAAAGGAGATGGTACGATGCAGATTGCGATTGTGGATGACAGAGCAGAGGACAGAGAAGAACTGTCTGCCTGCCTGAAAAATTATATGAAAAAGCATCAGCTGGACTATACGCTGACAGAATTTGAGGACGGAAAGAATTTTCTGAAAGCTGCCGCCCAGGTCAATTTTCAGCTTGTCTTTATGGACATCTATATGGAGAACATGGATGGAATAGAGGCCGCCAGAAGGCTGCGCCAGAAAAACAGGCTCTGTAAGATCGTTTTTCTGACCATTACAGAAGATTATGCCCGGATGGGGTACAGCCTGTCCGCCAGCTATTATCTGCTGAAGCCGCTTTCGCTCCATCAGGCAGAATTTGAAGAAGCGATGGAGCTGTGCCAGCTAAAACCGCCCTATGAAGTGATGACACTTTCGGTTATGGCTGACCGTCAAAAGCTGGAACTTCCCACAGAGAAGATTCTATACATAGATTATCAAAACCGTATGACACGGATTCATATGGCGGAACGCGTGATACCGGTAAGCGGAGGTTTTCAGGAGGTCACTTCCGCATTGCAGAAGGACAAGCGTTTTTTGCCCTGCTACCGGGGCGTTTTAATCAACATGGATTATATCAGCCATGTTGACAGTCAGACCTTCCATTTGATAAACGGCGAGGAGCTTCCGATTGCTCTCCGCAATGGAAAACAGCTGCGGGAAGCCTACCGCCAATATGTTTTTTCTGGAATGGGGGGTATCGTATGAGAATGAAGGAAATACACAGGCGTATTCTGTGTGGCTGTCTGGCCTGCTTTCTCTGCTTCACCGGCAGTATCCCCGCATTTGCCGCTGAAACCGCAACCCCAGCCAATGCCGATGAAATAACGGAGATTCTGCCGGATTTAGAAAGCGAGGCTCCGGGGACACTGGATAGCGGAACCACGGAAGCATCAGAAGAAGCATCCCTCGTCCTTGTCACAGAAATACAAAATGAAGGTGAACTGCTCTCCCTTCCGGCTTTTACCCTGCCCCTTAGAACCACACCGTCCGATGATGACCTGGAGGAAATTTATCAGCTGGCCCTTCAGTATCAAACCGTCTGCGCCACTGTAACAGCAGGTGAAGAAATCCGGCAGGAAACATTTTCTGTCGCATGGGATTTTTCGGCCATTGACCAGACCACTCCGGGCGAATATACCGCAGCAGGCCGGATTGAACTGCCGGAGGGGTATGCCTTTGGTGAAACTGTATTGCAGGAGCTTCAGATTTCCGTCCGGGTGGAAGAAATGCCGCCTGTTGTCATTACCTCCATAGAGAAATGGTATCCTTATACGGACGCGTTTGCGGTTCAACAGGGCAGCGAAACCGAAGCACTGGAAGCATTGTTCGCTGCTTCCCCGTATTATCTGGAATGCTATGCGGAAAATGGAACCAGCTACACCGCTGTGGTGGAATGGGATTTTTCCGGTATTGATCTGAATACTGTGGGACTGTACCATGCCATTGGAAAGCTGACCGCACCAGCAAACACTGCGTTTGCAGAGGGAATTGCTTTCCCTGAAATCTCAATTCCTGTTTCTGTACAGGCTTCAGGCAGACCGGACATTAACTGCTTTCTGGCTGCCAGAGGAAACCTTCATTTTCCCTGGGTTGCACCACCAGGGGAACTGGATGAGATCAGCGTATGGCTGTCCGAAAACAACGGTTCATGGAACCGTCTGGAAAGTGGCGTTTATGTGGGTCAGGAAATGCTCTCGATTGCCACTCGTCTGCTGACGCCGGGCATCAGTTACCGCCTTCAGGTTGATTATGACGGCGGACAGACCGGCATCCTGTCCTTTACCTACGCAGATGAAATTGTCCTTGAAGGGTATCACGATGGCGACCGGGACGGAGGTGATGCAGGCGGCAATCCACCTGATACCATCATTCAGCCGCCTCCCGAACATACCGACGATCAGGATGACGGTTTCACAGACAATCCCCCTACGCAGCCTTCAAGATCGCCTGCAACAAATGGCGGTGGGACAGATTCCAACGATTCTGAAAAAGCACCTTCGGTCAGCGGAGAAAATGATTCTACGGATCACAAGCCTTCCGAGCCATCCTGGGATAGAAAAGACGCTTCCATAAATAAAGAAGAATTCCCATCGCAACAGGCAAACGGTGATGCAGAGGACGCATTAGAACCAGACGCTGGTTCCGATGAACCGACCATACCGGAAATCGAAACGCCAGTTGTATCAGATCAGCCAGAGGAAAATACCGCTTTGCAACAGCCCCCGGAAAGTGCGGATTCCAAAAAACCTGTTTTTTCAGAGTTCTTTGATGAAACCACCGACCGGATTTCCGGCACGCGCTTTTTGATGATGCTGCAAACAGGGGAGCAAAGAGCCGTCTTTTCCAAACAGGGAATCACCATCAGCATACCCAAAGACGCCTTGCCGGAGGGTATCCAAAACGAAGATCAGATTGAAGTCATCATCCAAAAGGATACGGACGGCGGTTTTTCTTTTTCGTTTTCCATCAACGGAACTGTGCTCAACTCCCTGCCGGATGTTTCTGTCATGCTGCCCTATCCAAATGACCCGGCAGACGGCACATTGTTCCTCGGTGATGAAAGCGGCGTGGAAATTCCCATGACCGGCTATGACGATGCGGCAAAAGCCGCCTCCTTTCAGATCAGCCATACAGGGACATACACCATTGCAGTAAAGGAAGATGCCGTTTCCCTGGCACAGGTCGCCGACACAGAGCATAGCCGGTCGCCCATACTCCTTTTGATTCCGGCTTGTCTGCTTCTTCTGTCTGCCGGTGAATTTTTCCTAAGGAGGAGGCGAAAATAAGATGGTATCTTCTGTGGTAAAAAAATATGCCGCTTTATGTATGGTCTGCCTGTGCTCATCCCTGTTTTTTCTTGGCCTGTATCAGTTTAATAATAAATATAGCCAGAACACAATTCAGGCGGCAAATGGGATTCTGGCGCTTTCTGAGGAAGAACTTCAAAAGTCACCGGTGCGCTTTCTGGTATCCGGCTGGGCATTTTATCCTGACGCGCTTTTGCCCCCGGAAGAAATACGGGATGAAAGCCATTATATGCGCTACCTTTCCATTGGAGCGCAGACCAATTTCTCCAGCCCTGCAAACCCTTCTCCCTATGGCTGCGGGACTTACCAGATGACATTCTTCCTGCCGGAACGGAAGGAAGCGTATGCACTGGAAATCCCGGAAGTGTTTTCTGCTTACAACCTTTATCTGGATCATGACCTGATCCTGCAAATGGGGGAACCGGCACAGGGGACACCATTGGTTCAAAACCGCATGGTCACTTTTCATGGCGGAAAACCGTTCACACTCACCATAGCAGTCAGCAACTATGACCACTTTTACGGAGGGATTGTTTATCCGCCTGCTTTCGGAACGATGCTGGCAGTCAATACAACCAGAGGAATCCGGTTTGCATTCTGCCTGTTTGGATGTACGGTTACCTTTGTCTGTGCGCTGCTGTCCTTTTATTTCAGCCGCCGGATGAAACAGAAAAATACATTCCTGTTCGGGCTGATCTGCCTTGCCATGTGCGGCCTGTCATCCTATCCTGTGCTTCATATGCTGGCTGCTGTTCCCATATTCCCCTGGTACACGATGGAACTGTTCTGTATCTATCTGGTTACCTGGCTGATCGTAGTTCTGCAAAACCGGATATGCAGGCCGGGCTTCCTGCCTGCGGCCATCAGCAATGGGGTGGGCGCTGCGTTCCTGGTATATGCGTTTGTGTATGGCATGATGGCTTCCCATCTCTCCCTTGGAGCGATTCGTTTCTTCTCTGCATCGGTCTTTTGTTATAAGGTGGCATCTGCACTCTATCTGCTTATCATCGCTGTGCTTGCCATTTACAGGGGAGAACAGCGGAGCAGGCCAATTTTCTATGCTGCGGCAGCCGCAACCTGCGCCTTTATATGGGATCGCCTTCTGCCGGTTTATGAGCCGGTTATCGGCGGTTGGTTTGTGGAATGGGGCAGCTTTTTCATAGCAGCCGCCATCGGTTATTCCCTCTGGCGCGATGTGGTAGAGGGGTATGGAAACAGCCTGATTTTTCAGGAAGAACGCAAGCAGGTCGTCCGGCAGCTTTCTATGCAGACCGAATACAGCCGTCAGGTTTCTGAAGCAGCGGCAGAAAACAGAAGGCTGATTCACGACATCAAACACCATCTGCGCACCATAGACCGCATGGCCTCTGAACGTGGGCAGACGGAGATCTGCTCCTTCCTGTTACAGGTAGAAGAACAGGTTGCGGCAACATCGGGTCACTCCCCTGCCCAGTTCTGCAAAAATCCCGTTGTAAATGCGCTGATTGAATACTACTACGGCATGGCGCAGACACAAGGGACAGAATTTCAGGTGCGGCTCGATCTTCCTGATCAGATGCCGCTTACCAATGTGGAACTGTGTACGGTGCTAGGCAATCTTTTGGACAATGCCGTTGAGGCGTGCAGCCGCCAAAAGCAAGGGGTGCACCGCATTTTCATTGCAGGCGAAACCAGAGGCAATATGTACTTTTTGAAGATTGAAAACACTTACGACGGTCTGGTCTTGCAGGAGGGAAAAACATTCCTCTCCCGAAAGGGCGCATCTGCTGATCATGGAATCGGGCTTTCCTCTGTCCGAAAAATCATTGAAGGCCATGGCGGTGATCTCGATCTTGTTCCCGGTGAGGAATCCTTTCTTGTTGGAATTACAATACAGATGTAAAAACTGTTTTTTGAGGCGCATTCGGATACGGCGTGGCTTTTCGCTCCCTTACGGTCGCTGTTCCTGCCACGAAAATATTGTTCGCCCACCGTTGGCGGCTGATAAGCTGATGCAGAACAAAGAAAACGGCACATACCGTCCGACCTTTTTCTGTATGCGGGATGAAAAAAAGTGACCAAAAGCAAGACGGTATTTCCGTCGGATGACAGCCTTTTGAAAATGCTGTATCTGGCAACCATGGATATCACGAAAAAATGGACCGGTCACAGGCAGGACTGGGGACAGATCCATTCCCAGCTTGAAATTTATTTTGAAGAACGTCTGGCAGGACGGAACCTGTAAAGCAGTCAATTTTAGGCAGGTTTTATTGACATGCCTAAAAACTACTGTATAATGCAGATATGGGCAGAATCCGGAAAATCGGCTCTGCCCATTTGTAACTATTCACAAATCTTATATCAGTTTTTAACGTTTACACAAAACTTGAAACGGTCTCCGGAATTCGCGGAATGTCAGCCTATGCATATCTCGCAAATGTTCTGGATTACGAAGATGACGAAGTGAATCGATTCTTCTGTGAAGCATTATTTAGGATTGGCTATGAAGAAAGTGTGGAAACTCTGCTTCCTACCGTACTCAAAGTAGGAGAAATCCATCTGAAGTGTATGGCACTTCTTGACAAAGCAAATACAGAAATCTGCTAAAGCATTTGCCGCGTTCTTCGAGAGCGTTTCATTGTCGATAGAATGATGCTCCGATTTCAGATAATCCGAAATTGATTTTGCCGAGAATGAATTTCCCACACTTCTATTGATTTTCACTGATTTTTTCGAAAAAAGACAGAGCAGGATTCGTTCCCACTCTGTCTCATTTTCTTTGTAACTATCTGTTGTTTCATCGTAAAATTTGATACTTATTCTTCCTCAGAACCACTCTTTTTTCTGACGAAAATTACTGCACCAAACACACTCAACAGAATACAGATTCCGATGATGAATTCTTTGATTCCATGTTGACCGTCAGCATGGCTGTAGATCCAAACTCT
>ERZ1108170.1652-NODE-1652-length-13381-cov-38.042623_pt1 | contig 13381 bp, 12 predicted proteins | sample MGYA00403705_ERZ1108170 | MGnify/ENA primary metagenome ERZ1108170 (study PRJEB35170, sample SAMEA104062422) | human gut metagenome | biome: human gut; feature: human-associated habitat; material: faeces | place: Denmark | collected 2012-06-15 ...
GTCAGATGATTCCTTGCTCTGTATAAAAATCCAAGAATGAAATCTGACAACGATTGAATCAGTGTTTCCTTAAACCATGTAAGGAGTTTCCTATGAATATCGAAGCATGCTACAACAAAATGGGCGCTGACTACGCCGAAGTGAAGAGCCGTCTCCCGAGCGACGCCTTTATCAAGCGTTTTGCGCTGAAATTCTTAGACGACCCCACCTTCGCGCTGCTTGAAAAGAGCCTCGCTGAGGAAAACGTGGATGAAGCCTTCCGCGCCGCACACACGCTGAAGGGCATCACGCAGAACCTCGGCTTCAGCCAGCTCTCGCCGCTGGCGATCGAGATCACGGAGATCCTCCGCCAAGGTACCATGGACGGCACAGACACCCTCTTCCCGCAGCTGAAGGAAAAATATGACAGGACCGTCGCCTGCATCAAAGAGGTCGACGAATAGGGCGCAGCAAAAGCGTTTTGGATCGTGAATGATTCAAAGCGTTTTTTTATTTGCGACTTTCGTGGCTGGTGGCTGGTGGCTGGGAAACAGCAGACTCTCACATCGTCATTTCGAGCGCATGCGAGAAATCTTTGTCATTCGCGGGAAAACGGGTCATGAGAGAAACGCGCAAACGGGAAACCTGTTATCCCAAAGCCTTCGGGCATCGCCATGATTTATACTCCGCGGCGCTTCTGATTTTTATGCACCGCACCACCATTTCGCATTTCTCATTTCTAATTTCTCATTCAATCGAGGCTTTCATTCGTAATCATGGAACAGCACGCCCCACGGGCTAACCCTGAACCCTCATCGATTTTATGATTTCTTTAACTCCCGGCGATCCGCCATACACACTATATTTATACTACTTATATATGTCTCATTATATATCCCTGAGTGTGCTATAATATAGCGTAGGCTTATGTGCCTCAACGGAGGAATCATGATATCGATCGTAACACCTGTATATAACGAAGATGGCAATGTCGTCTATTTCCATGACGAAGTGACGAAAGTCATGCAGACGCTGGATATGGACTACGAGATCATCTACGTCAATGATGGCTCGAAGGATCGCACCGACGAGCTGATCCACCAGCTGGCAGCCGGCGACCCGCATGTGCGGGCGCTGACCTTTGCACGCAATTTCGGCCACCAGATCGCCATCACCTGCGGCATGGACTTTGCTGTCGGAGACGCCGTCATCACGATGGATGGCGACATGCAGCACCCGCCGGCGCTCATCCCGAAGCTCATCCAAAAGTGGCAGGAAGGCTATGACATCGTACAGACCATCCGCACCGCGACAGAAGATGCCGGCCCCATCAAGAAGCTGACCTCGGCAGGCTACTATGCAGTGATCAATTCCATTTCAAACTCGCCCGTCGTCCCGGGCGGCTCCGACTTCCGTCTGATGGATCGCAAAGCGCTCGATGCCTTTCTGCGTTTCCGTGAGCATTCCCGCTTCATCCGCGGCATCGTAGGCGGCCTTGGCTTCAAGCAGTGTACCATCGAATTTGAAGCGCCTGCCCGCCACGCCGGTGTCTCGAAATTTTCCATGAAAAAAATGCTGCACTTCGCGATGGACGGCATCATCACGAATTCCACCCTGCCGCTGCGTGTGGCATTCTATCTGGGTGTCTTCGCGGCCATCGCAGGCATCCTCCTCATCCTTCATGTCCTCTACTGCGTCATGATGGACGAAGCTGTCCCCGGCTGGGCGACCATGACCATCCTCATCGCCATCTTCGGCAGCTTGAATCTCATGGGCCTCGGCATCATCGGCGAATACCTCGGGCGTATGTTTGAAGAGACCAGAAACCGCCCCCTCTACTGGCTCTCCGATGACACCGCCGCCCATCTCGATAATCCATACCGCGTGAGCCATAAAAAAGAGTGACTGTGGACTATTGACTAGGGACTGGGAACTAGCAGCTAGGGATTAGGGGCTAGGGATTAGACGTCAGACGTCTCCCCTTCGGGCATCGCCACTATTTATACTCTGCGGCGCTTAGATCCTTCGACTCAGTTCTCATACTTCAGATAAGCCATGCTCTAACCTCCGCTCAGGATGACGAAATGCGCCGCACCAACCCCTTTGAACCTCTTGAACCTATAGAACCCGCTCCCCCTCTTTCATACGAAATCAAGGGGCAGCACGCCAAGCGGGCTACCCCTTCACATTCCATTTTTCCGAAAGGAGACCTCCTCTTGTCCAATACATCCTTTTTTGAAAGTGAATTGTTTTCCGAGCTGACAGAAGACCTGCACCAGTCTTCACGTTTTACTGCGACGTACCGCATCGCAGCTCCCACCTATGAAGAGGCGAAGAAGATCGCCTTCGCCATCGCCGTCGAGCAGACGATCGAGTGTCCTTACGAGCTGGTGGACGGCACTCCGATCGCTGACAGCATCGTCGGCCAGATTGAAGATCTGAAAAAGGCGGAAGCCGGCGCATACTATGCGACGATCTCCTATGAGCCGGAGGCTGTCGGTGATGAGATGGCCGAGCTCCTCAATATGCTTTTCGGAAATACAAGCCTGCAGCCCGGCGTCCGCCTCATGTCCTTCGAGCTGCCCGAGACCATGTACAACAATTACCCGGGCCCGCGCTTCGGCAGAAGCGGTCTTCGTGACCTCTGCGGCGTGCCGCGCGGTCCGATCCTCATGTCAGCCATCAAGCCGCTCGGCAGATCTCCGAAGGAGCTCGCGCAAATGGTCTATGACCTCGCACTCGGCGGCTGCCCCATCATCAAGGATGACCACAGCCTCATGGACCAGCACTATGCGCCTTTCAAGGAACGTGTCCTCCAGTGCGTCATGGCACTTGCGGATGCCAAAGAGAAAACAGGCAGGAAAAGCATGTACATCGCCAACTGCACCACAGATGGTCTTGGCTTCCTCGAGCGTGCCTATCAGGCCAAGGAGATCGGGGCTGACGGCATCATGGCCGCCCCTGCCATCACCGGCTTCACCATGATCCGTGATCTCGCGCGGGATCCGGACTTCGGCCTGCCGATCTTCCTGCACCCCTGCTTCTCCGGTCCGCTGGTCCTCTCGCAGGATGCGGGCATTTCCCCCTTCTGCTACTATGGCCAGCTCTCCCGACTTGCCGGCGCAGATGCAGTCATCTTCACCAGCTTCGGCGGCCGCTTCTCCTTCTCGCAGGATACCTGCCAGAAGATCGCGGAAGGCACCGAGTCGAAGATGGCAGACCTTCGAGCAAGCTTCCCTGTCCCCTCCGGCGGCATGCGCTGGCAGCTCTTCAAGGAAATGGTCCACATCTACGGTCCCGATACCATCTTCCTCGTGGGCGGCGCTCTTCAAACAGAAGGCCCCGACCTTACCGCGAATACGAAATTCTTCCTCGAAAAGCTCGCGGAAGCGGCGGGAGAGAAGTGACTGGTGACTAGTGACTGGTAGCTAGGGATTAGGGATTCTCCCCCAACTGAGCAGCCCCTTGAAGAAGGGGCGCGCCGAAGGCGCAGGATAGAGTGCCCCGCAGGGGCACAATTCACCGTAGCGGTATATCGCTCATTTACACTGACCCTGTTACCTGCCATCCCACAGCTTCATTTACCATACCTCATTTAAGGAAACGCTGATTCAATCACAGAGTCAGATTCTACAAGAATTTTTATACATAGCTTCGTCATAGCCTTCCTTATATAGCTCGCTATTCGCATCAGGTTATTCCTTGCTATGCATAAAAAATCAAGAGTAAAATCTGACAACGATTGAATCAGTGTTTCCTTAAAAAATGGCGATGTGAAATAACGATCGTCTCATTTTTGCTTTCATTCTGCTGCGGGGGACTTGCAGCTCTCATAGGAGTGACGGGGAAACCTTATCTCGGCTGTCTTTCATACCATGTCTGCCCTATCCGCCCCTGCGGGGCACCTTCCCCTAGAGGGGAAGGCTGCGATACGAGAATACCATCTTCTAAAAAAAGGCGGCGAAGCCGCCACGAGAGCCCTGAACCTTGAACCCTGAACCAAATGAAAGCAAAGTAAAAAGGGGCTGTGAAGAAATGAGGATTCATTTCTTCACAGCTCCTTTTTTTATTTCCGTCCCTTCCACGCAAGGACACAGGATAGGACAAAAGCCACAGCGAGCATGGCAGAAAAGAGATGGAGCGTCGCCGCATAGCCCCCCGTCGTTTCCTTCATGAAAGAAAGGAGAAGCGGCCCGGCGACACCCGCCATGCCCCAAGCGGTCAGGATGGAGCCGTGAATAGAGGCGAGCTGCTTCACGCCGAAGAGATCGGATAGGAAGGCAGGCATGCAGGAGAAGCCGCCGCCGTAGCAGGAAATCACGGCGAGTACCAGCACCTCAAAGAGAAGCGCATCACTGACATGGGCCAGTGCATAAAAAGCGAAGACCTCGAACGCAAAGAAGATCATGTAGGTCATGCCGCGGCCGATCCAGTCGGAGACGGATGCCCAAAGGATACGGCCGGCGCCATTCACGATACCGATGATACCGACAAGGGAGGCTGCCTCGGCCGCGCTCATGCCGATGATCTCCTGCGCCATGGGCGAAGCCACGGCAAGAAGGCCGATGCCGCAGGTGATATTCGTGAAGAAGATCCACCACAGCACATACCATTTCCATGTGTGCATGGCCTCTTTGCGCGTGAGACCTTTGGCCTGAGCTGTCTTTTCCCCATCCTTTCGGATCTCTTCCTCAAGCACCTCTTCCAAAAGCATCGGGATCTCACCCTTCCTCGGCGGCCGGATGTAGGAGGCGGAAAGGATCATGACCAGCGCATAGGCAGCCGCGAGGATGAGGAAATTCTCCGTGAGCCCGAAGCGATCGACAAGATAGCGCATGGCCGGGCCTGCGATGAGCGATGCGAAGCCGAACCCCATGATGGCCAGCCCCGTCGCAAAGCCGCGATGCCGGGGAAACCATTTCACAAGCGTAGAGACCGGCGTGATATAGCCCGTGCCAAGACCAATGCCCCCGATGGCTCCGTAGAAGAGATAGAGAAGGAAAGCGGACTGACAGTGAACCGCCGCCGCTGTCCCAAGGAGACCCGTACTGAAAAAGACGGCAGAGACCATCCCGCTCCGGGACGGCCCCAGCCGCTCGACCAGAGGGCCTAAGAAGCCTGCCGAAAGCCCCAGAAACAGGATCGCGATCGAGAAGGCCCAGGTGGCCCAAGAGAGCGAAAGCCCCATCGTCTCCATCACAGGGCGCGTCAGGACGCTCCATGCATACACACTTCCGATAGACATGTGGATCCCCACGGCCGCTAGGGCCGTGAGCCAGCGATTTCTTTTCATCAAAAAATCCCTCCATTTTTGAAATGAAGGGAAATCCGCACGCTCCCGTCCCTGCGATACCATGCATCAGGCATCGCAGGGAAACGAAAACCGCCTGAGCAGATTTCCCTGCCCAGACGGTCGGCTTTTTCATGAGACCCGCAGTCCACGTGGTTCATTCCACCTATTTCCGTCAGTTCCGCGGCTCATCTATATTGTATATCTAGCCTAGCATGGATACGAGAGATTGTCAATGGGCAGCGTCCCCCCCCAAAAACATCTTCTCCCTCCGATCAAGAGGCGCGCACGGAACATGCCCTGCCAATGCCATTTAGTAGTTTCTTATTTTTTAATGAAAACCACCCTCCAGATCTTCATCATCCTCTATGCACCATATGCATGGGATACCGGCTTTTCCCTCATTTTGTTTGCTAATTACGCAATACAAGTTGTACGGTATGATATCATTTATATGTTATAATGCCCAATTTTATCGGAAAATTTGCAGATTCTCCGTATCCCCATACCCCCCATAGGTATCTTCACGTGTTTCATTTAATGTTTATTGTCATGTATAAATATTTGTACTAATTATTTGTTTACCTATTATAATTTATATGATATAATCTGTAAGAAGTGATAAGGAACTGCTAAACAATAAGAATACGACCTCATGTTCTGCCGCTTCTGCCTTATTCTTTTTTAAAGAGTAACCTGGGAAAACACTCTTCATCTGTTATCATTAAGCCAACAAGGTCCCCTTCCCGACCTTGTTTTTTGATGCCTTTTTTCAAGAGCCATCGAAAGTGACGGGTTTGTAAGAACCGGAAAAGAGCTCTCTCCTCGCCGCCGCGTGAGACAGCGAAAAACGGCTCTACCGTCACATCGGCAGGGGAAAGACACAGATGATAAAATCCCAGTCTTTATACCATTTTATATTATCAAGAAATTGGAGATGATGAGTTTGTCAATGAAGCAGCTTGGGATGCGATTGGGCGAGATGGTTCTCGTCTTGATCGGCATCAGCTTCATTACCTTCTGTCTGATCATGCTCGCTCCGGGTGACCCCGTTAGGCAGATGATCGCCGGTAATGAAGATATTATTGTTAGTCAGGTAGAGATCGACGCACTCCGCCATGAACTGGGTCTGGATAAGCCGTTCCTTCTGCAGTACCTGGACTGGCTCGGCAGAGTCGTACAGGGTAATTTTGGTTTCTCCTTCATGATGAAGAAGCCGGTCATTGATGCAGTCATGGAAGCCCTCCCGGCATCCGTCATTCTGGCGCTGGCCTCCTCCCTCTTCATGCTTGTCTTCTCCATTCCGCTCGGCATTTATACCGCTGTCAAGCAGAATACCTGGTTTGACTACCTCGTCCGCGGCTGCACCTTTGCCGGTGTCTCCGTCCCGAACTTCTGGATGGGCCTCATGCTCCTTTGGATCTTCGCACTGAAGCTTTCCCTCTTCCCGATCGTCGGTGGTTCGATTTCCCTCGAAAATCTGATCCTCCCGATGTGCACTCTGGGCATCGTCATGGCATCGAAATACACCCGTCAGGTCCGTGCCACGGTGCTCGAAGAACTGCATCAGGACTACGTCATGGGCGCACGTGCCCGCGGCCTCTCGGAAAGCCACATCCTCTGGCGTGAAGTCCTGCCGAATGCCCTCCTCCCGCTGGTCACCCTCTTCGGTCTGGCCTTCGGCTCTCTTCTGGGCGGTGCCGCTGTCGTAGAAATCGTATTTTCCTGGCCGGGTCTGGGCTACATGGTCGTACAGGCCATCACCTACCGTGACTTCCAGACCGTACAGGCCATCGTTCTCTGGATCGCTTTCATGTACATGATGATCAACCTCATTGTCGACCTGTCCTACAACCGTCTCGATCCAAGACTCAGAAAGGGAGGTCACTGATATGGAAAGCTTAGTCAAAGGCTTCAAAGAAAATAAAGCCTTCCGCTTCACCTCTCTTCTGGTCGTCCTTCTTCTGGCGATCACACTCCTTGCTCCTGTCATCGCTCCTTATGACCCGCTCTCCGCTGTCATGAAGGATGCGAACCAGGCACCGTCTGCGGCGCATCTCTTCGGCACAGACAAGCTCGGACGTGACGTACTCTCCCGTATCCTCTACGGCGCGAGCTACTCCCTGACCTCCGTCATCGCCCTCGTAGCCTGCATCTTCGTCGTAGGCACCACGATGGGCATCATTTCCGGATACTTCGGCGGCATCGTCGATATCGTCATCATGCGTATCGCTGATATGATGATCTCCTTCCCGGGCGTCATCCTTGCGATCGCCATCGCCGGTATCATGGGCGGCTCGCTCATCAATGCGATGATCGCACTGACTGCTGTCACATGGACCAAGTATGCCCGCCTCTCCCGTTCCATGGTTCTCAAGATCAAGCGCCGTGAATTCGTCGATGCGGCTGTCGTATCCGGCGGTTCCTCAGTGCATATCCTCTGGGTCCACATCCTTCCAAATATTCTCCCGCTCATGGTCATCACCGCGGCTGCTGATATCGGCGCCATGATGATGGAGCTTGCCGGACTCTCCTTCCTCGGCTTCGGCAGCCAGCCGCCGGCTCCGGAATGGGGCCTCATGCTGAATGAAGGCCGTCAGCAGCTCCAGACAGCTCCATGGCTGATGTTCTTCCCGGGTCTCTCCATCTTCATCACCGTCGTCGTCTTCAACCTTTGGGGCGACTCCCTCCGCGATGTCCTTGACCCGAGAAATGAAGGCTAAGGTTCAGGGTTCAGGGTGGCGGCTTCGCCGCGAATACATATGAGGCGATGCCCGAAAGTGGTATTTAAGTCACTAGTCACCAATCCCTAATCCTTAGCCACAAGACACTTGTCACTAAGCACTAACTCATGTTTATTCCCATTATTTTTTTATATCATTTACCCGAAAGGAAGCGTACACGATGAAATCTATTTACAAAAAAGGTGCCCTCTTTGCAGCAGCTGCTCTCATGGCTTTTGGTCTTTCCGGCTGCGGCGGTGACTCCGGCAATGCCTCCAAGGGTCCGAAGGACACCCTGACTGTCGGCGTTACGAACTTCGCAGACAGCCTCGAACCGACCGACAACTACTTCGGCTGGCAGGTCATGCGTTACGGCATCGGTGAATGTCTCGTTCACTTCGATGACAAGATGAATGCAGAACCATGGATCGCTGAAAGCTGGAAAGTCTCTGACGACAAGATGTCCTGGACCTTCAAGATCAAAGACATTAAATTCTCCAACGGCACCCCGGTCACCGGCGAAGCTGTCAAGAAATCCATTGAACGTACCTTCGCAAAAGCACCGCGTGCGAAAGCCATGTTCGAACTCGACCACATCACCGCTGACGGCCAGAACGTCACCATTTACACCAAGAAACCGGTCGCTACCCTCCCGGGCATGCTTGGCGATCCGCTCTTCATCATCGTCGATGTCGCTTCCGACGGCAAAGTAGACTTTGCAAAACAGGGTCCAGTCTGCACCGGTCCGTACATGGTCAAGTCCTTCTCCAAAGCGAAGACCGAACTCGATGCAAACCCGAACTATTACGCAGCTGTTCCATTCAAGCACACCATCGTCAACACCATCGACGATCCGAATACCCGTGCTATGGCTCTGCAGAAGGGTGAGATCGATGTGGCTGTCAACGTAGCACCTGGCGACATGCAGCTCTTCTCTGACCAGAAGAAATTCACCACTTCCACCATTTCCTCCATCCGTGACGTACTCGCCCGCCTCTCCGTGAAAGAAGGCAAACCGCTCGCTGACAAGAAAGTCCGTCAGGCACTGCTCCAGTCCCTCGACCGCGACACCTACTGCAAGGTCCTCCTGAAAGACACCTTCACCCCAGGCGGCCCGCTCCTTCCGCCGTCCGTTGACTTCGGCTTCGATGAACTCAGCAAATCCTATCCGGATAAGACCAATGTAGAAAATGCAAAGAAACTCCTCGAAGAAGCAGGCTGGAAAGATACCGACGGCGATGGCTATGTCGATAAAGACGGCAAGCCGCTCGAACTCGACTTCATCTTCTACTCCGGCCGTGCAGAACTCCCGCTCTTCGCAGAAGCTACCCAGTCTGACGCTAAGAAAGTCGGCATCAAAGTCAACCTGAAGAACGTCGACTACAACGTCCTCGACGGCATCGGCACCCGCGGCGAATATGACCTCCTGATCTCCAACGTCCTCGCCGAACAGGCTGGCGATCCGGAAGTCTTCATCAACATGTACTGGAAGACCAACACCAACGGCTCCAACCCGCAGAACGGCTCCGGCTACTCCAACCCTGAATACGATGCACTCTCTGATCAGCTGGCTTCCGAATTCGACCCGGCTAAGCGTAGAGACATCATCATCAAGATGCAGAAGATCATCCAGGATGACGCTGCGACCCTCGTCTTCGGCTACCCGCAGACCAATATGATCTCCAGCAAAGCCGTAGAACATGCGGACATCAAACCGTGCGACTACTACTGGATCACCAAGGACATCACTCCAGCAAAATAATTTGTTTAGCCAGCAGTTTGCTCTAAGCAGTAGGCGGCCCGCCATTTGCGGTTTGCTGCCTACTGCTTACTGCTTACTATTTTTACAAGGAGACTTTCATGCTATTAGAAGTCAAAAACCTGGGAATTGCCTACGGCGACAAGCCCCCCATCGTTCAGGGCGTCACATTCAACCTGGATGAGGGCGAGATCCTCGCCATCGTCGGCGAATCCGGCTCAGGGAAAACCACCGTCATCCGTGCTATCCAGCACGTCCTGCCCGGCGGCGGTCATATAGCGGAAGGTCAGGTCATTCTTGAAGGCGAAGATACCCAGAAGCAGACTCCTGAAATGCATCGCGCACTCTGTGGCACAGACGTCTCCATGATTTTCCAGGACAGCGGCGCTATGATGAATCCGATCCGCACCATTGGCACCGAATTCCGTGAATTCCTCGCCGTCCATGGCATCAAGGACGACAAGGAAGCCCATGACCTGATGATTTCCATGATCGAAATGGTGCGTCTTCCCAACCCGGAGCACATCCTGAAATGCTATCCCTACGAGCTTTCCGGCGGTATGCGCCAGCGTGTCGGCATCGCTATGGCGATGGCCATGAAGCCAAAGCTCCTTTTGGCCGATGAACCGACCTCCGCTCTGGACGTCACAAACCAGGCCATCATCGTCAAAGAAATGATGAATGTCCGTGACAAGATGAATACCGCTATCATCATCGTCACCCACAACATGGGCGTATCCTGCTACATGGCGGACTACATCATGGTCATGAAGAAAGGCCGCGTCGTCGAATACGGCAAAGCAGAAGATGTCATTTATCACCCGAAGGAAGAATACACCCGTATGCTCCTTGCGGCTGTTCCGAAGATGGGAGGCGAAGACGCATGAAAAACTACGGAGAAGAAATCCTCCAGATGGTCGATATCTGCAAGGTCTTCGACCTCGGTGACGGCAAGAAGCTCCATGCAGCCGAAAATGTCAATGTCACCATCCACAAAGGGGAAACCGTCGGTATCGTCGGGGAATCCGGCTCCGGCAAGTCCACCCTTGCCAAGATGCTGACCCGTCTTTACCCCATGACCAGCGGGAAAATCATTTTCCACGGCAAAGACATCACAGATCTCAAAGGCGAAGCTCTCCGCCAGCACCGCAAATCCATCCAGATGGTCTTTCAGGACCCCTCCACCGCCTTCAATCCGAAGCAGCGCGTCAAGGAGATCATCTGCGAACCGCTCGAAAACTTCGGCATGATCGATAAGAAGGATGTCGAAGCCAAGGCGAAGGAAATGCTCCGTCTGGTCGATCTTCCCGAAGATTTCGCCGATCGCTATCCGAACAACATGTCCGGCGGCCAGCGCCAGCGTATCGCTATCGCACGTGCTCTGGTCCTCGAGCCGGAGATCATCGTCTGCGACGAAGCCACCTCTGCTCTTGACGTATCCGTCCAGAAGACCGTCCTCGATCTGCTTGATCGTCTGCAGAAAGAGACCCACGTGGCCTACATGTTCATCTGCCACGACCTTGCTCTCGCAAACAGCTTCTGCGATAACATCGTCATCATGCAGCATGGCAAGGTCGTCGAAAAGATCCATGACCTCAGAGAAGCGAAGGATCCATACTCCAAGAAGCTCCTTGCTTCCGTCTTCACCATCGAAGAAGGAAAGAACAAGGTCCTTCCTGACGAGCTCTTCAACTGATCGCATTTGCTCCATAAAAAAACCGCCAGCCTTTCGCCGGCGGTTTTTTTGCTGTCTATCCTAAAGGACTGCAAGGAGACATGCACCTCCATAAAAATGGGTTGTGAAGAAATGAATCCTCATTTCTTCACAACCCATTTTTACTTTGCTTTCATTTGGTTCAGGGTTCAGGGTTTAGGTGGCGGCTTCGCCGCCTTTTTTAGAGGATGGTATTCTCGTATCGCAGCCTTCCCCTCTAGGGGAAGGGGCCCGAAAGGGGCGGATAGGGTGACTATGGCATGAAAGACAGCTGGGATAAGGTTTCCCGGTCACTCCTATGAAAGCTGCATCCCCCGCGGCAGATGGAACGCGAAAATGAGAGAATCGTTATTTCACATCGCCTTTTTATGGTTTATCCCAGGAATCCCCTGGTCTTCTCCGCTTCTACGACGCGGGAGAGCGCGAGCATGTAGGAGGCGAGACGATAGGTCACATGGTATTTCTCCTTCAATGCGTACACATCCTCATAGGCCTCGCGCATCTTTTTGGCAAGACGCTCATTGTACTCTTCTTCCGTCCAGTAATAGCCGGTGCGGTTCTGTACCCATTCGAAATAGGAGCCCACGACGCCGCCGACATTGCTCATGACGTCTGCGAGGACTTCGATGCCCTTCTCTTCGAAGTAGGCATCGGCCTCCTCCGTGGTCGGGCCATTCGCCCCTTCCAGGATGAGACGGGCTTTCACCTTGCCCATGGTCTTTTCATTCAGCTGGTTCTCCATCGCAGCGACGAAGATGACATCGACGTCCTGCGCGAAAAGTTCGCTGTCGGGGATCATGACCGCCCCTTCCTCCGTATAGCCTTTGAGCGAGCGACCGTGGCTGTTCGCATAGGTGTACATCGCTTCGATGTCAAGACCGCTGTCCTTGTGCCACGTACCATTGATATCGCCGATGGTGGTGATCCTGACGCCCTTCCTGTGCATGAGGAGAGAGCCGACAGAGCCGACATTGCCGAAGCCCTGTACGACCATGGTGAGATCCTTCATGTCCTTATGATTCTTTTCGCACCATGTTTCCAGCGTAAAGAGCAGACCGCGGCCCGTCGCTTCATTTCTGCCGAGAGAGCCGCCCACGGAAAGAGGCTTGCCAGTGACGACACCGGGCTGCCACTTGCCGGAGAGTGCTGTGTATTCATCTGCGATCCACGCCATGATCTGGCCATTCGTATTCACATCCGGTGCCGGTACGTCCTGATCCGGTCCGATGATGGGATAGATCTTTCTGATATAGCCGCGTGTCAGACGGGCGAGTTCGCGTGTGGAGAGCTTGTGCGGATCGACCTTGATCCCGCCCTTTGCGCCGCCATAAGGGATATTGCCGATGGCATTCTTGATGGTCATCCACGCTGCGAGGGCTTTGACTTCGTTTTCATCGGATGCGGGATGGAAACGGATGCCGCCCTTTGCTGCGCCTCGTGCGGTGGAGTGCTGTACGCGGTAGCCGGAGAAGACTTCGACATGCCCGTCATCCATCTGTATCGGGATGCTCACAGTGAGCTCGCGCTCCGGATAGCGGACAAATGCGTAGTCGCTCTCCCCGTAGCCCAGCACCTTCGCTGCCTTGTCGAGGATATGAAGCATGTTTTCATAAGGATTGTAGCTTGCCATTTTTGCCTCCAAAAGGAAATTGGTACCTTGTGCATTCTTAAATGCACATGAAAATCCATAGCTCTACTATATCACGTTTCTCGCGCCTTGAGAACATGAGCGCATGCATGGATGAGTATTTAGCATAGTCGTGCATTCATTATGATAATTTCATCATACAGAAATAAAAGCTGCCGGTTCGCCTCGACCATGGATACAGGGCGAAAGAAATGACGCAGGTTCCATGGGTTCAAGGTTCAGGGTTCAGGGTTCAGGGTTCAGGGTTCAGGGTTCAGGGTTCAGGGTT